>OKRW01001506.1_pt1 | contig 19713 bp, 13 predicted proteins | sample 1601151 | NCBI WGS metagenome assembly OKRW01 (sample SAMEA3541471, study PRJEB24748) | human gut metagenome | biome: human gut; feature: human-associated habitat; material: faeces | place: China | collected 2012 | reverse complement strand
GGCCGCTCGCGCCTTCTTTGTTGTTAGCACCCCATAGCCGTGAGCGCAAAAATCGTTGACCACTGCCTCATGCATTTCCGCAAGCCATCTCTCGCCAGCACTCGCGCTCGCGGCGGTCCTTCTCGTAAACCGCCAACCGACAAGCCCGCGTGCAGTCAACAGCGCCATTAAGGTCGACACTCGCCTGCCTGAGGTTAGCCAGGATGCAAAACTCGCCCGCTCGAGAAGCGGTTTCGACCCGCTCGCCCGCAATCATCGCCTTCTGATTCAAATAGTTACATCAATTAGGTAACCTAATCCGAACTCAAAGAGTAGCCAGCGGATTCCCCTCTGCTTATCAGGCATTTTCATGCCCTGTGCGCCTACCTACTTAGGCATCCCCGAAGCAGGTTACCTAATTGGCGCACTTTTTATTAAGGGAGAATCTATGGAAGGCATCATTTGCGGTCCCTCGGCACTCAGCTACCTCAGGACACCACCCCAAGTGCTCGACTTGCTGCCAAGCATCCCCATCTCACAAGACCGGGCAACGCAGACATTCATATCGACAAGTCCAGCCTTTAAAGAACTCTTTGGCGAAACGGTTCATACACTCGTCTCAAGCGTCAGCGAACACACCAACGCCAAGCACATCAAGCAGCATCTTTGGTCGGGACCACTGCCACCGCAGGCAACTATAGATGACCCCGCCGTTGGCACCGTGACGTCTCCCCTGCTCACGCTCCTCACGCTCGCGCAGCACTGCACAGACATCGAGCTTGCCATGATCATGCACGAGTTCTGTGGCGAGTTCGCTGTCTATCGCCCGTCAGACGAGGTCGAGAAGGTCCTCCCTAAGACCAACGACGCGCGTCTGGCGTACGGCTGGAAGCGGGCGCCCTCAAAGGACAAGAGGCCCTCGAGCCTCTGGCAGCGCAGCCACCTCGTCGAGCCCCACGAGCTCGCGAGCTTTGCGCGCGAGGTGCGCGGCCATCGCGGGGCGCGCCGTTTCGAACGGGCAGCAGCGGTGCTTCAGGGCGTCACACTCTCGCCCCTCGAGGTGCGAACAGCTCTGCTCATGGGCCTGCCACGCACGCTGGGCGGCCGCGGCATCAAGATCGAGACCAACGCGACCATTCGCTTCACGCAAGCGGCGAGCAAGATCGCCCATCGCAGCTACTGCATCGCAGACATCCTCATAACCTCGCCAGATGGCACGTACGTCGTCGACGTCGAGTGCCAGGGCACGAGCGTCCACGACGGCATCGAGGCCAGGATCTCCGACGCCGACCGCACGACGGCGCTCGAGTCGATGGGCGTGAGCGTTATCCTCGTCAGCCATGACCAAATCGCGAGCCACGACAGCTTCAACGTGGTCATGGACCTCGTCGAGCGCGAGCTGGGGCAGCGCCTCCCCGCCCAGACCAGTCGCATGGTCAAGAGCGAGGAGGCGCTGCGAGGAGACCTGTTTCAGGAGTGGGAGACGCTCGGGATGGCCCAGAACGATGGCAAGGTCGACGCCTCCGCCCGAACCAGGGCCGAGGCAAAGGCAAAGGCCAGGGGTGGCGCCAAGGCCGCGACCAAGCCGGGCACCGCAAAACACAAGGCCGAGAAGAACGCCAGCTCGGCTACAGAGGCCAAGGAGACAACCATGGCCAAACCCAAGCAGACCCCCAAGCGCTAGCTACTCAGCCAGGGCAAACGCAAAGGCGAACGAGCCGGGGCCGCAGTGCGAGGTGATGACGTTCTGCGTGTCATACCAGCGAACCTCGGAGAAGCCCAGCTCGTGCACGCGCTTCTCGGCAGCCTGCTGAATCGCGAGCGGCAGGCCGCACGAGCGCACCAGGAAGGCCGTCGAGGTGTCGGGCGTGCCCTGCACCAGCAGGTGGTCGATAAGGCCAAGGGCGCACGGCTCCATCTTGCCGCGCAGCTTCTTGGTGGCCACCAGGCGGCCGTCAATGAGCTCGATAATGGGCTTGATGCGCAGCAGCGTGGCGCCCACGAAGGCGGCGTTGGACAGACGGCCGCCGGCGCGCAGGTAACCCAGGTCGCCGGGAATAAAGCCCATGCGCACGCGGCGAGCGTAGGCCTGAGACCACTCGAGCAGCTCGGAGATCGTGATGTCGGGGTTAGCGGCGAGGTGCTCGGCCGTCTTGCGCACCACGAGGCCAAGGCCAATGGTCACGTGCGCGGAGTCGAACATCGAGATGTAATCGCGGCCCTCGGCAGCCGTACGGGCGCTCTCGAACGAGCAGGTCGTCACCGCAGAGTAGGCGATGTAGAGGATGTGGGCATCGGGGCGCTCGGCGTGGATGCGGTCGAAGACGGCCGCGAAATCGGCGGGCATGCTGCCGCTCGTGTGGGGAAGAACGCCCAGCTGGCGGCACTCCTCGAGCATCTCGGCGGGGTCGAGCGAGCCGTCGTCGATCGTGACGTCGCCGATGGAGACATGCATGGGAACGATCTCGACGCCAAGCTCCGCGGCCTCGGCGGCACTGATGTCGCTTCCCGACTCGGTGACGATGACGATGTTGCTCATGGGATCCCCCTGTCCTCAGCCGCGGCGCGGCACGGTAAAGCGAGCGGCACGACGGCGCCGGCGCGTTCGCGATTGACATAAAACCGCACGTAACAGCCCCAAAACTGTCACGTGTTGATAATTGTTGCACAGGCGAGCCGTCCCTATGTTCGATAACCAGGTGTAAAGCTGGGAAACGCTAGCAGGCATCCCTATGCCACGAAGACCGGGGGCGAGAAGAGCGAGAGGGGTCAGGACGAAAAGGGCGGCCCCGCCGAGAAGGCAAGGCCCTCCCGAATCGGGGGCGGGTATGGCATCAGAGCCCCAGAGCAAGTTTTCTGCCTGCGACAATAGCCAAGAGGGGCAGAAGAAGGTGTGGCGCGAGTGGAGAGGCGTCCAGGGGGTCGCAGTGGCCCAAGGAACACCGGCGCCGCTATCCGATATGCCGCGTAGGCCATCTCGCATAGAGCGGCCCCTTTGTGCGGGATCAGCCGCTTCGCATTTGTCCCACTTTACGCGAGGATCGGCTAGTTCGTACCGCCCCACTATGTACGAGGACCGGTCCACTCGTGCTCGTCCCCACTAAGTGCAGGATCGGCCCGCTCGCACTGTCCCCGCACATCGCCCCTACATACCAAAAGAGGCCGGAACCACTTGGTTCCGGCCTCGGCAATTTGGTGGGCGTTACAAGATTTGAACTTGTGACCTCTTCCGTGTCAGGGAAGCGCTCTCCCCCTGAGCTAAACGCCCGAAGCTTGGGGTGCGCGTTTCGGCGCGAGGAATAATATACTGAAGCTTCTGCCCCCGCGCAACCCCAAATCTCAACTTTTTTTGATTTGCTCGAAAAAGTTTGAGAAAGGCGAGGTAGATGCACCGTCAGCCTCAAAAGACCGCAGCATTCTCGCACTCACGTCCGCAAGATGGGGCATGCCGCGCCCCATGGAGTGCGGCACGGTGGCGCCCACGCTCGCCATACGCTGCACCACGCAGCCACCCGCGCACCCGCGCGCCTCGCACACTCGCGCAACCCGCGAGCCGCACCCCAAAGCGCCTACTTGTTGGGCTCCAGATCCTGCCCCACCACAAGGTTCTGGAACCGGTTCTCGATGAACTGGTCCGAGAAGCGCGCGTCAACGTACTCGTCCACCGGGTTCGCCGGCGGAATTCCCAGGTCCCTCTGCGCCTTGCGGTACAAGCAGAACACCGTCGCGAGCATGTCCACGATGAGAAACGCCGTCATGAGCGCCACGAGGATCACCTGCAGGCGACTCGTGGGCTCACCGATACGGTAGATCACCTCGGGCATAACCACGCGACACCAGATGAGCCCGATGACGCCCCACGCAAAAATGAATCGCCACGCAATCCACTGGGTAATCGCGTCGGGCAGGCCAAGGTAGGTCCAGGACTGCGCATGGAAGAGGTTCTCCATAAGCATGCCCGTCGTCTGCTCCAGGCCACCACCGAGCAGCGCGGAGAGCACAAAGACCTGCCCCATGGGCGCCTTGCGGAAGTTCCACAGCACCATCGTGAGCAGGCACGCCCCAAAGCCGTACAGCGGCGAGAACGGGCCCCACACGAGGCCCACGCGCAGCTCGGTGCGCCCCGACGACACGAACATCCACACCATCTCGAGCACGAGCCCCGCCACGCTCGCCACCATGAAGATAATCACGTAGTGGTAGAACCCCGGCCGCATGTGGTCGAGGTAGTCCTCGCGCACCGCGGAGCGGGCCTCCTTGAGCGCCTGGACCTGCTCGGTCGAGAGCTTGGGCTTGGGCTGGGTCTTGAGGTCCGCGTAGGCCGGGTCATGGCTCTTGTGTGCCCTGCGGCGCCGCGCGCGGTCGAGAATGACCTTGTCGGCGGCCTCGGTGAGCTCCTCGGGCACCTTGCCGCGCCGAGCCAGCACGCGGAAGCTGCGACCGCGCGCGAAGCGGTAGCCCACCATGCGCGCAAGGTACTGCACGAGCACGTAGACGAGCCCTATGAGCGCGAGAAGAATCAGGACGTTGAGCAAGGGAGCCCCTCACGAGACGGACGGCGCGAACGGACCCGCGCGCCAAGCCCTCCACAGGATGGCTGTTGGCGCGCCGGCTCTACCCCTATGGTATCCAAAAAAGAAACGACCCAACCGAAGCGATTGGGTCGTACGAATTAGATGGAGGCGACGCCCAGATTCGAACTGGGGGTAGGGGCTTTGCAGGCCCATGCCTTACCACTTGGCCACGTCGCCATTGAAAAAGGGCCGGCCGGATGGCCGGCCCCGCATTCACATGGAGCGGACAACGGGGCTCGAACCCGCGACCCCCACCTTGGCAAGGTGGTGCTCTACCAACTGAGCCATGTCCGCGTGCGAGAAGATAGTATACGGAAAAGACCGCGCCTTGCCAAGAGAAATCTTTGACGAATTTTGGCAGCATGATTTGGGGCCTAGAAGAGCGACGCGGCAAGCAGCGTTTGATTTAGAGAAGTGCTGCACAGAAGTCCGCCCCACTCCCCGAGCACCCACATTTACGCGTTCGGCCATCGAGTACCCCCATCGAGCACCCGGTTTTACGCGCTCGACCATCGAGCACCCGGTTTTACGCGCTAGATGGTCTCGCGGTACGTAATAGCGGGTGCTCGATGATTTAAGGGACGTAAAAGTGGGTGCTCAGGGATTCGGACGCGCAAGCAAAGCAGGGCAAAGAAGCGAAAGAACTACAACCGCGCTTGAGCACACATGCAGGTCACCAATCGCGCAGGCGCCGAAACGTGCTCGATAGGTAACAAATAGGCCCTGGCGAGCCATGGCCTCCCCACGGCTCACGAGGCGCACATACCTGATAGGTAACAAAAAAGCCCCGGCGAACCGGGGCTCTCAAATTCATGGAGCGGACAACGGGGCTCGAACCCGCGACCCCCACCTTGGCAAGGTGGTGCTCTACCAACTGAGCCATGTCCGCGTGCTAGAAAGTACTATACGCAAACTCCCGCCCTCGCGCAACATCATTTTCGAAAAAAATGAGCGTTTCTCAAAGTCGCAGGTCTACAGCGCGAGAAGGGCAAAACCTCAAAACCCAGTCCGGGTCAGGTGGCTACCGCCCGACCAGCAGCCCTGACGCCACGAGGCGTCGCGACGCCCGCCCACGTCCCGACTGCGTCCCCGCGCCACCGCGCCATCGCAGTCCTCACCCGCGCCCCGCTGCGCCCTCGCGTCATCGCAGCCCGCGCTTACATCCCCGCGACGCGCTCCCCCGCCATCGGCGTGATGAGCTTCACGAGGCGCACCACGGTTCCCGCCCCGTTTGCCTTGCGGCCAATCTCGACCGAGTCCGCAAGCATCCGCATGAGCTTGATGCCGCGCCCGCGCTCGAGGTCCCCGCTCGTCTCGTCAGAAAGATCGGCCGCGTCCTCGGCGCCGTCGCCGGACCTGGTGGGGTCGAACCCGTCGCCGCAGTCGGCCACCTCGACTACCGCGCGGTCCGCGTAGACCGACACCGTGAGCAGCACGCCCTCGGCACTCGTGTGGTCAATCGCGTTACCCAGCGCCTCGCCGCCCGCGAGCGTCATGTCGAACACCTCGTCGGGCGTGAGGCCCGCCTGCGTGAGCAGCTGCTCGACGCGCCCGCGCGCCATCGACAGGCGCGACGGGTCGACCCGCATGGTGCCGTGCCACAGCGGCCGCACCGTGGGGTCGAGCGCGGGGATGGGCGGCTTGGGGCCCGCGCCCGTGACAGGCACGAAGTCGACCAGGCGGCAGATCACGAGCGAGCGATAGACCGACGCGCTGACGTTGACGAGCGACAGCAGCCCGCCAAGCTCGCGCAGCCGGCGCGCCTCTGAGAAGATGAGGCTCATGCCCAGGCTGTCGACGTAGGACGCCTGCGCCATGTTGAGGATGACGCGGCGGCACCCGCCCACGATGCGCTCGTCGATGTAGGGGCGCAGCCGCGCGACGCAGCTCACGTCGAGGTCGCCCTCGACGGGAATCACGAGTATGTCGTCAGCGTTAGTCATAGGGGCATTCTGCCCACGCGGCCGCCGCTCTAACGCGCGAGCGCCCACGTTGACCGCAAACGGCACGCAGAAGGCCTCTCAGGGCGCGAGAAGGACGCCAGGCAGGCACAGCCAGCAACGGGCACGCGTCGCTCGCACCCGCACTGCGGCCTGCGCACCACGCACCGTCGCCGCACGCGTCGCCCCACGGCGCCGCCCTAACCCAGCTCGTCGAACCGCAACGTCACCATCGCAACGTCGTCGTCAAGGCTGCGCCGCGTGAATGCGTCGATGCGTGCCAGCAGGCGGTCGAGCAGCCCCTCGTCGGACCCGCTCGCCGCCTCCATCACCGCGTCACGCAAGCCCTGCTCGCCAAAGAAGGCGCCGTGCGGGTCGCGTGCCTCGGTCACGCCGTCGGTGTAGAGCAGCAGGCGGTCGCCCACACGCAGGCGCACGTGGCCGTCGTGATAGCTCATCGCCCTGAACGCACCCACCACGCCCGACTGCTCGTCGAGGGTGAACATCTCGCGCGGCTCGGCGCGCAGGAAAATCGCGGGCGGGTGGCCCGCCGAGCAGTACGTGAGGGTCGCACGCTGCAGGTCGACGATGCCCACGAACATCGTGGCGAACGTCTCGAGGCGCGAGAACCCCAGCAGGAAGTTGTTGAGCAAGCGAATCATGCGCGCGGGCGGCTGACCCTCCCACGCGTAGGCACCGAGCGCCGTCTTGACGGCGGCCGAGACGCTCGCGGCCTCAACGCCCTTGCCCGAGACGTCGCCCAAAATCACGCAGGCGCGGCGGTTGGGCAGGCGGATGAGGTCATAGAAGTCGCCGCCCACGAGGGCCGCCTCGGTGGCCGACGAGTACAGCCCGTGGGCCGTGATGCCCTCGATGTGCTGCAGCTCGTTTCTCATGCCGCTCTGCAGCGCCTGCGAGATGCGCGTGTCCTTGATGCGGCGCTCGCCCGCCTCCGCGGCCTGGCGCACGTCGATGGCCACGCGGCGCAGAAAGTCGAGCTCGTCGGAGTCGATGGGCTCGGCGCCGGCATCACGCAGCACGAGGAAGCTGCGGCGCTCGCCGCCAAGCTCGCCCAGGTCGAGAAGGACGCCCGTGTCGTCGCAGCCCGAGACCTCGAGGGCCTCCTCGAGCGCGCGGCTGCGCTCGATGGGCACCACAGCGATGCCCGCATCGGCGCGGGCGCTCACGAGCTCGTCTATGCCCGCGAGGATCGTGACCTCGCCCAGGCCGGGCAGGTCGGCCACGCACGTGTCGTTGAAGCTCTTGCAGATGAGGGGCACAAGCGTCACGTCGAGTTCCTTGCACAGGGCGTCAGTGAGGGGCGTGAGGTCGCCCTCGGGCGGGCGCGGGTCGTTCTCGACGATGTCGTGCAGGCGCTGGGCCAGGTCGTCGAGGCGCTGGGCGCGCTCGGCGCGCATCGAGGAGATGGCGGCCGCGAACTCGATCGAGAGGTACTGCGAGACCGAGTCGAGCAGGCGCGCGTCGTCGCGGCGCGAGGGGCGGGCCTCGGCCCAGCCCACCTCGATGATCGCGATGACGTGCCCGCCAAACCAGACGGGCACGCAGATGAGGCTCGCGAACGGCGGCACCTGGCGGGCCGGTATGCGGCAGCGTGCGCCTGACTCCTCATCGAGAAGGTCGCGCGTGGTGAGGGCGCCGGCGCGCAGGCTGCGCTCGGAGGGCGGCAGCAGGCGCAGGCGCAGCGCGTGGCCCGCGCGGGTCACGAGCGTCTCGAGGCCCTCGCCATAGGCCATGAACTGCGGGGCGCGGGCGGCGTCGATGCGCGAGGTGGTGGCGCTCAGGCGGTAGCCGCTCGCCTCGGCAATAAAGAGCAGGGCGCCGTGGGCGTCCAGGGTGTCGGTCATTTGCTCGAGGACGTCGCGGAAGAGCGTCTCGAAGTCGTTGGCGTCGATGGTGTCGAGGATGATGCGCAGCGTGCCCGAGAGGCGACGGTTGGCAAGCGAGAGCTCGTCGAGCAGGCGGTCGTGCTCGCGCTCGGCGGCGAGCATCCTGTCGACGGGACGCATGACGAGGACGTAGGTCTCGCCCGGGGCGCTCGCGCGGTCGCAGCGGGCGGCGACTATGGTGGCCCCACCCGAGGCCAGGCGGCACGATATCTCGGCAAGCGAGCCGTCGGCGGGCAGCAGTGGGATGAGCCCCGCGGCGTCGTGGGGACGCGAGGGGTCAAAGAGGATGTCGGCGACGTTTGCGCCCGCGAGCTCGTCTTGGGAGAGCTCGGTGAGCAAGGCCGCCTGCGCGTTGGCGGTGAGGATGGTGCCGTTTGCGTCGAGGGTGAGCACCGCGTCGGAGGTGAGCTCCATGAGGGTGGCGAGCACGCCAGGAACGGCCGCGGCGCCCACGCGCTCGACGCGCGACAAGGCCGCCTGCGCGGGGCGGGTGGCCCGCGTGGTCGAGAGGGACGACGAAGCGCCGTTGTTGGTGGCTACGGAGAGGCCGGAATCATCGGAAGCCACGAAAGGCCCCTTCCCTCGTGAACTACCCCTAGATAGCAAAAACGGGCCCGAAGGCCCGTATATTTGCTGGTGTCGGAGGCGGGACTTGAACCCGCACGACCTTTTAGTCAGTCACTAGCACCTCAAGCTAGCGCGTCTGCCAATTCCGCCACTCCGACTTGTCAGTTGCGCTTTCGCGCGAGAAAGAATATACACCGGTTACCTAGCGATGTGCAAGCACGATTTCAAAATTTCTTGCAATTTAGCCAAAGTCGTATCTCTAGCTGGGGTTTTAACGAGTACTTCTTGGCAACGCGAGGATGGCTCGTCGCTGCAGCCCCCCCAACCGCACCCACTCCGGACCGCACCCCCTCCCCGCAGCCTAGGCCGTACGCGGCTGGGCCTAGCGCATCCGCCAATCGCTTGATGGCTCGCCGCTGCACGCAAATCGGCCTAGTGCATTTGGCTCCTGGGCCGCTCGCCCCTCTCCGCTAATACACATTCCAGTTTTGTGAGCAGCACACTCGTGGCAACTGCCCTCCCCTAATACACTTGCCCCAGAAACGGGCAGCCCGGTCTCCAGCCCACTCTCATCCGCTAATACACTTGACTGATTTGGGTGCAGCGCCAGGCCCACTGTCCTCGCCCCCTAATACACTTGCCCGTCATAGGTGCAGCACCGGACTCGCCACCCTTCTCCCCTAATACACCTCGTCGACTTCCGCGCAACATGGCATGCGCGTCCTGCCTACGCCTACAGGGCCTCGTGGTTGACAAGCATGTGCACCCCGCAGCATGGCGCGCGCCCCATTGAAGCGGAGCAACGAGCCCGCCGAGGGCGCCGCATCCATGGCACAGCCCTCCGTGCCGCACGCCTCTGACGCTTGTTAGATTTCTGGCGGGTCATCATCGTTGTTAATATCTCGAAACGATTACTGTCCCCAAAGCTTTGGGCTGCACGAGACCCTTCTGGGCCACAGGATCACGGGGACACAAATTCCCTTGGCGCCATCTTCTCCAATCCTCCACTGTCAGATTTGTGTTAGGCGCCATCTACCAGCAGTTTTTATCGTGCGATGTTCCAATTTTGCACCATGCAATTTCGTCAAGATATTCCATCGACACCCAGGCAGCGCGATGTTACCGTCTGCCCATGGACACCTGCATCTCGCACGATACGGCGCTGCGCTGGCTGCTCGCCAATCCCAACCCCCTTGCCAGCGGCCTGGGACGTCGTTGCGTCGCCTCACTGCCAAACCACGCCCCCTCGCGCGGCGACGCCCCGCTCATCGCTGCGGCGCTTGCACTCGATGAGGGCCAGCCCATGGACGTGCTCGTCGCAAGCCGCGGCAAGCGGCCCCAGTCGGGGCGCTATGTCGGGCACATCGGCAAGGATCCCCTTCCCACGGGGTCTTTCATCTCGCTTGACCGAGCATACAAGGGACTCGCCATCGTCTCCCCCGAGCTGCTCTTTGTCGAGATGGCCCGCTCACACGAGCTCGTAGACCTCATCGCCATTGGCTATACGCTCTGCTCCGGATACCGCCTGGTGGGCGAGAACGGCGACGTCATGACGCGCGAGAAGAACGACAAGCCCCTCACCTCGGTCGAGAGGCTTGGCAACTATCTTGACCGCGCCGGCACCATGCGAGGCAAGACCGCAGCGCGGCGAGCTCTTCGCCACATTGCCAACGGGTCGCTCTCGCCCAGGGAATCGAGCCTGGCGATGAGCCTGTCGCTCCCGCTCAACCTGGGTGGCTATGCCCTCGGGATAGTCGAGATGAATCGCAGCGTAATGGTTCAAACGAAGACGAGCGCAGACGGCAGGGCCATACGTGAGGCTCGCCGACCCGACGTGGTCATAACGGCCCGAAGGCGCGGAGGCGAGCTTGCTCACGCCGCAATTGACTACGACTCGGACGCGCATCACCTCGACGCCAAGAAGCGCGAGAAGGACACCGTGAGGAGAAACGACTTCCAGGCATCGCTCGGCATGCCCTACTTCACGCTCACCACAAAGCAGGCGACGGACTACGTTGCCTTCGAGAAGTTCGTCCACACGGTGCGTAGGTCTCTGGGAATCCGCAACAGGCTCTTCGCTCGCGCAGAGAATGACGAGGAGCGGCTCGAGGCAATTCGACACCAGCAGTTTAAGCTCTGGCTGAGGTTCCTCTCCTCGGCGGCCGTCACGGTAGGAAGAACGCTGTAGGTCCAGCACGCCGCCGGAGCCCGCATTGGTAGACAGGAAGTTGCAGGGCCGACGCGCGCTGCACGTCTTTTGGCGTAGTGCGTTCTCCGCCAGATGAAGGGCACGGCGCTGCACGTCATTAGGCGTAGTGCGTTGGACGGAAGGAAGCCAGCTGCACGCTAAACGGCCTAGTGCATTGGTCGGGGAGATACACCGCACCGATTTAAGTACAGCGACCAGACGGAGCCGCCTGCAGAGAACGCACGAGGCCCATCTGCGTGCAGCGTCCGCCCGAGTCCGCAAGCCATAGACGCACCAAGCTCAACTACGTGCACCCATAGGCCGAGAAGGACCCACTCACGCCACGCATCATCCGCACGCGCCAGCGCGCAACGCACGCCACGCGCCAGTGCCTACGCGCCCGCGCGCAGCAAAAAAACGCCCCTTGCCGCGAGGCCGCGGCAAGGGGCGAAACGTACGCTACAGCTCGATCGAGGAGCCCTTGATGGGGTGATCGGCCGCAAAGTGGCAGGCGCAGAAGTGGCCGGGCGCAACCTCGCGCAGCTCCGGGCGCTCCTGGGAGCAGATCGCCTGCGCGATGGGGCAGCGCGTGTGGAAGCGGCAGCCGCTCGGCGGGTTGATCGGTGAGGGCGGGTCGCCCTTGAGGATAATGCGCTTGCGCGAGTGCTGCACGTCCGGGTCGGGAATCGGCACGGCCGAGAGAAGCGACTGCGTGTAGGGGTGGTTCGGCTCGGCGTAGAGGCTCTTCCAGTCGGAGACCTCCATCATGTTGCCGAGGTACATCACGGCCACGCGGTCTGAGATGTGCTGCACCACGGACAGGTCGTGGGCAATGAACAGGTAGGCGGTGCCGTACTGCTTCTGGAGGTCCTTCAGCAGGTTGAGCACCTGGGCCTGGATCGAGACGTCAAGCGCCGAGACGGGCTCGTCGCAGATGATGAGCTTGGGCTTGAGCGCGAAGGCGCGGGCGATGCCCACGCGCTGGCGCTGGCCGCCGGAGAACTCGTGCGGGTAGCGGTTGATGTGCTCGGGGTTGAGGCCCACGATGTCGAGCAGCTCGCGCACGTAGTCCATGCGCTGGGCCTTGTCGGACATCTCGCCGTGGATGACGAGCGGCTCGGAGACGATCTCGCCGATGGTCATGCGCGGGTTCAGGCTCGCATAGGGGTCCTGGAAGATGAACTGCATGTCGTGGCGAACAGCCTTGAGCTGCTTCTTGTTCATCCCGGACATGTCCTGGCCGTCAAAGACGACCTTGCCGCTCGTGGGGTGCGTGAGGCGCATGATGCAGCGGCCCGTCGTGGACTTGCCGCAGCCGGACTCGCCCACGAGGCCAAACGTCTCGCCGGGGTAGATGTCGAAGCTGATGTCATCGACGGCCTTGACGCTCTTCTTCTCCTTCGAGAAGACGCTCGAGTCGACGGGAAACTCCTTGCACAGGTGCTCCACGTGAAGCAGGGGCTCGGTCATTTACGCCTCCCCTCCCTTCGTGGCATCGGCCGCGGCGCGCGTGCGCGAGTTCGCGGGCGCGTTCTTGCGAACGAACTCCGCGTCCATGGAATAGTGGCAGCGCGCGTAGTGTCCGGTCTCGGTCGTGTAGGTCTCGGGACGCTCGGAGCGGCACTTGTCCGTGGCGTACGGGCAGCGCGGAGCGAACGAGCAGCCCTTCGGCAGGTTCACGAGTGAGGGCGGGTTGCCCTTGATGGGCGTGAGCGGCTTCTTCTCGTCGGTGACCTGCTCGGGGATGGAGCGCACGAGGCCCCAGGTGTAGGGGTGGATCGGGTTGTAGAAGATCTCCTCGGCGGTACCGAACTCAACGGGACGGCCAGCGTACATGACCATGATCTTGTCGGCCACGTCGGCCACGACGCCAAGGTCGTGCGTGATCATGACGATCGCGTTGCCGTTCTTCTCCTGCATCTCCTTCATGAGCTCGATGATCTGTGCCTGGATCGTCACGTCGAGGGCCGTCGTGGGCTCGTCGGCGATGAGGATGTCGGGGTCGCAGGCAAGGGCCATGGCGATCATGACGCGCTGGCGCATGCCGCCGGAGAACTGGTGCGGGTAGTCCTTGACGCGCTGCTCGGGGTTGGGGATGCCAACCATGTCGAGAAGCTCGATGGCGCGCTTGGTGGCCTGCTCCTTGGTGTAGCCGCGGTGCAGACTCAGGCCCTCGCCGAGCTGGCGGCCGATGGTGTAAACCGGGTTCAGCGACGTCATCGGGTCCTGGAAGACCATGGCGATGTCGTTGCCGCGGATCTGCTGCATCTCGCGCTCGCTCATCTTGAGCAGGGACTTGCCACGGTAGCGAACGTCTCCGCCCTCGATCTTGCCCGGGGGCATTTCGATGAGGCCCATGATCGTCATGGCCGTCACGGACTTGCCCGAGCCGGACTCGCCCACCACGCCAAGGGTCTCGCCGCGATCGAGCGTGTAGCTCACGCCGTCGACGGCCTTGACCACGCCGTCGCCCGTGTGGAAGTACATCTTGAGGTCATCGACCTCGAGCAGGTGGCTACCCTCGGGAACCGGCTGGTTCTTGAGGTCGAGCTCGGGCTCGACTGCCTTCTTCTTACCAAATGCCATCTAGCATCACGCGTCCTTCATCTTGACGTCGAGCGCATCGCGCAGGCCGTCACCGAGCAGGGTGAAGGCGAGCACCGTCGAGAGGATTGCAAGGCCGGGCATGATCATGAGCCACGGCTGCGTCTGCAGGAACGTCTGGCCGTCCTGAATCATGATGCCCCAGGAGGGCGTGGGCGGCGTGACGCCCATGCCGAGGTAGGACAGGGCGCTCTCGGTAAGGATGGCGCCGCCGATGTTCATCGTGGCGTAGACCACGATGGAGGCCACAGAGTTGGGGAAGATATGGCGTGCGATGATGCGCAGGTCCGACGCGCCCATGGCGCGCGCGGCGTCCACGTAGTCGTTCTCCTTGACCGACAGGATCGCCGAGCGGAACACACGGGCGATGGAGGGCCAACCGAGCACGCCGATGGCGATGAACACGTTCTGGATGCCCTGGCCCATGACGGCGAGCATCGTGATGACGAACAGCGTGTAGGGAATCGCCAGGAACATGTCGGCCAGGCGCATGATGATCGTGTCGAACCAGCCACCGTAGAACGCGGCGAGCGCACCCATCACCAGGCCGATGACCGTGGAGATGAGCGTGGCGATGACGCCGACGGTGAGCGAGACGCGTGAGCCGTAGATGACGCGGACGAGCTGGTCGCGGCCCGTGGCGTCGGTGCCGAACGGGTGCTCGAGCGAGGGCGGCAGCTTGGAGCTCTGGGCCACCGTGGTGGTGTCGATGTCGGTGGGCGAGCCGAGCAGCTGCGGGGCCCACAGGTCTGCCGTGAGCGCGACGAGGACCACGAAGATGATCCAGGCGGCGCCGATGACGGCGAGCTTGTTCTTCTTGAGACGCTTCCAGGCGTCGCTCCACAGCGTGCGCGTGGGAGCGGACGCCTCCTCAGCGTCGGCCTTCTCGCGCGAGGCCTTGAGGGCGTCGGAGAAGGCGCCGGACTGCTCCTGCTGGTCGTCAGAAGCCTGCGGCTTGTTGTTCTCAGTCATGTCTCTCCTCCCCTAGCCCTCGTCCTTGGGCGCGCCAAAGCGGATGCGCGGGTCAAGGAAGGCGTAGCTGATGTCGACGAGCAGGTTGATCACCATGACGACAATGACGATGACCGTGACGCCACCCAGGACGATCGGCCAATCACGCTGGGTCACGGCGCGGTAGATCTCATAGCCAACGCCCGGCCAGTTGAAGACCGTCTCCGTGAGAATGGCGCCGGCGAGCATGCCGCCAAAGTCGATGCCGATGTAGGTGACGACGGGGATGAGTGCGTTCTTGAGCGCGTGGTGCCAGATGATGGCGCTGCGGGAGAGGCCCTTGGCCTTCGCCGTGCGGATGTAGTCTTGGTTGAGCACCTCGAGCAGCTGCGAGCGCATGATGCGCGCCGTGTAGGCCGTGGAGACCGCGGCGAGCGTCACGGCGGGCAGGATGTAGTGGACCCAGCTCTCGAACTCGGAGTTGGAGCCGCCCGCACCCGAGATGGGCAGGTAGAACGCGCCGTCAGTGGCGTTCTTCAGGAAGACGCCAAAGAACAGCTGGAGCAGCATGCCGAGCCAGAAGGCAGGCATTGCCACGAGGACGGACGTAACGAGCGTCACGAGTACGTCCCAGAACGAGTAGCGCTTGATGGCGGAAACCATGCCCGCGCCTATGCCGACAACCGCCTCGATGAGGATGGCGACGATGGCCAGCTTCACCGTGTTGGGGTACTTGTCGGCGAGAATGTCGGCAACCTTGAGGTTGCGCGTGTACGAGGTGCCGAGATCTCCATGGAGCAGGTCGTTCATGTAGGTGAGGTACTGCTTCCAGAGGGGCGTCGGGATGGTGTCGCCGTTCTCGTCATAAATCGGCTTGTTGTTCTCGTCCGTCTCGATGAGCCCATTGGAGATGCGAATCTGCAACTCGGTCTCAGGCGTTACCTGCTTGCCGCCGGTGATGATCTTCACCGGGTCGCCGGGCACGATGGCCTTCATGGCGAACAGAATCATCGTCACGCCAATGAAGACGGGGATGAACTGCAGGACGCGCTTGAGTATGTACTTTCCCATGCGTACAACTCCTGTCGTGGGTCCGGGTACGCGCCCCTTGCGCGGGGCGGACCCCCTACTGGCAACGGGGCACCTCGGAGGATGCCCCGTTGCCGTATGCGGGCGCTTGCCCGCGGGTGTCTAGCAAAATGCCAGCTCAGAGCCTATGTTTAGGCGCTCAGCTCGACCGTGCTCATGTCGCAGAGCTTCTGCGGGTCCATGTAGAGGGACTTGACGCGCTGCGAGCAGACCATCTGGTGCTTGTAGTAGAACAGCGGGATGACCGGCATGTCCTCGGCGATGAGCTTGTCGACCTCCTGGTACTTGGCGACGCGCTCGTCATCGGAGGCGACGGCGCGGGCTTCGAGCAGGCCCTTGTCGACGTCGGCGTTGGAGTACTGGCCGTAGTTGTTGTCGCCACCGGTCGCGAACAGCGGGTACAGGAAGTTGTCCATGATCGGGTAGTCGGCGATCCAGCCCAGACGGCCGACCTGGAAGTCGGCGTTGGGATAGGTGTTGGAGAGGATGGAGGCCCACTCGGCAGTGTTCGAGGAGGTCTCGATGCCCAGGGCGCTCCAGTCGGCCATGACCATCTCCATGACGGCCTTGTGGTCACCGTCGAGGTTGTAGGTCAGGGCAATGGAGAGGTTGCGCTTGCCGTTGGCGTCGGCCGGGTACTTCTCGTCCAGGATCTTCTTGGCGGCGTCAACGTCATAGCGGGAGTCGGCCCACTCGTTCTCGACGTAGCCCTTGATGCCGGGCGGGACGATGCCGCCGGCCGGCTCGCGGGTGCCCTCGAAGACGGTGTCGCAGATGGCCTGACGGTTGATGGCCAGGGACAGGGCGTGACGCAGGTCCTTGTCCTTGAGCTGCTCGTCATTGACGTTGAGCATGAGGTAGTAGATGGAGAGCTCGTCGCCCGTCAGGACCTCCTTGCCCGTGGTGGCCGTGTAGCCGTCCTCGGACTCGCCGTACTGGGAGATGGCGTCCTTGAGCTGGGTGGTGGGCACCTGGGCGACGTCGAGGTTGCCGGCCTGGAACTCGGTGTAGGCCGTCTGGACGTCCTTCTGGATGTTGAAGTGAATGCCGTCGAGCTTGGCCTTCTCGCCGTAGGAGTAGTCGTCGAAGCAGACCAGGTTGATCTGCTGGCCGTCCTCCCACTTGCCGTCCATCTTGAACGGGCCGTTACCCACGGGGGCGAAGAAGAACGTGTCGAAGTCCTCGAGAGCGCAGTCAGGCACGGGCGAGAGCGCCGGGTGCATGCAGACGTAGGGGAAGTCGGCGTAGGCCTGGGAGAGCTTCACGACGAGGGTGTCGTCGTCGGGGCAGGTGACGCCCTTGAGCTCGGTGGCATCGCCGGCGGAGAGCTCGGAGTAGCCGTCGACCATGGCGAGGTGGTAGCCGATCGCGGAGGCGTGCTCTGTGGAGGTGTTGGGGTTCAGGATACGCTCCCAGCCCTGCTTGAAGGACTTGGAGGTGACGGTGGTGCCGTCGTGGAACTTGGCGCCCTTCACGAGGTGGAAGGTGAACTCGTCGGCGGCGTCGTTGACGTCCCAGGACTCGGCGGCGAGGCCCACGAGCTCGTTCTTGGTGAAGTCATAGGTGGTGAGGGCGTCAAAGAGCTGGTAGCCCACCATCATGCCCTGATCCTCCTCGAGGTCATACGGGTCGATGGCGCTCGGGTTGTTGATGTAGTAGCTCAGAGTGCCACCCTCGGCGGCGGAGCCGGAAGCGGCGCTGGTGTCTCCACCCTTCTTGCCGCAGGCGGCGAGCGCGGCCATGGCGCTGGCGGCCAGGCCACCCTTCACGAACGTGCGACGGTTCATCGTAGGCTGGGTCATAATGCCTCCCTATGTTGCGATGCCCTGTCAGGCGACCCGTGCGCCTGGGCTCCAGAGCATCTCGAATGTGGGCGGGGAGGTCCTGGCCTTCTCGGCGTCTATGCAGCCGCCCGGCGCGCGCGGCGCCTAACTGAGCTTGGCAAGAGTCCCCGCTTGCAAACTTGTCATGTGATTATCCGATATTGGATGGTGGGCGGCAACCTGAACGGACGCTTTAGCGCAGTAAAGGAAACAATTTGAAACAGACTAGAAACAAAGGGCGCGCCTCCCCCGCGGGAGACGCGCCCATGCGTTCGATATGTGCCGCGGCGACTAGCCGAGCGAGGAGACCGTGCCCAGCGGGTAGGTGAGCATGAAGATGACGATCGTGGCCATGAAGATGACGGCCGCGATGACGGTGAGGCGGTCGAGGTTCTTCTCCCACACGCCCGAGCCGGCGTTGGCGTTGTACATGGAGGAGGCGATCATGTCGGACACGCCGGTGCCCTTGCCGGAGTGCATGAGCACCAGAACGATGAGGGCGACGGCGGAGATGGCCCAAGCCACCAGAAGGATCGTGTTGAGAGGACCCACAGTTGCTCCTTTAGGGAGAAGTTACATTCATGCAAATGATGAGGATAGCACAAGTTGGCACATTAGCCTCGGGGACAAAAGACCCGTCCCCCTGTCCCCAGGCTGTATGGAATAGGGCCGCTACCAAATCAAGCGGCAGCGGCCCTAAAGGTGAAGCAAAAGACGGAGCTCGGAGGCTACTCCTCGGTGGCGAGCACGCGGCCCGTCATCTGCTTGGAGGGCTCAAGGCCCGCGAGCGTCAGCATCGTCGGGGCGATGTCGGACAGGCGACCGTCCTCGATGCCCGTGAGCTTGGCGGCCGGGTCGGCCACGATGAAGGGCACGCGGTTCGTGGTGTGGGCCGTGAACGGGTGCTTCTCGCCGTTGACCACGTCAAACATGTGGTCGGCATTGCCGTGGTCGGCCGTGATCAGCGCAAAGCCGCCCTTGGCGAGAATCGCCGGGACAACCTTGGACAGCGCGGTGTCGACGGCCTCGACGGCCTTGACGGCGGCCTCGAACACGCCCGTGTGGCCAACCATATCGCAGTTGGCGAAGTTCACGATGTAGAAGTCGGCGCGGTCCTCGTTGATGGCCTCGACCAGCTTCTCGGTGACCTCGGGGGCACTCATCTCGGGCTTGAGGTCGTACGTGGCGACCTTGGGGCTCGGCACGAGCACGCGCTCCTCGCCGGGCTTGGGATCCTCGATGCCGCCGTTGAGGAAGAACGTCACGTGGGCGTACTTCTCGGTCTCGGCGGTGTGCAGCTGCTTCAAGCCGTTCTCGGCAATGACGTCGGCCAGGACCTCCTCGGGGAAGGTCTTGGGGAAAGCAACCTCGACGTCGAACGTCGGGTCGTACTCGGTAATCGTGACGAAGTGCGACAGGGTAATCTGCTCGCGCTCGAAGCCGTCAAAGCCCTTGTCGGTGAAGACGCGGGTCATCTGGCGGGCACGGTCGGGGCGGAAGTTGAAGAAGATCACCGCGTCGCCGGCAGCCACGCCCTCGTTGTGGGCGGCAAACGGCTCGATGAACTCGTCGCCGCGCGGGTCCTTCTCGTAGTAGGCCTTGATGCCCTCGACCGGGCAGGTGTCCTCGGCGGCCGGCGTGACGATGACGTCGTAGGCGCGCTTGATGCGCTCCCAGCGGTTGTCGCGGTCCATGGCCCAGTAGCGGCCCGACACGGTGGCGACGCGGGCGTCGACGCCGGTCTTGGCAGACAGGTCCTTGAGGAAGTCGCAGAACTCGGCCATGTAGCCGGCACCGGACTGCGGGTCGACGTCGCGGCCGTCCATGAAGGCGTGGACGCGAACGCACTTGACGCCGCGCTCGGCGGCCATCTTGGCGAGCGCCTCGACGTGGCTCATGTGCGAGTGCACGCCGCCCGGGCTCATGAGGCCCATGAGGTGCAGGGTCTTGCCAGAGGCCTTGACGTCGTCCATGGCCTTGACGAAGACCTCGTTCTCGGCGATGGAGCCGTCCTTGATGGCGTTGTTGATGCGGCTGAGCTCCTGGAACACGATGCGGCCGGCACCGATGTTGAGGTGGCCCACCTCGGAG
>OKRW01001500.1_pt1 | contig 19785 bp, 22 predicted proteins | sample 1601151 | NCBI WGS metagenome assembly OKRW01 (sample SAMEA3541471, study PRJEB24748) | human gut metagenome | biome: human gut; feature: human-associated habitat; material: faeces | place: China | collected 2012 | reverse complement strand
CGCAGCCATGTTTTCGTTCTGGACGAGGATGTGGTCTGGCACGTTCAGGTGCTTGGGGGCGAAATTCCAGATGGCGAGGATCCCGTTGCTGATGAGCAGATCGCAGACGCTCTGGGCCTGCTCTGCCGGGACGGTGATGATGCCGATCTTGATCTGGTCGCGGCGGCAGACCTCGCCGAGGCGCGACAGGTGCATGATGGGCTTGCCGCTCTTGGAGGTGCCGATGATAGCGTCGTTTTCATCAAACGCCGCGACGATATTGAGGCCGTACTCCGCAAAGCCGGAATACCCCAGCAGCGCGCGGCCAAGCTTGCCCGCGCCGATCAGAACGGCATCGTTTGTGTTGCCGTAGCCCAAAAACTGCTCGATATCGGCGATCAGCGCGGCACGGTTATAGCCGATCTTCGGGCGGCCGCCGGAGGAAACGAGCGCAAGATCCTTGCGCACCTGCACCTCGCCCATATGCAGCCCCGCTGCCAGCGCCGTGGCGGAGATATTGACGCCGCTGCTGTCCGGCATGGCTTTCAGATAGGCCAGATAGGTCGGCAGGCGCTTAAGCGTTGCGCGGGATATTTCTTTCTCCATGAAACCGCTTCCTTTGCTGATATCGATATATTGTATCGATAAATTTATATCACATTTGAATCTGTTTTGCAAGTCCCTCTCAGCTGTAGATCTGCCGTGAGATCTCGCGGCGCAGGCGCAGCATGATGGGCTTTTCGAGCCTGGAAATATACGACTGCGAAATTCCCATACGCTCCGCTACTTCCTTTTGCGTCATCTCCCTGCTGCCCGCAAGTCCGAAGCGCATCTCCACGATCTCCCGCTCTCTGCCGGAGAGCTTTTCCATCGCACATCCCAGAAGCCTTCGGTTCACCTCCTCCTCCAGATGCCCGTAAACTTCGTCCGTCTCCGTCCCCAGAATATCGGAAAGCAGCAGTTCATTTCCATCCCAGTCAACATTCAGAGGTTCATCCAGGGAAACTTCACCTTTCGTTTTGCTCGTTCGCCTCAGATACATGAGGATCTCATTCTCGATGCACCTGGACGCATAAGTCGCCAGTTTGATGTTTTTTTCGATCTTAAACGTGTTCACAGCCTTGATCAGCCCGATCGTCCCTATGGAGATCAGATCCTCAACATTGATCCCCGCGCTTTCGAACTTTCTGGCAATGTACACGACCAGCCTGAGATTATGCTCGATCAAAAGATCTCTGGCCTTCTTGCTGCCTCCCATGAACGCCCGCACCGCCTGCTGCTCTTCTTCTGCTGAAAGCGGCGGCGGCAGCGTATCACTGCCGCCTATGTAAAAAAGTCCGTTTTTTCTTTTTCTCCTTTTATTGCAGATAAACGCTTTCCACTTTTCCAGCAAAACCTTCCAGTAACTCATTTCTCTTCCCCCTTTTCTCACTCATCGCTGCACCATGTCCCGCGACAACAATACGCAAGGCTCTTCTGTTTCTGCAAAGGCTCCGCCCGCCACCTTCAGCTCTTCTCCTGCTCCCGCCAGAAAAGCACCACAGCAGCGAGTGTTGGCGAATTCCAGAAAATCCGTTCGTACAGCAGGCAGAAGTCCGGATCCACCTACCGCAGAATACGGGATCATGCGAAACCTGTCAGCAGTGATCACGCCTTCCTCCTTCAGCTTTTGCCAGAGCAGAGAAGATGCCACGGCAACACTTTTCCCACTGACAGGATCACGCAAACCGTTGCCGGTATCCAGAAAAGCCTCTATCGTCTGTTCCCAGCTTCCGATCCTGATCTTTACAGAAAACACATGCTCCCGGTAAAACTTCATCCGGTCCACAAAAGCGAGGATCCGCCTGACTGCGAAAACCGATGCTCCCAGAAACAAAGCCAGCACTCCCGCCTTTAAATCACCGGTGTAGATCCCGCCCGGCGCATACATACCCGTATGACCAAAGGCGAGCAGCAAAGCCATAGTCATTCCTCCCAGAAAGCAGGTCAGCGCTGCAAAGGCCGCCGCCCGCAGCAGCACGCCCCGGCGTCCAAATACCACCAGACACACCAGCACCGCAAACGCCCCTTCCAAAGCAATATTCCAGGGCATCCCCACTGGCAGAAACAGCACGAAGGCGATCCCTCCGCACATCATGCTCCCGCACACAAACCGCAGCAGCCGCTTTTTCCTATGAAGATCCACACGAAAGATCACCGCCGTCAGATACAGAAGCACACTGCCCGTTATGAAATTTTCCACAAAAAGAATATCTCCATATACGATCAACCCTGCGCACCTCCGCCATCATTTCAGCATATGATACCAGGGATTATACACCTGCCGGCACGCACAATCTGTCGAATCCCGCACCCTTCCCTTTCATAAAATCCGCAGGATAAAAAAATAAGACCTCGGGATTTCCGAAGTCTTATGTTTCACAGTTTTTATTTCGCCAGTAAGCCTAGAGAGCCTTCTTAGCAGTTTCACACAGCTGTGCGAATGCAGCAGGATCGTGGATAGCCAGTTCGGACAGCATCTTTCTGTTGATATCGATGCTGGATTTCTTCAGGCCGTCGATCAGTCTGCTGTAGGAGATATCGTTCATTCTTGCAGCAGCGTTGATTCTTGCGATCCACAGTTTTCTGTAGTCTCTCTTCTTGTTCTTTCTGCCTACGTATGCGGAACGAAGAGCTCTCATCGTAGCCGGCTTAGCAGCTCTGAATGTCTTGCTCTTGGCACCGTAGTAGCCTTTCGCCATCTTTAAAACTTTTTTATGTCTCTTATGTGCGTTTACACCTTTTTTTACTCTTGCCATTATTCGACCCTCCTTACTTGCTCAATACTGCCTTAATTCTCTTCAGATCTGCGCTTGTTAATGTTGTAGCCTTTCTGAGGCCTCTCTTTCTCTTCTGGCTCTTTTTCGTAAGAATGTGGCTCTTATATGCTTTATTTCTCTTTACTTTTCCTGAACCTGTTATTTTGAATCTTTTGCATGCGCCTCTGTGAGACTTCATTTTCTGCTTTGCCATGGTGTTTTCCTCCTGTTTTTATATTAATAATGCTTAATACTTACTTATCCGATTTCGGTGTAAGGATCATCGTCAGGCTTCTGCCTTCGAAATTAGGCTTTTTATCGATATCGCCCACTTCCGAAACAGCTTCGGCAAATTTGTTCATTACTTCCATGCCGCGCGCCACATAATCCTTCTCTCTTCCGCGGAAACGCAGGCTGACCTTCAGCTTGTCTCCATCTTTCAAGAATTTTGCTCCCGTCTTCGCCTTCACCATGATGTCATGGTCCTCGATAAATGTAGACAGACGGATTTCTTTTACCTGAGTGGTTTTCTGCTTTTTCTTGGCTTCTTTTTCTTTTTTCTGAAGCTCATATTTGTACTTCCCGTAATCCAGGATCTTGCAGACCGGCGGATTTGCCTTCGGTGAAATGCAGACCAGATCCAGCCGTTTCTCTTCGGACAGCGCCAGCGCTTCCTCACGGCTCATGATACCTAACTGCGTACCGTCTGCAGCGATAACTCTCAGTTCCTTTGCACGAATTTCTTCGTTTATCATAGCTTCTCTGCTAATTTCCTTACACCTCCAAAAATAAATAAAAGGCGGATTCAACGATCCGCCTCTGTACACTCACACATTTCATCTGTCGTTTCCGCATGATCTGCCTAAACGACCTTCCGCCTTTTCGGAAAAATGTTTCGTATTGTACCCGGGTAGCCGCAGCCTCCAGGTGAGAAGCGGATTACTTCTTCTTTGCTACTTGAGTAGAATACCATAATTCCTCGCTGTGCGCAAGCAGTTTCTTCTGTTTTGATGTGATTTTTTTGCAAAGCTTTTGCGATTTTTTTGCAGATTTCTGCAAAGTTTTCGCAGGGCGCTTTGCAGGATCTAAAGTCCAAGGAGCTGCTTCAGTTCCTCCTTCGAGCGAAGCCCCACAAGCTTGTCCGCTTCTTTTCCTTCTTTAAACAGCATGAGCGTTGGTATGCTGGTAATTCCGAACTTGAGAGCCAGCATCTGTTCTTCATCTACGTTGACCTTGCCGATCTTTATAGCATCTGTCTCCGCTGCGATCTCATCTAGCACAGGGCCCTGCATCCGGCACGGTCCGCACCATGTAGCCCAGAAATCGATGAGTACCGGCTTTTTGGATTCTAATACTTCCGCTTCAAAATTATCCTTTGTTATCGTAATGATATTCATTTTTGTCCTCCTCTTGTATAATCTCTTTTCTATCTGCTTCCTATTATTTCCCTCTTACTTACTATCATACAGATTTATACTGGACTGTCAAGGTGAAATTTATACATTTTCTTGTGAAAATCGATTTTTCCGTGTATTATATATAAAGGTAAGAAAAGGAGACACTATGGCTTACAATATTATGGAGACAATCAAACTGCACGATCTGCTGCCCATCCTTGACGGGGTCAGCGATGCAGTCTTTATCGATGACGGTGCCGGACATTGCGTGTGGTGCAACAGCGCCTGCGAGGAACTCTACCAGATCTCTTCCTCCGGCACTCGCGGAAAACATGTGAAGGATCTTGAGAAAATGGGGATATTTGCTCCTTCCGTTACTCGCAGAGTACTGGAAGAAAACCGCGAGATCACCATTATCCATGAAAATAAAAACGGTAAAAAACTGCTGACGACCGGGACCCCTGTCTATAACAGCAAGCAGGAGATCTCACTGATCATCACAGTTTCCCGCGATATCACCCAGCTGACATCAAAACAGGATCCGTCGGATGCCGATGCCGGTACTGTCCTTCCCCTCAACGACATAGACGGGATCGAAGCACCGGGCGGAGACATTATTTCCAGCAGCCAGAGCATGCATAACGTCATGACTCTGACCAAAAGACTGGCTTCCGTCAACACGACTGTTTTGATCACCGGAGAATCCGGCGTCGGCAAAGGTCTGATTGCCAAGCAGCTTCACGAAGAAGGAAATCGCTGCGAAGGACCTTTCGTAACGGTAAACTGCGGGGCTATCCCGGACAATCTGATCGAATCCGAGCTTTTCGGTTATGCTCCGGGAGCATTTACAGGATCCAGGTCAGACGGTAAAAAAGGACTCTTTGAAGTGGCACAGAGCGGAACCATATTCCTGGATGAGATTTCAGAGCTCCCTCTGAACATGCAGGTCAAACTTCTCCGTGTCATCCAGGAGCGGGAAATCACGCCGGTAGGCGGAGTAAAGCCGATTCCCATCGATGTGCGCATCGTCTCCGCCACGAACCGCGATCTTCAGGATCTGGTGCGTCAGGATAAATTCCGTGAAGACCTTTACTACCGTCTCAACGTCGTGCCGATCACTGTGCCGCCGCTACGGGATCGTCCAGAGGATATCCTGCCTCTGATCCAGAGCAATCTGCACAAGTACAACGAAAATCTGCGGGAACACAAAGTCCTCAGCTCTGAAGCTCTGACGGTCCTGCTGAAATATCCATGGCCCGGAAACGTGCGGGAGCTTCAGAACATCATCGAGCGACTCATCATCACCACCAATGACGATGTGATCAGCGAAGAGAACCTTCCTATTTTCATCAAACAGGAAGCCGAAACGAATGCCAACACAAAGACCGACCTGTCCCTGGCCGCTGCCATGGAAAAAGCAGAACGTGATATTCTTAGCAATGCTCTGACCAACTATAAATCCACTCGTGCCATTGCCAAAGTGCTGCAGGTCAGTCAGCCTACGATCGTCCGAAAGCTTCATAAATACGGGCTTTCAGGCTCTGAGCAGTAACGCAGGAGCACACGCGTAAATGGTGGGAGCATCGTCTTTTCATAGATCATTAGTCCTAAAAAGCGCGGTTTTGTGCGGATTTAGGGCGTGATACATTTTTGTATCAGCGATACATTTCTGTATCATCTTCTGCAAATCAGTGATTTTAAGGTAAAATGTGCGTTAAATAATACACAAACGAACTGCGATACATTTCTGTATCGCAGTTGTGGTATCTGGGAGTTTAACTGGAAAATTCTCCATATCGGTATTTTGTTGTGTATACATTATACTATTTTGTTTTTTGGGGTTTGACTCGGCTAATTCCAAGGGTTTCGAGCTTTCTTGTTTTTTTCTGCAAAATTTCTTTGCAGAAGCGACAACTTTTTTCACATATTTGGCACAGTAATTGCGTACTATATAGGTGGTGCCGAAAGGTGCCCTGCTAAAGATTGTTATTTTATAGAATAAAAAGGAGGACTTTAAAATGGCAGATTTAAACTTTGCTGAATACGTTGCAGGTTTAGTAGAAAAAGCAAGAAAAGCACAGGCTATCGCAAACAACTTCACACAGGAAGATGTTGATCTGATCACTGCTGCTGTTACTTACAACCTCACTAAGCCGGAAAAGGCTAAGATGTATGCTGAAATGCTGGTTGAAGAATCCGGCATGGGTATCCCTGAAGACAAGGTTGGTAAGATCTATGGTAAGGTTTGGGGAGCTTATCTCCAGATGAAGGGTCAGAAATCCGTTGGCCTGATCGAAGATAATAAAGAAACTGGAATGCAGAAATGGGCTAAGCCTATGGGCGTTGTTGCTGGTATCATGCCTGTAACAAACGGAGAAGCTACTCCGATCGTTAAGTCCAACATGGCTCTGAAGACAAGAAACGCTATTATCCTGGCTCCACACCCTAAGTGCAAGAAGCTGAACGTTGTTATCGTTGACGAAATCAGAGCTACTCTGAAGAAGTTAGGATATCCAGAAGACTTAGTACAGTCCGTAGAACCAGAATACGTTAAGCTGCAGACTTCTCAGGAACTGATGAAGCAGTGCGACTTCATCCTGGCTACTGGCGGTGAAGCTCTGGTTGAAACAGCTTACTCCTCCGGTACTCCGGCTATCGGCGTTGGCGTTGGTAACTGCGTATCCATCGTAACTGGCAAGACTCCTATGGACAAGGTTGCTGAAATGATCGTTAAGTCCAAGAGATACGACAACGCAACTTCCTGCTCCACTGAAAACAACATCATCGTATTCGAAGACTGCTATGATGAATTCGTAAAGGAAATGGAAGCTCACGGAGCTGTAATGTTCAAGGAAGGTTCCGAAGAAAAAGAAAAACTGAAGGTTGCTATGTGGCCTAACACTCCGAACGATCACGTTCTCAACAGAGCTATCGTTGCTCAGAACGCTGAAACGATCGCTAAGATCGCTGGTATCGACGTTCCTGCCGGCACTGCAGTTCTGATGGCTGAAGAAAATGGCGCTGGCCTGGATCACCCGTTCGCAGGCGAAAAACTGTCCCCTGTATCCGGCGTACAGAAAGCTAAGGATCTGGACGATGCTATCGACAAGATGATGGCTTGCCTCGAATACCAGGGCAAGGGTCACAGCTGCGGCATCCACACAAACGACGTAGAAGATGTTAACAAGCTGGCTGCAGTAGCTCCTGTAACAAAGTGTGTTGTTAACCAGCCTCAGTGCCTGACTAACTCCGGTGGCTGGGATTGCGGATTCCCTGTATCCATGACTCTGGGTTGTGGTACTTGGGGCGGCAACAGCGTATCCCACAACGCTACCTGGAAAGATCTGCTCAACTTCACTTACGTTTCCAGACAGATCCCTAACTGGAAGCCAGAAAAAGCTGAAGACTTCATCGATGCAGATGTAATCGCTAAGGTTGACGCATAAGCACAGCTTATCTTCAATAAAAACTGCTGCTTTTTCGCAGCGGACAAGTACGAACTGTTCTTTGAGAAAGGGGATCACACCGATCCCTTTCTCAATCAATAGAAAGGAGATTTGAAATGTCAGCAATTAAAGAAAAAGATAAAAAGTATAACTTACATTCCTGGTCTGCTCAGAACAAAGTGGATCCGATCGTTGTAACTAAGGCTGAAGGTCTGTACTTCTGGGACGAAAACGGCAAGAAGTACGCAGACATGTCTTCTCAGCTGGTTAACTCCAACCTGGGACACGGCAACAAGGCTATCATCGACGCTATCGTAGAACAGGCTCAGAAGATCCCGTTCATGGGACCTGCTTTCGCTATGGACTGCAGAGCTGATGCTGCTGAAGCTGTTGTTGAAGCTACTGGCTTCAAAGGCGGTAAAGTATTCTTCACAAACGCTGGTGCTGAAGCGAACGAAAACGCTATCAAGATCGCAAGACAGTACACTGGCAAACTGAAGATCTTCTCCCAGTACAGATGCTACCACGGTTCTTCCGCTGGCGCTGGTATGCTGACTGGTGAACCTAGACACTTCTTCAACGAACCAGGCGGTCCTGGATTCGTTAAGTACGATGGGCCTTACGCTTACAGAGCACCTAAGGCTTGCAAGTTCGAAAATGAAGATGATGTTGCTGATTTCTACCTCGAACTGCTGGAAAACCAGATCCTGTACGAGGGACCTGAACAGATCGCAGCTATCTGGCTCGAATCCGTTGTAGGTTCCAACGGCGTTCTGATCGCTCCAGTTAAATGGTACCAGGGCGTTAGAGCTCTGTGCGACAAGTACGACATCCTGATGGTAGCTGACGAAGTTATGGCTGGATGGTACAGAACTGGTAAGTGCTTCGCATTCATGAACTTCGGATATGAACCGGACATGATCACATTCGCTAAGGGCTGCACTTGCGGATACGTTCCTCTCGGCGGCGTTGTTATGCAGGAAAAGATCGCTAAGTTCTTCGACGAAACTTCTATGGGATGCGGCCTGACTTACTCCGCTCACCCGATGGGTTGTGCTGCAGCTGCTGCAACTATCGCAGAATACAAGAATGAAGACATCGAAAACAAGATGAAGGTTACAAGCAAAGTTTTAGCTGACATCTTAGATGGATATGTAGAAAGCCACGCTTCCGTAGGAGAAGTTAGACACATTGGTCTGTTCTCCGCTATCGAGCTGGTTAAGGATAAGGAAACCAGAGAACCGCTGGTACCGTTCGGCAAGGATCCAGAAGGCATCATGCCTAAGATCCTGGGAATGCTGAAGGCTGACGGCTTCTGGACTTATTCCCACGAAAATATGATTGTTGTTTGCCCTCCACTCACTATCACAGAAGAAGAGCTGAGAGAACAGATGGCTATCATGGACAAGGTATTAGATTCTGTAGATCAGATGATTTAGTCTATAGATCAATAAAGTACTCCTGAAAAAGCAGGTGGTCTCCCACCTGCTTTTTTGTTTGAATTTTGATGGGGGAGCTTTCCAGCTCGTCCCGGGTTTTCCAGGCTGTCCCGGGTAAGGCTGACAGCTCGTCCTCATGTTAATCCTGTCTTGATTCGTTAGTTTTCCTTAGTCTTCCTTCGAATGGATCGCACTGGTCGGACATTCATCCATAGCCAGTTCAGCTTTGTCAAAAGCCTCGTTACTGATCGGCTCATCGATAGCTACCGCCACACCGGTTTCAGCCATGTGAAACACTTCAGGACACATCCCTTCACAGAGTCCGCATCCAATACAGTTTTCATCTACATAATATCTCATACTCGCACCTCCTTCATTTCTCGCCCATTGCGGATGGCGTCATCTCTTATCAGTCTTCCCTTTTAACAGCTTGAATATACCATAAGAAAACAAGAAAAGCCGTTGGAAATGCAACGAATAAAACCCACGAAAAGAACAGCAAACATTTGTTTACTTTTTGTTCTTTTTATGATATGCTATTTCTATATAAAAAGGAGGCTGCTGCTATGTCTAAAGAGCGTGAACAAAAAATACTCGCATATATGAAGAACGAAATAAAAACCAAGGGCTATCCGCCTACTGTGCGTGAGATCTGTTCTGCACTGAACATCAAATCAACATCTACCGCACATAAGGATATTGCCAGTCTTGTGAAACAGGGCTTTATCAGAAAAGACCCTTCCAAACCGCGCGCTCTGATGATCGTGGATGATTCCACTCCAGAGGCCGAGGAACAGATGGCACCGGAGGTCTCCACACCATCTGCAAGCATCGAATCAGGCATAGATATCGCCAGCCACACTCCAGTCGCAGAAGTTCCTGTTGTCGGTCGTATCGCTGCCGGAACTCCGATCCTGGCCGAGCAGAATATCGAAGACAGCTTCCCGATTCCCACCCGTTTTCTGGGCAGTGGACGCAACTTCATGCTGGTCGTAAAAGGAGAAAGCATGATCGAGGCCGGTATCATGGATGGGGACTACATCCTGGTCGAACAGCAGAACAGTGTCCGCAACGGAGATATCGTAGTCGCCATGGTCGATGGGTTCGAGAGCGAAGCCACAGTCAAGACTTTCTATAAAGAGGCCGACCACATCCGTCTCCAGCCGGAGAACTCCACCATGAGTCCGATCATCGTCAAGGATGTCAAGATCCTGGGCAAGGTGAAGGGCGTATTCCGGTATTTTTAAGGACAGGTCATCCTGGCTTCTGCAATCAAAACGGAGAGCCTGCAATCAAAGCAGACAGAGTGCCTGCAATCAAAGCTGAGTGCCTGCAATCAAAACAAAGTACTTGCAATCAAAACGGAGCATGGCGGCTTACGGAGGCGATTTTCCGCAGACGCCGACCGCGCCACACAAGATCATCGTGGCTGCGGTCGAAGCGTCGAGGACTTTCGCCAAAGTAAGCTGTTATGCTCCGTTATTTCATTTTATTTTACTAACAGTTTTTTTATTCCGGCATCCAGCCCATCAAGAGTCAGTTCATACATCGGGAATACTTCGCGTATCGCCTGGATCGTCTTGTATCCATATGTGTAATTCCATGAATCTTTATCGATAGGATTAAGCCAGATCTTTTTCTTATATCTTCTGTTGAACTTCTGCAGCCATTCAATGCCCAGTTCTTCGTTTCCCAGACCAATGATCGCATTGCCTCCCTTGCGGAACAGCTCCGACGGAGCCATCGCTGCATCTCCTACGAAAATAACCTTGTATTCACTGTCCAGATTGCTCAGCACCCAGTTGGTCTCTACCCAGTCACCACGTTTGCAGTACGGCGTATTGTAAAGGTTGTCATAGATGCAGTTGTGGAAGTAATAAACCTTCAGATCCTTGAAATGGTTTGACTTGCTTACAGCTTGGAACAGCCTGTTGCACATTCTGCTGTACGGGAGCATCGATCCATCCGAATCGATGAGCAGAAGCAGCTTGACCGTATTTTTACGAGGCTTGTCGTATACAAGCTGCAACATTCCTGCATTATCGCAGGTCTCATCTATGGTCTTATCGATATCCAGCTCCGTCTTCATACCATCTACACGCGAAGAGTACTGACGAAGTTTTCTGAATGCCATCTGAAACTGTCTGATATCCAGTACTTTATCCTGTCTGAAATCCTTGAAGTTCCGCTCTCCGGCAATTTGCAGCGCCGATTTGTGGCGACTTTCTCCACCGGTCCTGATCCCTGTGGTATGGTATCCGCCGCGGCCCATGGTAGACGTTCCGCCGGTACCGATCCAGTACGTTCCGCCATCGTGCTTTTCCTTCTGTTCTTCGATCCTTTCGCGGAACAGGCGGAGCACTTCTTCCAGTTCCTTTGGCCACTCATCACCTGTACCCATATCGTTGATGTCACGCTCCTGTTCATCCTCGCTGAGCCATTTCCAGAACTCAGCCGGCAGATCCTCCGGCGTATGCACATCCTTGAAATACTCTGCAAAAACAGCGTCAAACTTATCGTAGTCTGCCTCTGTTTTGATCAGGATGCTTCTGCAAAGATAATAGAAGCTGAGAAACGATGAATGCGCCAGTCCCTTGTCCAGAGCTTCCATCAGCGTCATCCATTCATTGATCGAAACCTCAAGGCCTTTCGCTCTCAACAGGTAAAAAAATTCTAAAAACATATTCTTACCATCTCTTCAGCGAGTAACCTTTCTCTTTGATTTCGTGCATTACATCAATATCCTGGTTCTTCTTCAGCAGAACGCCGACAAACGGCATTTCCGAAGACAGGTTTTCAATATCCACGCCACTGATCATCAGTGCCTGGATCCAGTCTAACAGCTCAGATGTGCTCGGCTTCTTCTGGATCTCATCCATCTTACGGATCTCATAGAATGCTTCCAGAGCCTTCTGGCAAAGCTTCTGATCGATATTTCCGAAGTGTACGTTGATGATCTCTTCCATCTTCTCTGCATCCGGGAATTCGATGTAGTGGAAGATACATCTACGCAGGAACGCATCCGGCAGTTCCTTTTCGGCATTGGATGTGATGATCACGATCGGTCTGTGCTTCGTCTTGATCGTTTCTTTGGTTTCGTTGATATAAAATTCCATCTTGTCCAGTTCCCACAGCAGGTCATTCGGGAATTCCAGGTCTGCCTTGTCGATCTCATCGATCAGCAGAACCACCTGCTTGTCAGAAGTAAACGCCTCTCCCAGCTTGCCCAACTTGATATACTGCTTGATATCAGAAACATTTCCCTCTCCAAACTGGCTGTCGTACAGTCTCTGCACAGTATCGTACACATAAAGTCCTTCCTGTGCCTTCGTCGTGGATTTGATGCCCCAGATAATCAGATCCATATCCAGTGCCTTGGAAATCGATTCAGCCAGCATGGTCTTGCCAGTGCCCGGCTCGCCCTTGATCAGAAGCGGCTTCTGCAGCGCGATGGATACGTTTACTGCATTCATCAGTTCTTTTGTAACGACGTAATCGTCGCTCCCTTTAAAAACATTCATGTCCATATTTTTTATTCATCTCCTTCTAACAAAGTGTATAACTTTTCTGCAAAAAAAACGCGAGCAACTGATCACAACGCCATGAGAAAAGTTAAACGCCATATGAGTATCATATCTCATATACATCCTTTTTTCAAGCATTTTCGCGGTATACGCTTTCCAAAACCTTTGCAGCATCAAGGGAAGGATGGCCGCTTTTGTTTTTTTGTGTTTTTTTGTAAAATCGTGCAACATTTTGTCTTGAATTCATTCTATTAGTATGAAGGGTTTTTTATGAACAGGGATATTAACCATAAATGCATTGTAGTAGGAAGGAGTATGACTGTATGAAACAACATGAACGAATGGACACACGACAAAGGATCCTGGATCTTCTGGAGCGTCGAAAATGGCCGGTCTGGCGTCTGGCTCAAAAATCCGGGATCAATCATTCTACCATTTTTAACATGATCCAGCGCAAGAATATGCCGTCTCTTAAGACGATCGAGGAAGTCACCGCCGCCTTTGGGATCAGCATGCGCCAGTTCTTTGCAGAAAAAGGAGATCCGGCACTGTTGACGCCACAACAGGAAGCAATATTCTTTCTTTATCACGACACCAGCATACCGCAGCGAAAAGCCATCCTGCATGCGATGGAGCTATTGTCTGAACAGAACGGGATCGCCAAAACAAACTATAACGAAAATGAATTTCAGGAGGAACACAACATGGACGCAATCGCACGAATCAAAGAACTCATGGAAGAGCGGGGCTGGACACTTTACCGGCTCTCTCAGGAATCCGGCATAGCTATCACCACGCTGATCAATCTGCTTCAGCACAGCAAACAGCCTGCCCTGCAGACGATCGAAATCATCTGTGAATCCATGGAGATCACCCTGGCGGAATTTTTCACCAGGCCGTCTGAGCCCGGCGGATTTACTGCGGAGCAGCTGAAGCTTTTCGCTTTGTGGGATTCTCTGACAGAAGAACAGCGCAGTGCTGTGCTGGAACTACTCCTTGCCCTTCAGGCAAAACGCAATGAATGAAAGGAGCCGTAGTTTTTATGAAAAAGGAGAACAATATTATGGATGCAAACAAACGAATCCTGGAGCTGATGGCGCAGCGTAACTGGAGCGCCTACCGCCTGGTAAAAGAAACGAACCTGAGCCATTCCCTGATTTACAACATGGTCAGACGGAACAATCTGCCGACCATTGACACCCTCACACGGATATCCGCGGCATTTGGGCTTAGTCTGCAGCAGTTTTTTACAGAGGATGATGATCCCGCTGCCCTTTCCGGAGAGCATGCCGAGCTACTGACCATATATCACGATGTCTCGGCTGATAACCGCATCGCTGTCCTGCATCTGATGGAGCTGATGGCCGCCGGGAACAAGCAAAAGGATCGAGGTGAGGAAGATGATGAAATAGACAAGGATTGATCGGAAGAAATGCACAACGGAAGCGGACGAAGGCTTAGCCCTCGTCCACTTCGGTTATCGTTCCCTTTCTTTCAATTTCTCCAGCTGCTCTCTTTTCCTGACTAGTAAAGAACGCGGTGTCTGCAATTCGCCAAGCCACGCCTTTTCCGCAGGTTCCCATATCATCTTGTAGTTCATAGGAAAAACTGCCACTCTTTCATCGATCATTTGTATCAGATATTTCGCAGTGATCGGTTCGTCGTTTCTAATCACCGTTCCACTTCCTGCAGGATCTAAAAGGAGCTGTCTGCTGTCTTCGCTGATATGCAGCGAAAATACATTTTTCTTCAGCACATCCTGCATTTCCCGGGATATCTCAATCACCCCATTCTCATTTATGGTAATAATCTGCCGGTCCACCTTTTTATCCGATTTTATTTCGATGAATCGCCGTCTATCAATTTTCATGTCAATTAATCTCCCTTCTCTTATACATGATAATGATTACCGTAAAATCCATCACAAATATACAATACATTTCCCATAAATATAAGTCTATTTTTGAAATGAAATTTCGGGTATTCTGAAAGGTTAGAGACCTGTATCAGTGTGACAAAAGTCATGGAAGGATCCAGGTGTCATTTCTTTACAATAAAAAAACAGGGCACTTTTTTACAAATGAGGGAACCCCTCGAAATATTGTCCTGCTTTTTCTTTCCTTTCGAAAATATGACTGCTATTACACTTATTCCGGCTTTAATTCCTTTTCTTTAGCGCGTTCAGCTCCTGCTCGGTGAGACCAGTCATCTCTTTAATCAGCACAAGATCAAGATTTTTCTCCACCATCCTGCGAGCGATTTCCCGCTGTTCGGATTTCTTGCCACGCTTCTCGCCGATCATTTCGCCTTCGTTCCGTGGGTGTTGAAAAAGATCCTGGTTGCTCCATCTTGCAGCTTCAACCCCGGGATCTCGTCACAGCTCATGTGGAAGGTATACTTATATGTAAATTCTAGTATAGAAATGTATAAAAGTTCCGAAATGGAAATGTAGGAATTTAAGCATTTTTATGCCAGCATTTACACCTATTCAAAAATTCTCGTAATATCCTGATATCGATTCACTACACGGTAAATCTCCACGAACTCTTTTCCGACCTTATAAATGATCACGTAATCATTCCACACAGCATACTTATAATCTGTTCGGAAACTAACACGTTTTGACAATTCCGCTCCCATTCCCGGAAACAACTGAATATTTTCAAATTTACTATAAATTTTTTCAACTGTTTCCCTAGCTTTCTCTACATTATCATCTGCTATATAATCACGTATTTCTTTCAAATCCTTTACAACCAATGGGTTAATCCGAAGCTTCATCATAGATTATTCCCCCATAGCTGCTTTAAGTTCATCCAGACTTAACCATCCTTCTCCATCTTTTACAGCTTCTTCTGCTTCCTGCAATTTCATCAACAATTTCTTTTCTGCTCTATCTTTTTCATAATCTTCAATATCAAGCACTACAAATCTTCCTCTTCCATTTTTAGTAAGAAAGACTGGCTCCCCTGCCTGACAATTCTTCAAAACTTCATTATAATTTCTTAAATCTGATACTGGTAAGATATTTGGCATATGCATTCTCCCTTCTAAATTATTTTCCTATCTACTATTATTATACACCAAGAGCTGTAAAATTCAACGTAAAATTTTACAGCTCTTAATGTTTAGCTTTAGCGAAGGATACGACGAGCGATAGGGAGGAGGATCAATAATCCCCCGGCTATGCCGGGGAGATTAAAAGGCTTTAGCTTTCAGTATAATTTAATAAATCCTCCTGTGTTAATATGGATGTGGTCGGCCAACTGTTTATGCTAATCTAAATTTAGGTCACATGGCTCATTGAAAATTAGGTCACTCCAAGGCCATTATGATATCCTTTATCTAACAACGGATAAAGGAGGTTGGAAGGGAGTGATCAATCTGGTCATCAAACAACGAATCATCCTTGCACACATTGATGGTATGAGCAATCGAGCCATAGCAAATATGCTTCATATCAGCAAGGACACAGTTAACAAATATGTTAACGATTACAATGAAAAACGCGAAGAGTTACTTCGTATGCATCCGGACATGGATACGTAAACGGTAAATAGCCCGTGCCTTAAATCCAGAAACAAAAAACATTAAAATTCCTTTAGAGGTTTTTTAATGTTTTTTGAGTATATGGAGCTTCCTATATAATAAAAAACGTGGATGTTGAAAATTGAAAATACCTCAGAGTACAATAAGACTACTGACTGGCAGGTTAGTAAAAATCTTATTGAACAGAGAGGTATCTACAATGAAGTCTAACACACAGAACGCAAAAATTGAAGCTATTACAGAAAAAACTTTGGTACTCGGAATTGATGTCGGAAGTGAAACGCACTATGCCAGAGCTTTTGATTACAGAGGAATCGAGTATTCAAAGAAGCCTTTTAAATTTAGTAACACAGAGGCTGGATTTGTGACATTTAAGGAATGGATCCTGGACCTCAAAGAAAGACATGAGAAGGATAAGGTGGTTCCAGGTATGGAACCGACCGGGCACTACTGGTTCAATCTTGGAAAGTTTCTACATGACAATGAAATGAAACCGGTTCTTGTAAATCCTCACCATGTGAAAAAATCAAAAGAACTCGACGACAATAATCCAACTAAAAATGACCGTAAGGATCCGAAAGTTATAGCAGGATTAGTTAGAGAGGGACGTTACATGATCCCATACCTGCCGGATGGTGTTTACGCTGATCTTAGAACAGCATCAAACATAAGATTCCAGTTACAGGCGGAACTTACAAGAATTCAAAACAGGATCAGTCGTTGGTTCAATATATATTTTCCTGAATATAAGACGGTATACGGAAAGCCAGATGCTAAGAGCGGAATGCTAATCCTTAAAGCAGCACCACTCCCTGAAGATATCCTGACGTTAGGTATCGATGGAGTGAACCAAATCTGGCGTGATGCGAAGTTAAGAGCAGTTGGAAAAGCGAGGGCGAAGACCCTGATAGAAGCTGCTGAACACAGCGTTGGAAGCAAAGAAGGTGCGGTGTCTGCAAGAATGGAAATCCGAATGCTTCTGGAGGACTATGAATCCAGAAATACGCGTCTACAAGAAGTTATGGTTCTAATTGAAGAACTGGTAAGAAAGATTCCGATGGCTGAAAAGCTGTTAGAGATCAAAGGTGTAGGAATCAGGACAGTGTCAGGGTTCCTTGCAGAAGTAGGTGATATCAGCCGCTTCAACAATCCGAAAGAACTGCAGAAGCTTGCAGGATTGGCATTGGTTGAAAATAGTTCAGGAAAGCACAAGGGCGAGACAACAATAAGCAGACGAGGTCGAAAGAGACTCAGATACCTGCTCTTTGAGGTTGCAATGTCGCTTGTGGCGAAGAACCCGGAGTTCAGAGAGCTCCATAATTATTACACAACCAGAAGGCTGAATCCGTTGAAGAAAATGCAGTCACTTATGGCGATTGCAGCCAAGCTGATACGAGTCTTTTATGCCATGCTGACAAAAGGTGTGGATTATGATCCGAAAAAGATGGTCAGTGACATCAAGAGACCGGCAGTTTATCTACAGGCTGCGTAAGAAAGACAAGTAACTATAATGGAGGCTGTCATGTGGACAGCCACTGGATCAAGCAGAATGTAACAGATAACGTCCACTGATCACAGTGCTGGAACAGGAAGCGAGTCAGTAATCAATAATACAAAGAATGAGCCAGTAGTCGGCAGAAATCATCACCAAGGGGCATGACCCCGTAAAGGAGCATAGCTGACACCCGGGTTATGGGCAGGCAAGACGAAGGGTACGCCCAGAAGGGCATACAGATTAATGAGTGGAAATCTCATCCAGTAAGGTGTAGCCGCACCACTGGTAGCGAGTTTTGGGGATACAGAGGTAACGATGTATTCTAAGTGTAAACAGTTAGGAAATAGGGCTGAAAGTGATTGAGCTCCGAAATCTACGTAACCCGTAGGTCGACGTTTTCTTTCGGGCGGAAGACAATACGTATGTTTCTGTTTGGGTTAGGAAGCATATGCTACGGCGGAGTCTGAGAGCCAGCCATGTTTTACAATGTCTGTATGTTACCTGGGGAGAACCTATACTTTCCTGTGTTAACAGGTATGACGTACGAATGAGAAAAGGAAATCAAATGGAGTATAGGTAGTCGGATGGCCGAATAGTACTAATGAAGGTGGGTAATGCCACTGGAGGGAAGTCGAGAACGGATAACATATATCCAGCCACACGACATCATATCAAAAGGGAAACATTATCTACACTCAGAGGTAGGACAAATAATGACAACAAAACTTGAGAGAATCTCAGAATTATCAAAACAACATCCAGAAATGAAATTTAATTCTATTGGGCATTTGATTAACATTGAGATGCTTAAAGAATGCCACTACAAAATGGATGGCAGAAAAGCGGTCGGGATTGATGGCATTTCAAAAGAAGAATATAACTCAAATCTTGATAACAATCTAAAACAGCTAGTGGAGAAGCTTAAGAATAAAAGTTATCGACCTAAACCAGCACGTAAAGTGGAAATACCAAAAGAGAATGGTAAAACCAGACCTCTTAGTATCTATTCATATGAAGATAAACTGGTTCAGGAAGCACTTAGGAAAGTTTTGGAATCGGTCTTTGAGCCCCATTTCTACAGCAATATGTGCGGCTTCAGACCAAACCGCAACTGCCATGGAGCTATAAGAAAACTAAATGACATGATTGAAGGACATAAGACGAATTATATACTGGATGCCGATATAAAAGGCTTCTTTGATAATTTGAATCATGACTGGATAATGAAATTTATTTCATCACGAATTACAGATAACAGTGTGCTCCGACTGGTAGAAAAGATGCTCAAAGCAGGTATTCTTAAGAATGGAGAATTTTATGTTAACGAATTCGGTGCCGGACAGGGAAGCGTATGTTCACCAATAATTGCGAACATATATATGCATTATGTTCTTGTATGGTGGTTTAATGAGAAAATAAGACCACTGCTAAAAGGATATGCAGACATAGTTGTCTATGCGGATGATTTTGTGTGCTGCTTTCAATATAAGAATGACGCAGAACTCTTTTATGAACATCTTAAGAGAAGGATGAATCACTTCGGACTGTCCTTAGAGGAATCAAAGACTCGATTAATTTATTTTGGTCGATTCGCTGCTGATAACCTTAAAAGACAGGGGAACAAACCTGAAACATTTGACTTCCTAGGATTCACTCATTATTGTTCCAAAAGCCGAAACGGTAATTTCAGAGTAAAACATAAAACTGCCAATAAGAAATATCGGAAGAAATGTAAACAGATGAATATCACTATACGCGACATGAGATTTGAAAAGAAGAAATATATTCTTGCAAAAGTAAATCAGATTTTAATCGGGTATTACCATTATTATGGAATAAGTGATAACTATCAAATGATGGATAACTTCCGTAAGAGAGTTATTCAGATTCTTTATTTTTGGATGAATAGGCGTAGTCAGAGGAAAAGTTATACATGGGATGGATTCAATCAGTTTTTGAAGGAGCATCCTATAGTAAGACCACGTATTTATGTGAGCCTATATGGATAATCTGAGGCATAAGTGTCGTGAAGAGCCGTATGCCTGAATTGGGCACGTACGGATCTGTGGGGGATATACCTAGTAATAGGTGTTTCTACCCGACAAGTTAGGACCTCTGGAGACAGAGATGATCCTGGTGGATATAGGAGGTTAGCTGC
>OKRW01001494.1_pt1 | contig 19877 bp, 17 predicted proteins | sample 1601151 | NCBI WGS metagenome assembly OKRW01 (sample SAMEA3541471, study PRJEB24748) | human gut metagenome | biome: human gut; feature: human-associated habitat; material: faeces | place: China | collected 2012 | reverse complement strand
CTGTTTATTCTGGAACTTTTTTGTTCTCTAGTCTTCTAATAATATTACTTATCAGAGCAAAGTACGGTATGCTTATTGCGACAGTTCCATTTTCTGACAGGCGTTCCTTTTTATTTTTCTATGTGTTTGCCGAGGAGCGCCTCTCTTTTGCGGAGGAGTCCGGGGACGACGGTCACAAAGACGATCGTCGTGACGGCGGCGGCAGCGACATCGGAGAGCGGCTCGGCATAGAACATCGCCGGTGCGCCAAAGCGAATCGGCAAAAAGACTGCCAGCGCAATGTAGATCCCCTTGCGGAAGAACGAGAGCGGCAGCGAGGCGCCAACGAGGCTCATGCCGGTCAGCCCGTCAACGAGCGCATATTGTACGGCAAGCGGTATGACGGAGAGCGTGTAGATGTGGATAAAATGCACCGTCATAGATCTGTAAGCGGCATTTTGCGTAAATAATCCGACGAAAATGCCTGCACTGACATCCCACTGGGCAAATACGAACATGATGGTGCAGAAAAGCAGCGCCGTCTTTAAAATATGCTTCTCGGCAAGGCGGATGCGGGCGGTGTCGCCGGCGCCGTAGTTGTAGCCGAGCACCGACTGTGTCCCGCCGGAGATTCCACTGAGCGGCATCGTGATAATCAGCATGAAGCTCTGCACAATCGTGTTGCAGGTTAAGAGCATGTCGCTGTCGGCGCCGCCGTAATTTTTCAACATGACATTCTGGACGATGATCAGCACATTGTCGAACAGGATGATCAAAAACGGCGTCAATCCCAGCGTCAGGACATCGCTGCATACCGAGAAGGAGTAACCATGGAACGTGATTTTGACCGGCACAGGACCGCGGAACAGAATGTACAGCGAAAATGCGCAGGAAGCCGCCTGTGAGAGCACGGTGGCGACGGCCGCTCCGCGCACACCCATGTGCAGGGCGAAGATAAAGAGTGGATCCAGCAGAATATTTAAAATGGCGCCGATGATGACGGAGACCATGCCCAGATTGGAAAATCCCTGACAGATGATGAACTGGTTCAGTCCGAGCGAGAGCACGGCGAAGACGGTTCCGATCAGGTAAATGCGCATGTAGGTTTCTGCGTAGGGAAAAATGCGCTCCGTCGCGCCGAACCATACCAGCAGGGCGTCCTTGCACAGATACGCGCCGATGGTCAGGCAGACTGCCATGCCGATCAGAAGCACAAAGCAGTTGGCGAGGATGGCGGAAGCGCCCTCCTTATTCTGTTCGCCGGATTTGATGGAGAGTAACGGCGCTCCACCGTTCCCGATCCAGGCGGCAAACGCGGAGATCATCGTCACGATCGGTCCGCAGATTCCCACGCCCGCGAGCGCAATGTCCCCGACGTTTGCAATATTTCCGATATACATGCGGTCGATAATGCTGTAGAGTACATTGACAAACTGGGCGAGCATTGCCGGAAGGGCAAGCCGGCGCACCAGCTGTGGGATGGGATCGCTCCCGAGATGATTGACTCTGACCGGATGTTTTCTCCTGATTTTCACATTGGCACCTCTTTTGTATTCTCTATTTCACACGAAAATCCCTGAAAAAATGAGATCCTTCTATCATATATCATAGCGTGCAGAAAGATATTAGAATCAAATGTCCGAAAAGTCAAGAAAAAGTACGGCGGATGCCGCGATTGACCGGGAAAAGGAAAAATTCCCGATCTATGAGACGGTGAAAAATAAACTGGTCGAAACGCTCTCATACGGGCAGAAGCGCATCGTATCGCTGATGTCTGCGGTTGTGACAGGCGCAAAATGCGTGATTATTGACGAGGCGACGGACGGACTGGATATCGATAACCGAAAGCTGGTTGCGGATACCATACGCAGTGTCCGTGATGGCAGAAGCATCATTGTCATTGCGCATGATTTCTCATTTGCATCGGATATCGCAGATACGCTTATTTTCCTAAAGGACGGGCGCTTTGCAGAAGTCGTGGAGAATGGAAGAGAGGAAGAAATCGGGCAGATTTATAAGAAACTGTATCATGGGGAGGAGCGGGCAGATGTTTAGAATGTTTTGGTATGAGATAAAAATGGATTTTCTGCGGTCGATCCGTTACCGGTTTGGGATGATTTCCGACTTATTGGTCTATTTCGCTTTGTTTACGGTATTTATGGTGACGGATTCCGGAAATTCTTACGCGCAAACCTACCATTATGGAAATTACAAGGAACTGGTGCTTTTGGGATATATTGCCTGGATCTATGCAATCTCAGCAATTTCCAATGTCGCGGGATCGCTGCAGAGCGAGCTGACACACGGAACCTTGTACAAGAAGGTATCCTCAAAATATCCGTTACAGTATCTGTTTGGAGGATTATATGTCTCCTCGGTACTGCTTGAGACGATTACGATTGTGATTGTTGTAATCATTTCAAAGTTCGTGTGGGGGATTGAATTTTCTTTTCATCCGGCGTTTCTGGTGCCGATTCTATTAGAATCCCTCGGAATGTACGGCATAGGTCTGATTGTGGCAGGTATCGCAATTTACTTTAAGCGGACGGGAACGATCGTATTTCTGATACAGACCGCGCTTCTTTTTGTGACGGATACCGTGCCGACCAGTGATGCCATATTAAAGATTACGCATTACATTCCGCTGACCAGATGTAACGAATACTACGTCAGATCGCGGTTGGCGGTGAATATACAGGCATGCTGCCGGGACTGTGTATCGTGGCGCTGGTGTGGCTGGTGATAGGAAGCGTGTTCTTTGACGTGATGCTAAAGCAGGCAAAGAAGCGGGGAAATCTGCTGTTCTATTAGTGGACGGTCAGAAAATGGCTTAAATGCAGGATAGAACATTATAATTAAATGTAGATATAAAAAAGACAGGAGGAAAGACGCCCTCCTGTCTTTTTCCTTTCTTCATCAAATCTTAATGAATTCACTTCTTTTAACTTCATAAACATTCCGCTACAATAAAATCAGAATCAAAAAGCGTCAAATAGCGGCAGGCGGCATGTGCGGCGCGGCTTGCGGGGAGTTTACGCGGAAAAGGGGAGAAAATGTACAACATACTGGTGTGTGACGATGAAAAGGACATCGTGTCGGCTCTGGAAATCTATCTGACGGCGGACGGCTATCAGGTATTTACGGCATACAACGGAAGGCAAGCCGTAGATATATTAAATAAGGAAGAAATCCATCTCGTGCTCATGGACATCATGATGCCGGAGATGAACGGTATCTCTGCCATGGTGAAGATCCGTGAGAAAAGCAACGTGCCGGTCATCCTTCTGACGGCGAAGAGCGAGGACACCGATAAGATTCTGGGACTGACGGTGGGAGCAGACGACTATGTGACGAAACCTTTTAACCCGGTGGAACTGCAGGCGCGGGTAAAATCACAGCTGCGGCGCTATATGCAGCTTGGCGGCAATACGAAGCAGGAGCGGGATGTGCTTGCCATCGGCGGGATTGAACTGTGCGACCGCACAAAGGAGGTCACGCTCGACGGGGAGCCGGTATCGCTCACGCGCACGGAATACGATATTTTAAAACTTTTGATGGAACACCCGGGGGAAGTATTTTCGCCGAACCAGATCTATGAGCAGGTGTGGCGGGACAATCCCTACGGCACGGAGAATACGGTCGCGGTACATATAAGACATCTGCGGGAAAAGGTGGAGTATAACCCGGCGGAGCCGCGCTACTTGAAAGTCGTGTGGGGACGGGGCTATAAAATGGAGGAAACAGTGTGAGAAACAGAAAAGACAGTGTGGGAGCAAAAGCGGCAGCGTGGGTCGGCATCACGCTCGGTGCGGTGGTATTTTTCACAGGGGCTGCCGGCGTGTTGCTTATGGATCAGGCGGGCGTGTATGAGATGTCGCGCGGGCAGTTCCTTACAAAGAGTTATCAGAGTGTTGCAGATCAGTATGCCATCCGGGCACTGGATTACAGTGTGAACATGGAAAATGGTGCAAAACCGGAAAATAATCGGTGGAATGACACGTATTTCCGCTATGGAATCATTGAAGCGGAAAATATTGATTCCGTAGATCTCAACGAATCGTACACTTATGTGGAGCGCAATTTTGATGAGAAGGTCACAAGGGACAAGCTGTACTGCAAGAGCTATGACATCAATGAGGTGACACGCTATAATTACAGCATGACGCTGTGGGGCGGGTACAGCCTCTACACGGATGGCGGAGATTACGCTGCGCAGGTGGATATTGAGAAGCGGTGTTACAATGCAGATGATGGCATATTTTATTATGAAACGCCGGACGCATACATCCCGGTGAAACATGTGAGCATTCTGATGCTGTCGCCGGATCTGGCGACAGGCTATGATTACACGTATGACGCAGATGTGGGAAAATATCTGGATCTTCATGCGTACAGCGGGACCTATGTGACATTCGACGATGCAGACAGTCTGGGTGAAAACACGGGATTTCAGACGGTCGACTGGACGAACAGTGTGATTCTGGACGGAGTCACCTGCGGTGAGCTTGTGGGAATACCGGTCACTGTAATCGGGAACTCTGATCTGGAGCAAAAGGGAAGCGATGCCAAAACAACGTACCAGCTTGCTGACGGCATGCTGCAGATGAACTACACGGCGGAATCACTGCACCGGAAATACTGGGTAGTCACGATTCTTCCGGAGAATGTGCCGCTTGGCTGGAGTGACGATTTGTTTGTGCAGGTGACGACGCTTACGGCGTTGATGTATGGCGTCCGCTATGCCATTTTCCCGATTCTGGCGGCGGCATTTGTGCTTACCGTATTCTGCCTGGTGTGGCTGGTGCGGTCGGCGGGGCATCACGCGGGAGAGGACGGGATTACGCTGACCTGGCTGGATGGCATGCCGCTTGATGTGTATCTCGGATTTGCGCTGGTGGCGGAGGGATTTCTGCTTCTGATCTTGATGGAAGCTGTCAACGGCAGAAATGCTGCAGTGCCGATGCTTGTGGGGGTTCTGTTTTGCCTCATAGCGGGAGGATGGATTGCACTTCTGTCGCTGTTGACCTTTGCTGCGCGCGTGAAAGCCGGGGCATGGTGGAAAAATACCGTCGTCTACATGGCGTTTGGCGTGGTCGGCAGGCTCTGCGGCGCGGTGACCCGGAATCTGCCTCTTTTCCTAAGGGCGGTGCTTGTTTTTGGCATTGCCATGATGGCGGAAGCGCTTGCCGGCACGCTTCATACAGGAAGCAGCATGGGAGCGGGCTGGCGGTTTGTAAAAGTCGTAGAGTTCGCATGCATCTTCTGGGGAGTTCTGCAGATGAAACGCCTTGCCGAAGGGGGAGAACGCCTTGCGGAGGGCGATATGGAGCACCCGGTCGATACGACGCACATGTACCGGGATTTAAAGGAACATGGCGAGCACCTCAACAGCATCCAGACGGGTATGGCAAAGGCGGTTGCCCAGAGCGTGAAGAGCGAGCGCTTTAAGACGGAACTCATCACGAACGTCTCGCACGATATTAAGACGCCGCTTACTTCCATTATCAATTATGTGGATCTTCTGGAAAAAGAGGAGCTTTCCAATGAGACGGCAGAGGGGTATCTGGAAGTGTTAGAGCGCCAGTCGAGCCGGCTGAAAAAGCTGATTGAGGATCTGATCGAGGCGTCGAAAGCTTCCACGGGCAATCTCGCCGTACATCTGGAAAAACTCGAGGCGGGCGTTTCTGTGGTGCAGATCGTCGGAGAATTCGAGGACAAACTGAACGCCGCAGATCTGACGCTGCTGATCCAGAAGCCGGAGACGCCGGTGTATGTGATGGCGGACGGCAGACATTTCTGGCGCGTGATTGACAACCTGATGAACAATATCTGCAAATATGCACAGCCGGGCACGCGGGTATACGTGGATCTGCGGGAGAATGGCGGGCAGGTGGAGCTCATTTTCCGGAATACGTCGCGCTACCCGCTCAACATATCCAGCGAGGAACTCATGGAGCGTTTTGTCCGCGGGGATGAATCGCGCAATACCGAGGGAAGCGGACTCGGTATCTCCATTGCAAAGAGCCTGATGGAACTGATGGGCGGCAGCTTTATGCTCTATGTGGACGGCGATCTCTTTAAGGTCGTGCTTGGATTTGCACAGATTGCAGAAGAAAAAGAACCACTTAATGAAGATGAAAGCGGAAAATAGATACAGATACAATTTTTCTGACATTTTCTGAAAACTTTGCTTGTTTTTTGATAAACCCTCTGTTACAATGCAAAAAAAGACAGAGCCGCGGGAAACGGAAAGAATGCACACAGGAGAGAGACAGAAGGAATGCGGTCTGTGAGGAAACTGTGGTTACGTTCGGAGGAAGAGTTATGAGAGCTGTGAAAAAGGAATGGTTATTAGGAATGTTGTGTGTGCTGTCTGGCGTGATGCTTATGGTGATGCATCCGGTACAGGCACAGGCAGGGCAGGCGGATCGCGCGGCGTACCGTGCGGTGTTTGACGCATCCTATTACAGCGCGGCGTATCCGGATGTGGCGGCAGCCTATGGAAATAATGCAGATGCGCTTCTGAACCATTTCATCAGCTATGGCGTGAAGGAAGGCCGCAACGCCAGCGCGGAATTTAATCCACAGGCATACAGACAGCGTTATGAGGATCTGCAGGCGGCGTTCGGCAGCGACATGGCGGCTTACTGCAGACATTATGTGGCATATGGAAAAGCCGAGGGCAGAAACGGCAGCGCAGACGGACAGCCGGTGGCGGTAGTACAGCAGGCAGACAGCCAGACTGGGACACAGAACAATGGGACAGCGCAGAGCAGTGCACCGGCACAGAGCACGCAGCAGGCATCCGGCACGGTGATCGGTACCTGTACGACTTCTTATGTTGACAATATTCCGCGTGCAACAAACGTGGCGCTTGCGGCACAGCGCATTAACGGCACGGTGGTACAGCCGGGCGGCAGCTTTTCTTTCAGCAATACCATCTTACCGCGCACATCTGCGAACGGATATGTGACGGCTCCGATCTATGTGAGCGGCAAAAAGGGCACCGGCACCGGCGGCGGTGTGTGCCAGGTATCGTCCACACTGTATGCGGCGATGGTATATGCGGGACTTCCGGCAACGGAGCGCCATGCACATTCCCTTCCGGTAGACTATCTTCCGGCGGGACTTGACGCGACGATTGCAGGCAGCTATCTGGATCTGAAGTTTACGAATACATTTTCACAGCCGTTGCTGATTCAGGCATCAGCGAATGGCGGAACACTGACCGTGACGCTCGTATTGCAGTGATTGCTATTGCACAGTGAAATTGTTTTTGCACAGTAATGGTATCTGCGGGTAAGCAGGTGCTTGTATTCAAATGAATGGATTCATATACATTATTTTGCAGGGGATTGCATCTGCGCCTTAAGAATGACTCTGAGGGCAGATCAATGCCCTTGTTTTGGTGCCGTCAATGATGAAAATAAGACGAAATCTTTTTATCTCATAAAAATTATCCCTAAGGAAAAAACCAAATCATCCGATATATTGACTAGAAAAGTTATTTTTGCGTTACAGAATAGAAAGGAGATGCCATTATGCGAGTAGAAGCGTATAACAGCGTGGCACAGATTTATAAGACAAACAGAGCAGCCGGGGCATCCGCAGCAGCAAAGACTGAGAAGAGCCGGGATCAGGTTCAGATCTCTTCCATAGGATATGATTATCAGATCGCAAAGCAGGCAGTAGCCGAGGCTTCTGACATCAGAGAGGACAAGGTGGCGGCGCTCTCCGCAAAGGTGAAATCCGGCACTTACGATGTGAGCAACGAGGCTTTTGCAGAGAAGCTTCTGGAGAAATATCGTTCCTTTATGCTGTAGGATAAGAGAAATGAGGGCAGATTGTGGCTAGTTTAATGGAAGAACTTCTGGGAGTTCTGGAAAAAGAAGAAACGGAATATCTGACGCTGATTGATCTCGCGGATGTGAAGAGCCAGGCGATTATCAAAGCGGACATTGCGAAGCTTGGCGAGGTGACGGAGAAGGAGCAGGAGGCGGCGAGCACCCTGTTAAACCTGTCGAACAAGCGCACGCAGGTGCTCAATGACATGGCGACGGTTCTCGGGAAAAAGCCGGAGCAGATGACGATCAACCGTATGATCGGCTATCTGGAGAACCAGCCCAAGGAGCAGCAGATGCTTGCGGAGCGCCGGGACAGACTTTTAGAAGTGGGAACGAAGATGCAGACATTGAACCATCAGAACGAAGCCCTTTTAAAGCAGGCGATGGAGATGGTGGAATTTGACCTTACGCTGCTAAAGAGCATGCGGCAGGCGCCGGAGACCGCTAATTACGATAAAAACGCCTATAATACAGGAGACCTGCTTGGCGGCAGTGGATTTGACGCGAAGCAGTAGATAGAGCAGCACGGAGGAAGATACCATGGCAAATGGTTTTGGAACATTGTTTATCGGCGTGTCCGGCTTGCAGAGCAGCCAGAACGCATTAAATACAACGGCAAACAACCTTGCAAACGTAGATACCACGGGATATGTACGTCAGCAGGTGCTGTTTACCGACCGCAACTATGTAACCTTTAATGAGACGACGGCAGTCAGCAAGCAGCAGTCGGGACTCGGCGTTTACATCGGGGATGTGATTCATTCCAGAGACGTATTTCTGGATCGCTCTTACCGCACGGAGTCGGGACGGCAGGCATTCTATGCGGCAACTTATGAGGCGACCAACGAGGTCGAGACGTATTTTCAGGAGATGGAGGGACAGGCTTTCCAGGATGCACTGGAAGATTTCTGGACCTCTTTTCAGGAATTATACAAGACGCCGGATGACAGCGTGAGCCAGAATCTGGTCGTCCAGAAGGCACAGCTGTTCGTGAGCCGCGCGAATGCGGTTTATTCGGGATTACAGAGTTACCAGTACAACATCAATACGCAGATCAGCGACAATATCGATCAGGTCAACAAGCTTGGCGATACCATTCAGGATCTCAACCTTCAGATCATGAAAGTAGAGGCGGGCGGCATCGAGACAGCCATGACCCTGCGCGATGCGAGAGACCAGGCGCTGGATGAGCTGTCCTCCCTCGTGGATATTTCCTACAACGAGACAGCCGATGGCATCGTGAAAGTCAGCATTGAGGGCACAGAGTTTATCGATGAGAGCCGCTGCTACCACATCGAGAAGAAAACAGACAAGCTGACCGGTTTTATCACGCCGTACTGGGGTTACCTCTCGGATGTGAATAAGGGAAAATACGTCAATGTATTTGACTTTGGCAGCCGGGATATCTCCACAGAGAATAAGAACGATATGGGTGAGCTGAAAGCGCTGGTACTGGCGCGCGGCGACCATATCGCGAACTATACAGACATCGTGGGGCTGGATCAGGATACTTACAACGATTCGACCGGAATGTCCGTCATGCTGCGGGCAGAGGCACAGCTGGATCAGATGATCCACGGCATTGTGACTGCGTTAAACGATGTGCTTTGTCCGAATGTGACTGCGGAAGATACGATCAAGAATCTTACGAACGGTGCTGCTACAACGCTGGATGTGACGCTGGCGGACGGCTCGACCGTAACGTTAAATGCGAACACCAAAATTCTGGATGCAGACAACTGTGCAACCGGATCCGACAAGCAGCTTCCGCCGCAGGAGCTGTTCTCCAGAATCGGAACAGAGCGGTACACAAAGGCGACTTACACCTATCAGCCGGTAGATGAGAACGGCAACCCGAAAGTGGACGCCAACGGCAACCCGGTGACGGAGACCAAGGAGATCTACATTTACAATGAAGAGGATCCGAACGATACCACGAAGCAGTACACACTGCAGAGCTTGAGCGTCAACGAGGCGCTTGTGATCGACGAGACGTTGCTGCCGCATCTGTGCCAGAACGGTGATGTCGACTACGCGCTGGCAGCGAAGCTGGCCGGTGTGTGGGATGAGGAGCGGCTTACGCTGAACCCGAACGACACCAAGGCGTGCAGCTTTAAGGATTACTACAAAGATATGATCGGTGAGATGGCAACCTACGGAAATGTCTACAATTCCACGGCGACCAGCCTCACGGGAACGGTGGCTTCTGTGGACAATCAGAGACAGCAGGTCATCGGCGTATCTTCCGATGAGGAGCTGACCTACATGATCAAGTATCAGAATGCTTACAATGCAGCCAGCCGTTTCATCAATGTGGTCAATGAGATGATCGAACATCTGCTGACCCAGCTTGGATAATTGAGCGCGTAAAAAGAAAGAGAGGGTGTTACATGCCATCTACATTTTTTGGTTTAAATATTGCATCATCAGGTTTAAGTGCCTATCAGGTTGCACTGAATACAACGGCTAACAATATTGCAAACGTGCAGACGACCGGCTACTCCAGACAGCAGTCGAACCGTGTGGCATCGGATGCGCTTTTGGTGCACCAGCAGTACGGAGCTGTGGGAACCGGTGTTACAACCGTGTCCGTCAAGCAGATCCGAAATCAGTATTACGATACAAAATACTGGTACAATCAGTCATCGGTCGGACTGTATGAGACAAAATTGAGCTACTTACAGCAGATCGAGAACTATTTTATCGATGACAGCTCCTCCAAAGGCTTTACGACGATCCTGAACACGATGTTCAATTCACTGGATACATTGAAGAATAATGCATCGGATGTCAACACCCGTCAGCAGTTTATCGGAAGCGCACAGAATCTGGCAACCTACTTCAACAGCGTGTCGGAGGGACTGACTGATATCCAGAAAGGGACGAACGATGAGATCAAATCCACGGTTCAGAATATCAACGCGATCGCGGAGAAGATAGCGGTATTGAACAAGCAGATCAACGTCATTGAGATTCAGGGCGGCTACGCTAACGAGCTGCGCGACCAGCGCGCGCTGTTGATTGATGAGCTGTCCGAGATTGTGCCGACTGAGGTTTCCGAGGTGCCGATCACGGATACAAACCATCCGGACGAGCCGACAGGTGCCAATTACTACACTGTAAAAATTGGCGGTCAGGTGCTTGTAGATACCTACAATTACGAGACACTCGAGTGCAAGGCGAGAGATTATAAGGTCAATCAGACGGATGCAGCCGGACTTTATGATATTAAATGGTCGAAGACAGGCAATACCTTTAATGCGGGCGGAAGCTCGATGTCCGGCACGCTAAAAGCGCTGTTTGACATCCGCGACGGAAATAACGGCGAGAATTTCTCAGGACTGGCAAAGGTGTTGAACAGCACCGAGGTTCAGATTACCAATCCTTCCATCACGAGTATTGTGGGAGTCAGCATGCCGGAGGAAGGCATATTGACGATCAACGGAAGAGAGTACGCATATGAGGGATTTACCTTTGAACAGGATGCGGACGGCAACATCACTTCCTATACCTTTAATATGAAGAGAGCGCTCACGGCGGAAGAGCAGGCACGTGTAGACGGACGCATGGCATCGGTCGGAACGTCGATTGACGCGATGGGTATTCCGTATTATATGAGTCAGATGAACCAGTTCCTGCGCAGCTTTGCGACGGAATTCAACAATATTTTGAAAAAAGGTGTCAATCTGGACGGCAATTCCACCAGCGGATATGCATTTTTCACCGGTACAGACACCGTGACCGGCGAAGAGTTTTCCTTCGACGGCAAGGATGCGAACGGAAATACGGTAAACGGATCTGGCTCAGACACGTATTACAAGCTGACAGCAGCAAATATCTGCGTGAACAGCATGATCGTCAAGGACCCAACCAAGCTGGCGACAACTGTGGACATCAACGGAAAGGGCGGCGTCGACGCGTACGATCTCGTGGAGGAACTGGCAACCTTAAAGAGCGGCAAGGTGCTTTACCGCGGAGGTACGGCAGACGGATTCTTAAAGTGCATGATTGCAGATATTTCCGTGGACACCCAGCAGTCAGAAATTTTCAGCAAGAATTACCAGAATGTGGCGAGCGCGATTGACACGCAGCGTATGTCTATTTCGGGTGTGGATGAGGATGAGGAGGCAATGGATCTCATTAAATTCCAGAATGCCTACAATCTTTCTTCAAAGATGGTCTCTGTTATGGCAGAGATCTATGACAGACTGATCCTTGAGACCGGTGTATAGACAAGGACATGAGGAGGAATCATAAATGCGTATTACGAACAACATTATACTTCACAATACGACGAGCAATATCAATGGAAATAAGGTGAATGTCAACAATCTGAACAATCAGATGACATCCCAGAAAAAGATTCAGAGACCTTCCGAGAATCCGGTCATTGCAGTGCGCTCCTTAAGACTGCGCACAACACTCAGCGAGATCGATCAGTATTACGAGAACAATATCCCGGATGCAGAATCCTGGATGAAAGTGACAGAGACGGCGCTTGCCAATATGAAGACGATTCTGACGGACATCCGTACACAGTGTACTTACGGAGCGTCCGATCAGATTACCGCAGACGACCGCAAGACGATCTTAACCCAGTTAGAGAAGCTGCGGGATCAGGTCTACGCGGAGGGAAATGCAGATTATGCGGGACGTACCGTCTTTACCGGTTACCGCACGAATCAGAAGCTGACCTTTATGACAGACGACGATACGACATCTTACAATATCACACAGGGACTTTCCTATAAGAATCTGGAAGAGCACCGCTACTACAGCGATGAGGTGACACTCCCGACCACAGCGGCGGAGGTGACCGGCAACACCATCTCCAATCCGAAGCAGGCGACATTCGACCGTATCCGTTTAAGCTACGGCGAGATCGACAGCATCACGGACAAGGACGGTAATGCGCTGTCGGCAAACGGTGCGACAGGAACACTCAGTTATTCCTACACAGATGCAGCCGGTGTGACACAGACGGACGGCGAACTGAAGGTAACCGTATACGATACGTTTGAGGACTGGGCAAAAGCATCCCAGACTGCGGACAACACCTACAATATCACAGACGGTGAAGCGGTATTTATTAAGGAGAGCGGTGAGCTGATCTTAAGCTCGGATGCGTCATCGACGATCAAGAGCGGCAAGGCAAGCCTGGATGTCAACTACACCAAGACCGGATTTAACAAAGGCGAGGTACGCCCGGAGTATTATTACAACTGCACCAACATCACAGATGCGGCAAAACCGGTGGAATATATAAAGTTTGAAAACGGCAAGGAAATCTATCAGGATATCAATTACGTCGTAGCGGCAAACCAGACCCTGACGGTCAATACACAGGCATCCGCCGTATTTGATGCATCGATCGGAAGAGATGTTGACGCCATGATCGAGGCGGTAAAGTTCGCGCAGGACGCAAACAATAAAGTCGAGGAACTGGAGAAAATGCAGAAAATGCAGGAGTATTCTTCCGATGACTGCCAGGCGGCACTTGAGGACTGGATCGCAGCGGCGAAGAAAGAACGCGATTATGCGGACGATAATCTGCAGAAGCTTTACAACAGCTATATCGGGAATTTTGACGATTATCTGCAGAAGGTTAATCTGGCGAACACGGACCTCGGAAGCAAGGGACAGAGCCTGGATCTGACCAAGAACCGTATGGCAAACCAGCAGACGACGATGGAGGAATTAAAGTCCACCAACGAAGACCGCGACCTGTCTGAGATCATCATTGACTATACGTCGGCGTACACCGCATATCAGGCATCCTTACAGGCTGCGGCGAAGATCAATCAGACAACATTACTGAATTACATTTAACAGACACCAAACGGGGAAGCTGGAGGAGAACCGATGAAAGCAAACACAAGACTTTTTGGGGAAATCGATATTGCGGATGATAAGATCATTACATTGGAGGATGGAATGATCGGACTTCCGGAATACCGGAATTTTGCATTGATATTTGATGAGGAAAAGGAAAAAGACAAGAGTTCCGTGATGTGGTTCCAGTCCATGGACGATCCGCACACGGCGTTTCCGGTCATGCAGCCAAACCTCGTGCGCTCGGATTACAATCCGATGGTGAACGATGAGATGCTTCGTCCGCTCGGCGGGATGACAGAGGACAATACTTACGTGCTCGTCACACTTACGGCAGCGCCGGATCCGAAGGATACCTCGGTGAACCTCAAGGCGCCGATTGTCATTAACACAGACACCCGCAGGGGAGCACAGATCATTGTGGAAGATGACTATCCTGTCAAATATAAGATCTATGACGTAGTAAAAGGAAAGAAGAAAGCGGAGGAATAAGGCATGCTGGCATTGACACGCAAAAAAGGGGAGTCACTGGTCATCAACAATAATATTGAGATCACGGTGTTAGAGATCCGCGGAGATCAGGTCAAGATCGGAATCAGTGCACCGAAGGAAGTGCCGGTATACCGTAAGGAGGTTTACCTCCAGATTCAGAATGAGAACAAGGCGGCATTGAACGCAACAGATGCAATGGAGGCGTTGAAGAATCTTTTCTGATGCGGTTAATAAAAGCCATAGTTTCTCCGATATAAGACATAGAAAACCGGGAACATAGAGGAGCCATGTATCACACGGAGGTGGTAAGAGATGGAAATAGAGAGCATGAAGAGCGGAGCAGCAGCGTCGTATCAGGGAAGTGCAGCAGCGGCATCCACAAAAACGCCGGATACTGCGGTACAGCCGGAAGCATCCACACAGGCAGGGCTGTCGCAGACAGCAGATAAAAAGGCCGCGGGGCAGAACTTTTTTACAGAAAAGGATCAGGAGGATAAGAATCCGTCCGAGGAAAAAGATGCAAAGCAGGGCACTCAGTTAAAAAAAGCGGTCAATGATCTGAACAAACAGATGAAGAACTCGGAGGCAATCTTTGGAATTCACGACAAGACGAACCGTGTTACAATCAAGATCATCGACAAGACCACAAAGGAAGTCATCAAGGAGTATCCGCCGGAGGAGACACTGGACATGATCGCCAAGGTATGGGAGATCGCGGGAATCCTTGTGGATGAGAAGTTATAGAAAGGAACGGTGAGCATATGCCAATTCGTATTACCGGATTAAATTCAGGACTGGACACAGAGGCGATCATCTCGGCTCTGGTATCTTCTTATAACTATAAGACCAACAAGTACAAGAAAGCACAGACTAAGCTTTCCTGGAAGCAGGATGCGTGGAAGACGCTCAATACCAAGATTTACAGTCTGTATTCCAGCGTGGGCAATCTCAGATTATCCAGCGCATACAATCTGAAATCCACCACGGTGTCCGATACCACCAAAGCTACAGTGACAGCAAGCAATACTGCGCCGAGTGGCACACAGACCTTGAATGTTATCAGCGTGGCGCAGGCGGGATATCTGACCGGCGGCCAGCTGGATAGCAGCGTGTCCACAGGCACGACGCTGGCAGAGCTTGGCTATACCGGTGGGGACGGCAAGATCAATCTGACGATGGGAGACGGAACGACGACTTCCATTACGGTAACGCAGGGGACGACGGTTGCGGGTTTCCTTGCATCATTGAAGGACGCAGGCGTCAGTGCGAATTACGATGAGACGAACCATCGTTTCTTTATCAGCTCCAAGAGCACCGGAAAGGATAATGATTTTACACTTACAGGCGGCGATGCAGATGGTATCAGTGCATTGACAAAGCTGGGGCTGAATGTACAGTCCAAGGCAACCGATGCCACCTATACATCTTATACACAGTATTATGATGCAGATGGCAATAAACTTAACCAGAATATCACGGATGCGATCGCAGCTTACAAGGCGGCGCAGGAGGATTACAAGACAAAGTCGGCACAGAATGCCAACCTGACCGCATCCTATGGTTATGCCAGCGCTTATTCGGCAATGATGGATGCCTTAAAGAGCAGCGGACTTTCCGATGCAGATCAGAAGAAGCTGCAGACACTGCTTGGAATGACGGCATCCCAGCGTGTGGATTCCCTGATGGATGCAGACGGAAATGTCTACACGAAGTCCGATACGGACAGTCTCGGTAATGCCATTTACAGCTATAAGGATGAGAACGGTGATACAACTTATATCCGCAGGATGGTTACCTATGAGGATGGCAGCAATAACGTTTACACCAAGAATGACGACGGCACATACACAGATGGTAATGGCCATGTATGGAAAGCAACTGGCGGGAAGGACACAGACGGCAATGCCACGTATTCATATACGGCGGATGACGGTACGGTGAACACTGCCACGATCAAGGAGAATACCAATTATTACGAGGTAACCGCGGATGCGGCAGGAACCGGTTATTACAAGTATACAGACAGCAATGGCGTGACCTACACACAGAATGACAACAATACTCTGGCAGGTTCTGACGGGAATACATACAAAATCAGCAGTGGCAATCTGGTACAGATCGACAGTGACGGCAATGAAGTAGCAGACGGCAAGACAGTTGCACTTTCTGCCTGCACACAGAGTGAAATCCAGAAGATGGTGTATCATCAGAAAGCCGCAGCAACAGATATCGGCCGTGCAGCAGATACGCTTACAGATTTAAGAGAAGCAAACAAGGACATCCTGACAGATGATTTTGTCAACAAGATGACCTCAAATGTTGAGAAAGTCAATGCGTTTGAAAATGCAGAGGATACGTTAGGCAGTGCTGACAGTGCTTCCAGAGCGAGCATTGCAGCAGCGGTAAAGAATGCTTATGCGACGAACGGATCCGCAGGAGTGACGACGCTTACCAATACCTACGCATCACAGATTACTGCCAACAAGACAGCCATGGAGGCAGACCAGAATGTCATTGACAAGAATGCGGTACTGTCGAAGCTCGCGGCGATGGATGAGACATCCACAGAGTATGCAACCGCGTTTGCAGATTTTGTGAGCCAGGTGCAGAGTGCTCATGAGATTCAGAACGGCTCGAACATAACGTACAATTCGGATGCAAAGAAGATTGATGGTACAGATTCCGAGATTCTGTTGAATGGAATCAAATATACCAGTTCGCTCAATACATATACCATCAACGGTCTGTCGATCACTGCATTGCAGGCAACCGGTGCGGGAGATACGAATGCGATTTCCATTACCACATCGACAGATACACAGGGAATTTACGACAAGGTAAAGGATTTCCTGACACAGTACAATGCACTGATCAATGAGATTACATCACTCTACAATGCGGATTCCGCAAAGGGCTATGAGCCGCTGACTGATGAGGAGAAAGATGCTCTCTCGGATTCCGAGGTGGAGAAATGGGAGCAGAAGATCAAGGATTCCCTGCTTCGCCGTGATGAGAGTCTGGAAAAAGTCATGAATGCCATGACATCCTCAATGAGCAAGGGCTATGAGGTAAACGGAAAGACCTATTATCTGTCCAGCTTTGGCATTAAGACTCTTGGCTACTTCAATGCACCGGAGAATCAGGAATATGCATACCATATTGACGGGGACGAGGATGATACCGCTACGTCCGGAAATGCCGACAAGCTGATGGCGATGATCACTTCTGATCCGGATACAGTAATTTCCTTTATGCAGCAGCTGACAAGCGGTCTCTATGATGCAGTCGGCGAAAAGATGAAGTCATCTACCTTGAGCAGCAGTTACAAGGTATACAATGACAAGGAGATGGCATCGGAATACAGCGATTATACCGATCTTATCAAGAAATGGGAAGAAAAACTGCAGGACAAAGAGGATTATTATTACAATAAGTTTTCCGCGATGGAAACAGCATTATCCAAGCTGAACAGCCAGACATCCTCACTGTCGAGTCTGTTTGGAAATTAGACGGCATAATGCCGTGAAAGCGTCTCTGCTGAGTGTATAAAAGCACCAGCAGAGACGAATATATGTATGGAGGACAACCATTATGTTAGCAAATCAGGGATATGCAGCATATGCCAATAACAAGATTATGACCGCTTCCCCGGCAGAACTTACTTTGATGCTTTATGAAGGGGCAATCAAATTCGCCAATCTTGCGATCGAGGGGATCGATGCGAAAGACATTCAGAAAGCACACAATAATATTATGAAGGTGCAGCGTATTATCGAGGAATTCCAGAGTACGCTCGATCACAAATATCCGGTGGCAAAGGATTTTGATGAGGTCTACAACTATCTGTTGATGCGCCTTCGCGAGGCAAATATCAAAAAAGATAAAGAGATCATGGAAGAGGTGTTAAAGCATCTCCGCACCATGCGTGATACATGGAAAGAGGTTATGAGAACGGCGCATGCATCCAGATAAATGGAACTGTGTGCCGGCTACAACAGATTGACAGGAGCAGCGAATGGAGAAGAACCCGTATCTTTCGATCATGATCCAGAGCCTGAAGAAAAAAAGTGCAGTTCTGGATGCGGTTATTGAACTAAATATACGACAAAAGGAAGAACTGGAGAATCCGGGACTTGATCCGGATGACTTTGATGCCTGCGTGGAGGAAAAAGCAAAGCAGATCGAACAGCTGGAGCTTCTTGACGCCGGATTCCAGGAGGTCTACGATAAGATAAAAGCAGATCTGCAGACCAATCAGCAGGAATACCGCGAAGAGATTGCGGAAATGCAGGAATACATCCGCAGGCTGACCGATAAGAGTGCAACGATTCAGGCGCAGGAGGCGCGCAACAAAGATCTGATGACGCAGAAGTTTGCTTCTGTGCGCAAACAGGTCAAGGAGGTGCGCAAGAGCCAGAAGGTCGTCAATCAGTATTACAAGAGCATGATGAAGTCCGGCTATATGGAACCGCAGTTTACGGACAATAAAAAATAATGATATAAAAGCCATTTTTTGATTTTTCAAAAAATGGCTTTTATATCATTAGAGTAAGGGGTATGGGATGACACCGCTGGAATGGGTAAAGAATATAATATCGGTCTGTGCTGCCGGGATTGACAGAGAGAATGAGCAGAGGACGCAGGACGATGCAGAGAAACTGGCAGAAATATACTAAAATTATAATATAGAACAGCAGGAGAGCGTACATCAGATTCTGCGTGAACAATTCCAGATGAACGATGCGTTATATATCCTTTCGTTTCTCGCTAAATATTTGAATCTCGATGCATTTTGGGAGGATATCATCTGGCATGTCTGCCGTGAAAATCAGGATTGCTTTCTTGGAAGCATGGTGGAAGCGCAGCTGGAGATCTATGGAACGGCGCCGTATAAGCAAAAGCGTATGCTGCACAGAAATAATGTCCGGAATTTTATGCAGACGCTGAATCTCCCGGATGATAGAATCGCAGAGCAGGAGAGAAATAAAAAGCGGATTGTTATTGTGACAGAGCAGCTGCTCAGTATCATGCACGCGCCCACGCTGATAACGCTGGAATTCGCGTATATACTGCAGGAAAAAATGAACTATGAGGTCTGCATTATTACCTGCCCGCTGGATTATCATCTCCCGTTTGATTTGTGGGTAGATCCGCGTTATTATTATGGCGGATTTGAGGGAGTCCGGGACATTCCGTATAAGGGCGTTAAGATCAGAAATATAGGATGTTCCATGGAAGACGGCAGTCTGGAACGATGCAGCAGGATGCTGCACATGATAGCGGTCTGGAAGCCATGGCTTGTGTTAGAACTGGGGGTTACCAATCCGCTTGCGGATCTGTGCAGGGAATTTACAGCCACAGTTGCGATGGCAATGACCACGGAATGTCCGGTGTCGGAAGCGGATATCCTGATTCGCTATGTCCCGGGAAACGGGGCGTATGAGGAAGCGTGCAAAAAGGAATTGCTTCCTTATCAAAAACAGATATTTATGCAGGAAAAGCTGCCGGTCATTGCGCAGGAAGCAGAAAAGGAATGTGTGCCGGACGAGCTGGGGCTGCCCGAAGGGAAATTCTTTGTGGCGGTTGTTGGCAACCGGCTTGATCTTGAGATCGACGAAGCATTTTTGGATATAATGAAGCAGATTATGGATGCTGCGGAGAACGTAGATTTTGCGGTGATCGGCGATGCGGAAAAGCTGCAGGAAAAATTAGCCGGTACCTCTTATGAGA
>OKRW01001492.1_pt1 | contig 19892 bp, 21 predicted proteins | sample 1601151 | NCBI WGS metagenome assembly OKRW01 (sample SAMEA3541471, study PRJEB24748) | human gut metagenome | biome: human gut; feature: human-associated habitat; material: faeces | place: China | collected 2012 | reverse complement strand
TGTTGTAAGAAAGACTGGAAGAACGCTGAAAGACTCCTGCTACACAGAGCTGAAATGGGCATCAAAGCGGCTAGGTGTAGAAAATCAGTGGGATTTTACCTTGTCGCCGCTGCAAGCAACCTATAAGCCCACCGGGCAGAAGATCTACTTCCGGGGGCTGGACGATCCGCTGAAAGTAACATCTATTACGGTTGATGTCGGCTGTCTGTGCTGGATGTGGTTGGAAGAGGCCTATGAGGTCATGAAAGAAAGTGACTTCGATACGCTGGATGAGTCCATCCGTGGCGAGGTACCAGAAGGGCTTTGGAAACAGATCACAATTACATTCAACCCATGGAATGAGCGTCATTGGCTGAAACACCGCTTTTTCGATATTATTGTCGGAAAAGATGCCGAGGGAAAGCCGATCTATAAGGAGCGGCCGACACCGATATCCAATGATGGCGATATTCTGGCCATTACGACCAATTATAAGTGCAACGAATGGCTGGACGATGCCGATAAGCGGGTATTTAAGCGGATGAAAGAGAACAACCCGCGGCGATACGCTGTTGCCGGTCTTGGCGGCTGGGGAATCGCAGACGGGCTTGTATATGAGCACTGGCGGGAAGAAGCCTTCACGCTGGAAGATGTAAAAGAAAGTAAAACGGCAGCAGGTCTTGACTTCGGTTATACGAACGACCCATCTGCTTTTTTTGTTGGCTTTATCGATCCGGCGCACAAAAAACTGTATGTGTGGGACGAAATATATCAAAAAGGAATGTCCAACAAGAAAATTTATGAGGCAATTACGGATGCAGGATATTCCAAAGAGCGGATCACGGCGGACTCAGCGGAGCCGAAGTCGATTGATGAGCTGAAAGGTTACGGTCTGCGGATCAAGGGTGCAGAAAAGGGTAAGGACTCTATCAAAAATGGTATCCAGTGGATTCAGGATCTGGAGATTATCATTCATCCGCGCTGCGTCAATTTCCTGACCGAGATCAGCAATTATACCTGGGACAAAGACAAATTCGGAAACCGGATCAACGTTCCGATTGACGATTTTAACCATTTGATGGATGCGATGCGCTACGCACTCGAAAAATACATCAAAAATAAAGAATGGCTTGTGTAGAGCAGGAGGTGGGACATGTTATCAGTCGAAGAAATCCAGAGAATTATGGAGGATGATGCATCCTCAGAGAAAAAGAGATGGGCGCGGAAAGGGCAGGCGTACTATGATGGGGACCATGACATCAGATATTACCGGCTGTTCTATTTTGATGCCAATGGAGATCTGAAAGAGGACAAGGCCAGAAGCAACGTCAAGATCCCGCATCCGTTCTTTACAGAGCTGGTGGATCAGGCGGTGCAGTATATTTTGTCTGGCGAGGAAGGCATCTTTCGGTCAGATGATCCGACGCTTCAGAAGATGCTGGATGAATATTTCAACGAAAATGAAGATTTTACTGCGGAACTGTCTGATACACTGACCGGAAGCCAGACCAAAGGTTTTGAGTACATGTTCGCTTACAGGAACGAGCAGGATAAGCTGTCCTTCCAGTGCGCCGATTCCATCGGAGTGATCGAAGTAAGAGAAAAAGACACGGATGATGGATGTGCCTATGTTATTTACTGGTATATCGATCGCATCGACAAGGGGCACAAGGAAATCAAGCGTATTCAGGTGTGGGACGATAAGCAGGTTTGGTTTTACGTACAGTCGAACAACGGAAAGATTATCGAGGATGAATCCGAGAAAATCAATCCAAAACCGCACACACTCTACAAAAAAGAGGGCGACAATGCCATCTATTACAAGGGGTTCGGCTTTATCCCGTTTTTCCGCTTGGACAACAACAAGAAGCAGTTCAGCAGCCTGCGGACCGTCAAGGAGCTGATCGATGATTATGACATGATGGCTTCCAGTCTGTCCAACAACTTGAAGGATTTCGATACACCGCTCCATGTTGTAAAGGGCTACGAGGGCGATAATCTGGATGAATTGCAGACCAATCTCAAAACAAAGAAGATTGTCGGCGTGGATGATGACGGCGGAATCGATATCAAAACGGTTGATGTACCGTACCAGGCACGGGAAGCAAAGTTGAATCTGGATGAAAAGAACATCTATCGTTTCGGCATGGGGCTGAACATGGCCGGGCTGAAAGATACTAACGCGACAACGAATATTGCAATCAAAGCGGCATATTCCTTGCTGGATCTGAAATGTTCCAAGCTGGAAATCAAACTGAAGCAGTTTCTTCGTAAAATCCTGCGGTTGGTGCTGGACGAAATCAACACCGCCGATGGTACAAATTATCAGCCGTCGCAGGTATATTTCTGTTTCGACCATGAGATTATGTCCAACCAGCAGGAAAACGCCCAGATCGAGCTGACGGAAGCTCAGAAACAGCAGACACAGATCAATACCCTGCTGTCTCTTGCGGCAAATCTTGATAATGAAACCATGATGCAGCTGATCTGCGATGCCCTCGATATCGATTATGAAGAAATCAAAGGTAAGCTGCCGGATCCGGAAGAGGCAGAAAAATCAGTAACGCAGGCGCAGAACGTGTTGGATGGAGTGATTACAGATGAACAAACGGCAGAAGGAAGTCCTGCAGGCGCAGCTTGATGCAGAGAAAAAGACGCTGCGGGAGCTGAAGCAGGTATACAGTCAGGCGTTGAAAGACTGTGAAGCAAAAATCCGGGAACTGTCGGTCCGTACAGATATGGAAAACCTGCAGTCTATCATCTATCAGAAGCAGTATCAGGAGGCGCTGAAAGCTCAGCTGGAAGGTGTGCTGGCGGCGCTGCAGTCAAATTCCTATGCTACAATATCGGAATATCTTACGCAGTGCTATCAGAACGGCTATATCGGCGCTATGTACGACATTCACGGGCAAGGCATCCCCGTCATCATGCCGATCGACCAGAAGGCCGTCACAAGGGCAATACAGACGGATTCGAAGATCAATAAGGGACTATATAATCGGCTGGGAGAGGACGTTGGAAAACTGAAAACGTCCATCCGTGCGGAACTGTCGCGGGGAATTGCCAACGGTTCATCCTGGAATGAGGTAGCAGGGAAACTGAGCAAGTCTTTCAAGAACACGCCGTTTTCCACAGCATTCATCCGTGCAATGCTGATCACAAGGACAGAGGGTCACCGTGTGCAGGTACAGTCAGCAATGGATGCTCAGCAGGCGGCAAAAGATGCGGGGGCAGATGTCGTGAAGCAGTGGGACGCGGCGCTGGATGATCGAACCCGGGAAACACACCGGATGCTGGACGGACAGATTCGGGAACTGGATGAATCTTTCGAAGTGAACGGAAAGAAAGCCGACGCGCCGGGCATGTTCGGAGATCCGGCGGAGGACTGCAACTGCCGGTGCGCACTGCTCCAGAGGGCAAGATGGGCGCTGGATGAAGGTGAGCTGAAAACACTGCAGAAGCGGGCAGAATACTTCGGATTGTATAAATTTGCAGATTTTGATGATTTCAGAAAAAAATATATAGATGCATCCGAAAAAGAACAAAGCAAACGCAAATATCTTTATTCAGATACGATAATCAATAAAGAAGTGATCGAATCCCCGGAGTATAGAAGACGTTTTAATCAGGTATCTGATAATGTGCAAGTAAATAGAAAAGCGTGGCAATTTGCAAAAGAAATGTTGGAACATCGTTCCGGAACGCGGTATGAAGATCTTGCATTCATTGATTCGAATACCGGAAAAGGACTAATCAATAAAAATTACGATAATGAACGGATGGCGAATCCAAGCAAAGCTATGATGAAAATGCTGAATGAGTCAGCAGATGGAACCGTAATTGCCATGCATAATCATCCGGGAAGCAGCGTTCCAAGTGTCCCGGACTTAAAAGCGTGTATACAAAGACGGTATATGAAAGGCATTATAGTTTGCCATGATGGAAAAATATATGTTTACGCTGTAAATGCCCTAAAATATAATGATCCAATGGCTGCTTCTGCACTTGACCGATTAGAAAAAAACGGTTACACTGAAGATGTAAAAAAACGTTTAGAGGATGCAGGGGTTACATTGGAGGTGTTATAGCGTGGAACACGACAAAGAATATGAAAGAATATGTAAAAAACTTGGTTTTGTTCCTTCGGAATACCGTTATGATGGAACAGCATCGGAAGATGATACATGGATAAATCCGTTTTCTGTGTTGACGCTTGAAGAAAATGACTATTTGTATGAAAATGGATACTTAAATCCGAAAAAGCAATAAGAGAAGCATCCTGTGAAGGGTGCTTTTTTCGAACTAAAAACAGTATAGAAGGGCGGCCATCAGGCTGCCTTTTTTGTGTCCAAAAAGCTCAAGACGATAAAACTGTGCTGAATAATTCCCTGCGGCAAGGAGTTAAAAAGGCCGAACGTGCGGAAATGCATCTGCGCGGGAAAGGAAGAAGCTATGAAATTAGAGGAACTGTTGGGTGCTGAGCTGTGGAACCAGGTAAAGGCGAAAATCGACGAAAAGAATGCAAATGAGCCGGATAAGCTGAAACACATCCGGTATGCGGACCTTTCCGAAGGGGAGTACGTCAGCAAAAGCAAGTACGATGCGGAGATCGACAAGCTGAACGGTATTGTTTCCGGCAAAGACACGGAGCTCACCACGGCGAACAATCTGATCGAGGATCTGAAGAAAGGGACCAAAGGAAACGAAGAGCTGCAGGGCAAGATCAGCGGATATGAAACGCAGGTACGGCAGTTGCAGGCACAGCTGACGGAAACCAGAGTAAAAGCGGCCGTTAAGGTGGCGCTGATGAGTGAAAAGGCCGTTGATGTGGACTATCTGACCTTCAAGCTCAATGAAAAGCTGAAAGAAAAAGGGGAATCCCTGGAGCTGGACGAAAACGACAATATCAAAGGCTGGAATGATCAGATTTCCGGGCTGAAAACACAGTTCCCGAAAATGTTCGAATCTGCCGGAAGTGGAGAGGGCGGATATGGCCGTCTGGACAATGGCCGTCTTCCGGGGTCGGAGGGAAACCGCGGCGACGCAGAGCCAAAGGACCTTGCAGAAGCACTTCGGCAGAAATATGAAACCAATAATGTTTAAAGAAAGGCGGAAAAAATTATGGCATTTACACTGGCTGAAATGAAAGTCGGAATGAACGACAAAGTAGCAACAAAGGTGGTAGATATCTTTCTGAGAGAGTCTGAAATTCTTCAGCTGCTCCCGTTTGATGATACCGTTTCCCCACAGGGTGGATCCACCCTGACGTATTCCTACATGCAGAAAGTGCTGCCGTCTACTGCATCGTTCCGTGCGTTAGGCGAGGAATACCAGCACTCTTCAGCAACTCTGGTCGAGAAACATGCCAATCTGAAAATTTTCGGCGGCGAGTTTGACATGGATCGTGTTCTGAAAAAAGCAGAAGGAAAGTATAACAACATGGCATGGCAGATGGAAGAGAAGATCCGTGCGGCGGTTTCTCTGTTCCATTATACGCTGATCAACGGTAACTCTACCAGCAATGAAAAAGAATTTGACGGTCTGGATAAGATGCTGGTTGGTACCACTTCCGAGTTTGGCGCTACCGGAAAAATTGATTTGTCGAATATTACTGCGCTGAAAGCAAACGCAGATGAGTTCTACGAGGCACTGACCCGGCTGATCCGCGATACTGAGGCAGATGCGTTGCTGATGAATAACGATATGATCACAAAGGTGCAGACCGTGGCAAGAATCCTTGGCTACAAAACCGAATCAGAAGAGGCGTTCGGCAAAAAAGTGACCGTTATGGACGGTGTGAGAATGATGGACCTGAAAAACCATTACACTGTATCCGCCAATACAGCAACTGCAAACGCAGTAGTTAAAAAAGGAATGTCCCGTACAATCGGTTCTGATTCCGGCGCCACCACCGGCCTGACTGATATTTATGCTGTTAAATTTGATATCAACGATGGTTTCCACGCGGCGACACTTGCAGGAAGCAAGGCGATCAATCAGTACACTCCAGATTTCTCTCAGCCGGGAGTTGTTAAGAAAGGCGAGGTTGAGATGGTGGCTGCAACTGTGCTGAAAAACACTGCACATGCGGGTGTTCTGCGCAATATCAAAATTGCCTGAGGAGGAAAGAGAGAATGAGTAAATATATCGTTACAACTACAAACCGCACGAATTATACGGGCGTGGATGCTGGAGGTGTTGCTTTTGCCAATGGAGAAGCGACAATCACAGACGACCGCATGGCGGCGTGGTTCCGGGAACATGAAGGGTACGCGGTCGAAACAATCGAGGAAGGCGCGGAAGGTACAGAAAAACAGCCGAAAAGAAAAACAAAGGCTGCAGAAAATAAAGAAGCGTAGGAGTGTGAATCCCGTATGATACTGTCAGTAGAGGAATGCAGAAAGCTGATAACTACTGATGCGGCAGACGAAGTGCTTGAGGGGAAACTTCAGGCACTGGAGCTGCTGATCAGAAAATATACCAATAACAATTTTCAGCAGCGGAACATCCGCTTCCAGTGTCCGGCGATGTCTCAGAAGCTGTATCTGACCACCGCGCTGCTTTCCGTCGGTGATACGGTGCAGATCACGGACTCCATGTACTGCGATGGTGTGTATTCCGTAAAGAGCATGGAAGATGTTTTCGTGGAGCTTGACCGGCCGCTGATTGATGAACCCTGCGTGGTGGTAACCAAGGTTGAGTACCCTATGGACGTAAAAATGGGCGTTCTGAACATGCTGAAATGGGATCTCGAAAACCGGGACAAGGTGGGAATCCAGTCAGAGACACTCAGCAGGCACTCTGTGACGTATTTTAACATGGACGGTAGCAATTCCAGCATGGGTTTTCCGAAGTCCCTGCTGGGCTTTCTGGTGCCGTACAGAAAAGCAAGATTCTGAAAGGAGAGCGGCGATGATTAGAGGAAACACTACCGCAGAAATTCAGATCAGCACCACTGAGAAGAATGAGATCGGTGAGGCGGTAAAGGTATGGAAGACAGTAGATACAATCAAAGGTTTCCTGGATCTGTCTTCCGGTGACAGCAAGTATACCACATATGATGCCAAGATTCAGGAATCGACGCATATCTTCCTGGCGGACTGGAAAGCACTTCCGGCATCTGCAGGAGCAGAAAACAGCCGCATGGTGGTCAATGGTGCCGCCTATGATGTGATGCTGATTGACGATCCGATGGGACTGCATAAGCATCTGGAGATCTACTTAAAATACACAGGAGGCCAGTGATGTCAGTAGAATTTGAAGATTATTCGGCGCGGGTAAAAGGTGCTTTGAGTGATGCCGGGAAGCAGTGGCTGATGGAAGCGGCTGGTGAACTGGAAGCGCAGGTGAAACGAAATACCCGCGTGGATACCGGCCAACTGAAAAACTCTTGGACGTATAACGTAGATGAGGCGGCACGGGAAGCAAAGGTCGGCAGCCCGCTGGAAAATGCGATCTGGGAGGAATTTGGCACCGGTCAGTATGCACTGAATGGAGACGGCCGAAAGACCGCCTGGATGTACGAGGACCGAAATGGAGAATGGCATAAGACAACCGGTAAAAAGCCGAATCGGGCCCTGAACAATGCATATACCAGTCTGAAAGGGAAACTGCGTGCCCGATATGAGCAGATTATGAAAGGATTAGGTTCATGACAAAAGCAGGACTGCAGTTCATCAGAGATGCAATGGCCAGCGCCGGTATTCCATATGAATTTATGGAGTTTACATCCCCGGTCAGTTCGCTGGAATCCTATTGGGTCGGAGAATACAGCGAAGCGGAACCCCGTAATGAAGATGGAGAGCAGGAAACGCAATTTATCCTGACGGGAACCAGTCGGGGATCGTGGCTGGAGCTGGAAAACCAGAAAGAAACAATTGAACAGATATTCCCTGCAAACGGTAGGACAGCAATTCTCAGCAATGGAACGGGGATTGCTGTTTTTTATGGGAATGCGTTCCCGGTACCGACCGGAGACGGCTTCTTAAAACGGCTGCAGGTTAATCTTACAGTGAAAGAATGGAGGACGAAATAATGGGAGCAGATTGGTCAGATTTTCCAACTTCTGGTGTGTCGGCGAACACCCCGAAGAATATCCTGCTTGGAGCAGGAACTATTTTCAAAAATTTTAAATATGATAAGAGCAGCAGTAAGTGGACAGGATCCGTAATCGGTGCCACTTCCGGCGGAAACAAGCTCTCGATCAAGCCGACCGTCACGAATATCGATGTTGACGGCGTGCTGGTGGATGCAAAAGGGCTGATCCAGAAAACAGGCGAGACGGCGCAGGTAGAAGCCAACGTGATCGAGCTGTCGAAAGATATTCTGAAAGCAACGGTCATCGGGGCAGATGGCACATCAGAAGATGAAAGATTCGATGTAATCGAGTCAAAAGAGAGAATCGAAGACACAGATTATATCGAGAATTTTGCGTTTGTAGGATTCAAGACGGACGGCAGCCCGATCATCGTGTTGTTTGACTATGCACTCTGTACGGAAGGGTTTGAAACGGATACCAAAAGCAAGGATCCGTCTGTGGCCTCCGTGACGTTTAAGTGCGTTGCTGATCTGAAAGCAGGAAGCAATACGGCGAAACTTCCGTACCACATCTATACGCCGAAAGCATCCGCGACTCAGGCGGCACAGACTGCAGAAAAAGCAGTTTCAAAATAACACAGTGTAAAGGAGATAAGAAAAAATGGCTGAAAAAAACATCGTAAATATCAATGAATTAAAAGAAACAGTAGAAAGCGAACTTATCAGCGGCGTAGCAGTGGAAGAAAAGAAATATAACCTGCGCCCGCTGGTGGCGACTGATATGGGCCAGATCTGCAAAATCATCACAGCAGTTGGAGTCCGGCAGTTCAAAGAAGCTTTTAAGCAGGATGACATTAAAGGTAAGAGTGTCGAAGCTGCTGGACTTGATGTTCTTTTAGGAATTGCCGGAATTGCGTTTTCGAATATTCCAAAAGCAGAAGACGAGATTCAGACCTTCGTGGCCTCGGTCACCGGTATGAGCCTTGATCAGGTGCGTCAGCTCCCGTTCGCTGATTACGGCGAAATCATTTTGGACATCGTGACGAAGCAGGAATTCCAGGATTTTTTCGGACGTGTTATGAAGTTGTTCAATCGATAGGATATATCAAATACGTCGATCTGCTGGCTCGGCGCTATGCAGATCCGTATCGAATCATAGACGATATGATCCGGCTTGGACAATTGTATGAGTTTTCAGTGACAATCCTGCAGATGATTGTGGACGAGAAAACGGAAAAGATCAGATGGGAATATTATCTGCACAAAGTGTGGGATGATATGAGCTTTGAGGAGTATGTAAACGCCTGCGAAAGCAAAAAAGCCGCAGAAAAGCCGGTATCAGCATCGGATGTGGCAGATATCGTCAACAGCTCAGCAGAAATCCTGAAAGGGTTCGTTCCTCCTGAATAACAATACAAACTATAAGCGGCCATGAAGGGCAGAGGTGTTCCTTCATGGCTGTCTTTTTTTCGTGGAAAAAAAGGAGGTGCACTTTTTTGGAATTATTCAAGCTGTTTGGAACGATAGCAGTTAATAACAGCGAAGCCAACCAGGCAATCCAGGAAACAACGGAAAAGGGCGAAAATCTGGCAACAACGATTGGACAATCCGTTTCAAAAGCGGGAGAAACCGTTTCGTCTATTGGTAAGAAGCTTGCGCCTGTAAGTGTGGCAGTCGGTGGCGTGCTGACAGCAAGTGCCAAAGGAGCAAATGACTTTTCAAACGGTATGGCGAAGATGTCCACGTTGTTTGATACGTCTAAAACATCCGTTGGTAAGCTTTCGAAAGAGTTTTTACAGTTATCAAACAAAACCGGACTGGCGGCAACTGAATTGGCAGAAGCAGGCTATCAGGCGCTGTCTGCCGGAAGGAACGTCGGGGAGGTTGGAGAGTTCGTTGAGGTTGCCGGAAACCTTGCAAAAGCTGGTTTTACATCCACATCGACGGCTGTTGATGTCCTGACGACTGCCATGAATGCTTATGGAGACAGCGCCGGAACGGCAGGTGAGATCTCAAATAAGTTGGTACGTACACAGAACTTAGGAAAGACGACCGTTGATGAACTGGCATCTTCTATGGGTAAAATCATCCCGACAGCATCCGCTATGGGAGTCAATATTGATAACCTGACATCTGGATACGTCATGTTGACAAAACAGGGTATTGCGACTGCTGAAGCAACCACCTATATGAACAGCATGATGAACGAGTTAGGCGACAGTGGAACAACACTCGGTGGCGTAATCAAGGAAAAGACTGGAAAGTCATTCCAGGAGTGCATGGCGACCGGCATGTCGCTGGGTGATGTCTTAAAAATAACCAAAGACTATGCGGATGAGAACAGCCTTGCATACAACGAACTGTGGAGTTCTGCTGAGGCAGGAAAAGCTGGTCTTGCTATTCTGAACGGCGGAGTTGATGAGTTTAACAGTACGGTGTCCACGATGGCATCCAAGACAGATGATGTCGGGGAAGCACTGGAAAAACTGAACACACCGACTGTCAAAATCAATAAAGCCATGAACAGTATGAAAAATGCTGGAATTGAGCTCGGCACTGCATTCATGTCGTCGCTGGCACCAACGATAGAAAACGTGTGCAACAGGGTTGATGAACTTGTTACTTGGTTTGACGAACTGCCAGAGCCCATGAAAACCACGATAGCAACTGTGATGCTTGGAATTGCGGTTGCTTCACCGGCAATAATGATTCTTGGCAAGATCACTTCTGGATTTGGAACTGTAATCCAGGTTGGTGGTTCGTTAATTTCTGGAATTTCTGGTTTGGTTGGCGCTCTGGGGGGATTAGGAGTTGCCGGAATTGCAATTATCGGCATAATAAGTCTGTGGAAAAAGCATGGAAAATCAGTTGATGATATAGTTCACGGTACTGCATCTTTGATAGATGGAACTGCTACCCCAACCGTAGAAAATTTTGTTGAAAAAACATCTTCAAAGTTGTCTAAATTGAAGAACGATGCTTCTTCCAGCCTGACTACAATTAAGGAAAATGCGGGTTCCTCTGTAGAAAAAGTTCAGAAGTCTTTCGAAAAATTGCAAGATGCGGTTAAGCCTGCGGCAGATGCTTTTCAGACTGCATCCGAAGCGGTACAGCCGCTTATTGATAAATTCAAGGAATACGTATCAAGCGGAGATGCCGTAGATGATGTAAGCACACTGATCAATGAAGGAATTGAACTGATTGCCGAAGGAATCGATCTTGCTGCCGATACCATCAATGCCATCAAAGAAATTTCGCAGGATGTTGTGCAGGGGGCGAAAGATGCAAAACAGTGGTGTGAGGAACATAGCACAGCACTGGAATTGATTGCTGTTGCAATCGGAACCGTTACGGCATTGGTGATTGCTTACAATGCATCATCAATTGCATCAGCGGCAGCATCTGGAGCGGAAACAGCGGCAATCTATGCATTGTATGCAGCTGACAATGTGGCCGCAATTGGAAAAGCGGCGCTTTCAACTGCGACTACGATCTGGACAGCGGTATCAACCGGAGCAACAGCAGCGACAACAGCACTTGGTGCGGCAGTACAGTTCCTTGTATCTCCAATCGGATTGGCAATCATTGCAATTGGAGCAATTATTGCGATTGGAGTCCTGCTGTATAAAAACTGGGACAAAGTGACCGCAAAAGCTGGAGAACTGAAGGAAGCAATCTCCGAAAAATGGAATTCCATCAAAGAAAAAACGTCGGAAGCCTGGTCCAATGTGAAACAAACAATGTCGGACAAGATTTCTTCCGCCAAAGACTATGTGTCTGGAAAACTCGATGCGATTAAACAGAAGTACCAGGAGCACGGAGGCGGTATTGAAGGAATAGCGGCCGCCACGATGGAAGGAATGAAACAGTATTACTCTGTCGGCTACGATGCAATCAACGCGTTGACCGGTGGAAAACTGGATCAGCTGGTTGGAAAATTCCGTTCCAAAATGGACAGCGCAAAGGATGCAGTCAAATCTGGAATTGACCGAATCAAGTCATTTTTCAACTTTTCATGGTCCTTGCCAAAACTCAAACTTCCACATTTCAGTGTGAGTGGATCATTCAGCCTGAACCCGCCGAAGGTACCGCACTTTGGTATCAGCTGGTATAAAAAAGCAATGAATGATCCTATGCTTCTGACGGAACCTACCGCGTTCGGACTCAGTCAATCCGGAAAACTGCGGGTCGGCGGAGAAGCGGGAGATGAAATTGTTGGTGGTAAAAACGCGATCCGGAATATGATTGCGGAAGCTGTTGCAGATCAGAACAGAAATGTGGAGTATTATCTGCAGAAACTGATTGAGCTGCTTGCAAAATATTTTCCAGAAATTCTTGATGGTCTGGATAAAGATATTGTGCTGGATGATGGAGTTATTGCTGGCCGATTGGCACCGAGGATAGACAGTAACCTCGGAAGAATACTGGAACGAAAAGGTAGGGGAATCTGATGAACGGTGTACTATTTGGCGAGAAACATTCATTTCGGGACTGGGGGCTTTACCTGAAGTCCCGCCCCGAAATATCGCCCCCGTCGCCTAAAACGGTCTATATTGATCTGCCAGGGAGCGATGGACAGATTGATCTGACGGAAAGTCTTACTGGCGAAGTGAAATTTAAAAATCGGACAATCAAGTGCGAATTTGCGGTTGTGAATGCAAGAGAGCGGTGGTCAGACATCTATTCCGAGATTATGGGATCCGACCATTCTGCATGGACAGCGTGTAAAAATCATTTTTGATGAAGATCCTTTCTATTATTATGTCGGCCGCGCGGAAATCAACGAATGGAAATCAGACAAGGTTACATCAACGCTTGTCATTGAGGCGAATGTAGAGCCGTATAAGTTGGAATTGATAAGTTCGCTTGAAGATTGGACCTGGGATGATTTCAATTTCAACACAGGTGTGATTCGAGATTGGAAGGAGCTGCAGGTCGATGGCAAACGAACGATTGTGGCAGTTGGAACCAGGAAAAGTGTGATTCCGGTTATTACGGTCAAGTCCGATAATGGAAACGGAATTAAATACAGCCATAAAGGCAGTACAATAGTATCTGGTATTGTGCTGCCGGATGGTGTGAATAGAAACCCGGATATCGTGTATAAAACTGGTGAAACGGTTGTGACTTTAGAAGGACACGGCAGCGTTTCTATTGACTACAGAGGAGGTAGGCTGTAATGTATCGAATCTATGCGGATGGTAAGCTTCTGTATGCACCGGAGCTTGCAGGTGAGGGATATGGCGTGGCACAGCCAGAGCTTACGGCAGAGCTGAATAAAGCGGGCAGCCTATCCTTTAATGTACCGATTACAAATGTTCTTTACAACGAATTACAGAAATTGTCTACAACAATTACGGTCGAACAGGACGGAAAGCAGATCTGGAAAGGTCGGATTCTGAACAGTGATCGGGATTTCTATCGAAACAAAGCTACTTACTGCGAAGGTGAGCTTGCATTTCTGAACGATGGAATTGTAGCCCCATACGATTATACAACAGGCGGGATGAGTGTTGGAACCTATCTGGAGACATTGGTAAATCAGTATTTGGAACAGTGCTCAGAAGGAAGAGAGATCTATCCCGGGAAAACCAGCTACACAGATACGATCTATCGAGGATCAGAGGACTACGTGAATTGTCTTCAGGAACTATCAAATAAACTGCCGAGTCTGATGGGCGGGTATTTGTTGCTGCGGCATGAGGGAGAAAAAACATATCTGGATTTCCTTCTGAATCCCGGGGTACGGTCGTCGCAAACCATTGAATTTGGGCAGAATCTTATCGATCTGAGCGAGTATGTGAATGCATCAGAAGTCTATACATATCTTATTCCGCAGGGAAAAAAGGATGAAGAGACGAGAAAGCGCGTGGATATAACATCCGTGAATGATGGAAAAAATTATATCTGCTCAGAAGTTGGAAAGAAACTGTATGGCAACATCTATCGGACGCTCAACTGGGATGATGTAACACAACCGGAGAATCTGCTGCGAAAAGCCAGGCAGACACTGGATAAGGCCGTGGAGATGGCTACCACAATCACAATCAAGGCGGTTGATCTGCATCTGCTGCACGTGGATGTGCAGCAGATCGAGCTTGGTAATGAGTATCGTGTAATATCGAAACCGCACGATCTGGACCAGTATTTTTTGTGCAGCAAGATCAAACTGGATCTGGCAAATCCGCAGAATTCGGAATATACATTTGGTTGTGTTACATCGTCTCTGACTGAAAATCAAGTCAAAACAGTGACAGAAATGAATGATCAGATTTTCAAACAGTCCACCCGCCGGCAAGAGGCAATGAAAAATCTGTTCGAACAGATCACAGGTGCGAAGGGTGGCTGCAGGATTGACGAATACGATGAAAATGGAATGTGGATCCGCGAGTTGATTATGGATTCCACGGATAAGGCGACAGCGGTTAATGTGATGCAGCGCAGCACGGCCGGAATTATGTTTTCCCTCAATGGCTACGATGGACCATATACGAGCGCCTGGGGTATCAATGGCGAGTTCATCGCGGACAATATCACTTCCGGAACAATGAGCGCAGACCGGATCCGCGGAGGAGAGTTGCTGTCGGATAACTATGATGCGTCAAAAAAGATAGGTACAAGGTGGAATCTGAACACAGGGTTTGTAGATTGCCATGACTTCAGCTTGGACGATTATCTAAAATATAATGCGGAAGGATTCGAAACAGGTGCTGAAAAAGAAAAAATATATCTGTTATTTGGCGGCTGGCAGGTCAAAAAAACTACGGTAGAGGGAGAACCGGCGGAATACTTGGAAACCATCGATACACAGGAAAATGGAATTGGTTCCTGCGGGCCTTGGGTCGTATGGGGAGGCTGGAATGGAAAGGGCGCATTTAACAAGGCCAATTACGCTTTTGTTATAGACAAGAATGGAGAATGCAAGGTAACCAACCTTATCAACTCATCGAGAGCAGAATTGAAGCAGGATATCAGGGACTATGAGGATGGAGCACTTGAAAAAATCCTAAGTACGAAGGTATATCGGTACCAGCTCAAACAGCATGGAAAAGACAATGATGGAAAACATATTGGATTTGTCATCGGGGACGAATATCCACTGACCGAAGATGCGGTTGATTACAGCAAATCAGGCATTGACCTGTATGCAGCTGTGGCAATTGCTTACAAAGCGATCCAGGAGTTAACCGAGAAAGTCCAGTCTTTAGAGGAGGATAAGAAGCATGAGTAAAATATCTGAAGCACTTAACGCAATCATGGATCCAGCGAACATCTACGGAAAAGATATTCGGAAGGCAATCCATGACGGAATCGAAGTTTGCTATGATGATGTAACAAGCCCGGCACTTAATTCCGAAGCATTCAAAGCGGCGGTGCAGTCGAAAATTGATGACGGAAGTATTGCGGCAATGACAATCGTGGAAAAATCTCTTACAGGCGATAAGCTGGCAGATGAGACAATTACGAAGGATAAGCTTGGGGAAGATGTACAGGCTGAGTTTAGTTCACTCAAGCAGGAGTTTACTATGTCTACTGTAAAAAAAGAAAACGGAGTAGTAGGCATAGCAAAAGGAAATGTTGATACGATTGCTACGGCAGAATATGATCCTTATTTTAATGTTGTTTGGAATTTTAACGTAAAAACATCATATATTGGCGTATTTGTAAAGCTCGCAGACATAAATACTATTTTGGATAAGAACTACAAAATGGTCATTTATAATCCAAGTGAAGAAAGAATTGATTTTGCAGTAGGGCTAAGCAAAACTTGGTTGAATTGGAACGCTAGCAATAGAATAAATTCAATTAGTTTATTGCCAAAAGCAACTTCAACTATATACATTTCTGGAAATGATATTCCACAGCCCCTAGAAATAAATAGTACACCAAACGTTTTTATTGAAATTAGTAAAAGAAATGACATTTTTAATAAAGACTTAAAACTTATCTTTTATATAATTGAGACTCAGAAATATAATCAATTTAATTCTTATATCAATGCATTGAACGCAGAGAATGCAGAAAATGCAGAGAATGCAGAAAATGCAGAAAATGCAGTAAATGCAGTAAATGCAGAAAATGCAGTAAATGCAGTAAATGCCGGAGCAATATACGTATCAGATGCAGTAAATGCCGTTGTCAGAAATGATGATGATAAAAAATTTACTGTGACAGCAGAAGATTATGGTTTTATTCATGTGCATAAAAACGAGGGCGAATATAGCACAAAATATCAAGGTATATACCTGAAGGTACCGTTTAAGAGCATAGAAGCATTGGATGGAATATGGACCTTCACAATTCAGGCCCAAAACGGAAGTCTGTATCCAGGTGATAGTGCGCACATCTTGCCGCAAGTTATGGACTGGGGAACTAATATTGGAATATTACATAGTGGCGACAATATGAAAACCATTTTTGAAAATTCTACAGCCAGTGAGTATGTTGATAAAGTGAAAAGAAATGGCTTTTTCTACATAAAATTTCTTGCTTATTCAGAAGATACGAAAGAAGTTGATTTTTCTGTACGATTGATTGCTGAAAGAAAAATAAAACCGTTAATATTAGCGCATACAGCAGAGACCGCGCATACAGCAGAGACCGTGCATACAGCAGAGACCGCAGGTTTTCGCTATCCGGATGAAAAAAGGGTTCATACATTCGTTTCGTATGGAGAATATTCTTCGTGGAAGCGGGATGGAGAAAAATATGTGCTTAGTATCGGAAAGTATGATACTTCATTGAGTCAAAAACAGGTTAATCATGTATGGGCGCTGGATATTAAGGAGTTATTTGGTAAAAAAACGAAAATTAGAGTACAAATTCATAATACCAATTATTCAGGAAATCTCTCGACATCATGGGTGTTCACTAACTTCCATATAAGCAAAAACCCGTATTCATGGGGAGTTAACAATATAAAAACATTAAGTGGGCTTGATGTTGGAGCAGTTGACAGTGAAATAGAAATTGACTTGGATGATCTTGAAATCGACAGCAGCACATATGATTCAATATATTTTCTAATGGCAGCGTTTGACTACCATACTACGGAATATGCATATAATCCTGCAACAACAATTACCATAACACCGTATATTATTGACCAAAATAACAAAGTAATAGCAACGGACATGGATGGATTCAACACATCCGATTATTACACTAAGTCGGAAGTTGATGAAAAATTGGGAACCAGCGGAAAGTATATAACTTGCTGGGGGGATTCGCTTACGGCTGGAGGAGGATGGACAACAACACTTGGAAATCTTGCCGGCATGCCAGTGTATAATGGAGGTACAGGTGGTGAATCAGCCAGAACTATAGTGGCAAGGCAGGGAGCGGATGTCATGGAAGTGGATAATCTGACTATTCCTGCAGATACAACAGCTGTTACGATTGCAACAATGGCGTCAGATGGTGGAATAAAAACACAGGAAGGCTACAAAGTAACGCCGTTACTTCAGGGAGGTGCACATGTGAATCCATGCTATGTGGGAAATATTAAAGGTACGATGAGATGGACAGGTTCCTCGTACGCAGACAGAACAGGAACGTGGACATGGACAAGATCTGAAGCAGGAGAGAGCGTTGTCATTGATAGGCCTACAGCTATCCGTACAGATTTTGATATACACAGAAATGCGCCACATCTTGCGATTATTTATATCGGTCAGAATGGTGGATATAATGATCTGGATGATCTGGTAAGGCAGCACCGACTTATGATCGAGCACGCGAATGCGCAGCATACAATCATATTGGGATTTTCGAGCGGAACCGCTGCAGGAAGATCAGCGTATGAAAGCCGCATGAAAAAAGAATTTGGAAGATATTTTGTGAGCCTGCGCGAATATCTTGCACATCCAATCTACAATGGGACAGAAATGGTATCTTGTTGGGGCTTGGCTGATCAGGGGCTGGAACCTGGTACAAAAGAATATAATGGAACAACTTATGATGCTTTGACTGAAATAGCATCAGGAACAGTACCACATCAGATTTTGGCAGATTCGGTACATTACACAAATGGAACGAAAACGGTGATCGGAAATATGTTATACAAGAAATGTTGCGAGTTGAATATTTTTTGAGAAATCCTTATTCAATGTGTGGTATAATTTCCGTATCAAAAGTACGGGAGGAAAGGTAAATGAGTTGGAAAGAATGGAAACATGATTTAGACGAGGCAAACAAGGCGTATGATTCTGGAAGGATTGAAAGAGAAGTATATGAAACGAGGATTAAATATGCTTTATGCATGATTTATGAAGGGGGAAATGTTGAAATGGCAGAAGGGATTGCCAAAGCACATGGATATGATATGGAAAAGTTATTAGAGGAACATTAAGATTAATTTTTTACCAACCATCAATACGATGGTTGGTATTTTTAATGGAGAAAAATATGATAGAGATTCGAGCGGGACCGGAAACGGTCTTATTTTTATGCAAAAATCAGAAAAAAGGAGAATTGAGTACATGGAAACGATTATTTCCGCCTGCATCAGTGCCGCCGTTACACTTGTGGTCTGCCTGATCAGTAACCACAGTCAGCAGGAAAAGACACGGGCACTGATGGAATACAAGCTGGAAGAGCTCACGAAACGGGTCGATAAGCATAATAATGTAGTAGAAAGAACGTATGCTCTGGAACAGGAACTTAAAGTACAAGAAGAGCAGATCAAAGTTGCCAATCACAGAATCAATGACTTAGAGCAGAAAGGATAAAAAATATGGAACAGATTATGAATTATGTGAAACCGGAACTCATCGTTGTGGCTGTTGCCCTGTATTTTCTTGGCATGGCACTCAAACAGGCGCAGGCTGTAAAGGATAAGTATATCCCTCTGATTCTCGGCGGCGTGAGTATCGTACTGTGTGCCATCTGGGTGCTGGCTACCAGTGAGGTGTGCACCGGTCAGCAGGCGGCGATGGCCGTCTTTACAGCGGTCACGCAGGGAATCCTCGTCGCAGGGCTGAGCAACTATGTGAATCAGATTATCAAGCAGACACAGAAAACAGAGTGAGGGCGGCCAATAACCGTCCTCTTTTGCGCCGGCGCAAATCTGCCGGAGAAAGGAAATAGAAATGAAAATTGATCGATCTTTTATCAGTAACCAGAACACCTACGAAGAGAATGATCCACGTTGCATCGTTGTACATAATACGGATAATTTCAGAGCGGGCGCCGATGCCCGCACACACGCAGAAGCGCAGCATAATGGTGAGCTGTCAAATATGTCTGCCCACTATTACGTGGATGATGGAGAAACGGCGTACCAGGCAGCGCCACATAGCCGCGGATGCTGGCACGTGGGCGTAAACTACGGCGGTAATAACCTGTTCGGCAGATACGGCAACCGGAGTAGTATCGGCGTAGAGATGTGCGTGCAGAAGGGGTATAATTACGAAAAAGCGTTTCAGAACACGGTGGCCGTGGTCAAGGAGATTATGCGGGAAACCGGTATTCAGGCCAGCCGTGTATACCGGCACTATGATATCTGTAGCAAGCACTGCCCGAGCCAGATCATCGAGAGAGGGGATTGGGAGCGTTTTAAGAGCCTGATCAGCGGCACATCTGATGTGTCGAAACAGCCTGAAAAGGTCAAATACGAGCCAGGAACCTACAAGGTCAATACCGACTTGAATATTCGGGAGAAACCAGATGCAGACAGTCGATGCGTCGGAACAATCAGAGATAGAGGCAGCTACACAGTAACGGAAATTCAGAACGGAAGTTGGGGACGGCTCCTTTCTGGCGCGGGCTGGATCAACTGCCACACCAAGTATTGTACTTACGGCGGAGCAGCTCCGAAAGAGGAAGTCAATCGGGCACCAACGTGCAGCAAGTCAATGACTGGCTAAAACAGGCAT
>OKRW01001489.1_pt1 | contig 19933 bp, 20 predicted proteins | sample 1601151 | NCBI WGS metagenome assembly OKRW01 (sample SAMEA3541471, study PRJEB24748) | human gut metagenome | biome: human gut; feature: human-associated habitat; material: faeces | place: China | collected 2012 | reverse complement strand
AATACGAAACGACCAAGCAGAGTATGTAGAAAATCTGAAAGCCGAACGTGACGAGCGCGAGGGTATCACGCAGTCCACATGGCAGCAGGAGTATTTCAAAGGCATAGGGCTCGGCGTTATCTGCATAGCTGCCATCGGGATAGTCTATGAGATAAACCGCATACGTCCGCGGCGGAGAAAGCGAGGGCTGCATGAAAAAGGCTAAGATAGTTCTTCTTATTCTTATGGCGCTCCTCGCAATTGCAGGACTCGTTGTTACCTTCAAGCCGCTCATGGAACGAGCTTCACGACAGAAGCAGGTGGACGAAGCCAACGACAGCTTTATCCAGCAGTTAGAGCAGATACAGTCTGTAAAAGATGCCGAGCCGGAAGCGACGCCGTATGCGCAGCTCCGCGAGCAGATAGAGCAGTATAACACCTGGCTGTATGAGGGAAAACAGATAGCGCTCACAAATGCGGCAGCATACGAGCAGCCCGCATTCATCCTCACGCAGTTCGGCTTGCAGGATGAGACCTTCGGGATAATCTACATCCCGAAGCTTGAGGTGACCTTGCCGCTGTACCTCGGTGCGAACGATGAGAACATGGCAAACGGCGCAGCGGTGCTGGGACAGACGAGCGTCCCCATCGGCGGAGTCAATACCAACTCCGTAATTGCTGGGCATCGCGGGTGGAACGGCTATCCGTATTTTCTGAACCTCGATGAGCTTGAGATCGGCGACCTTGTGTACATAGATAACGTATGGACGCTGATGAAGTACGAGGTGGCGGATATACAGGTCATTTCGCCGGACGATGTTGAAGCAATAAAAATACAGGAGGGGCGAGACCTCGTGACTCTCCTGACCTGCCATCCGCCAAACACCGGCGGGCGGCAGAGACTTCTCGGATTCTGCGAGAGAGGAATTGAATAGACTAAGAGCCGGGCAGATGCCCGGCTTAAATTATATGGAGGTTCAATATGACAGTAGACATAGACCTGTGGGTAACGGCGACGATCCTCAGAGAGCTGCGGAACAACGGGCTGATCACGCAGAGGGAAGCTGAAAAAATCCTTTCCCGTGTTGCCAAACAAACCGGCGCGACGCTTATTATTTCCGTTTAGCCAATCCCGGTTATGGCTTTTACTAACCCGCTTTTTAATCGACCAGCTTTTGAAGATAATAATCTCTTCTAATGATGTTACTCATGGCAAACTCCGCTCACTTAAAACTTGGTACAAATGTTACCCAACTTTCAAGTCAGCTATACCTTTCATCGAGATTAAAACCGAGTGAAAATAAGTCCGGAATGAAACATCTTGCTTATTATCTTGCACATTTTCTTGATATTTCAGTAGCTTTGTGAAAGGTGTTGTGGTATTGTGTGTTGCTGCAGAGGGAGGTGAACCGGCGCATGGCACAGGAAAACACCGCGAGAGTCATAACGATAGCGGCAACAGAACAGCCGCAGGATATACGGCTGAGAGTCGCAGCCTACGCTCGAGTCAGTTCATCATCTGACGAACAGCTAAACTCCTTTGCTGCACAGAACCGATACTACACAGAACTCATATCCGGCAAGGATAACTGGCAGCTTGTAGACATCTATGCCGATGAGGGTATCACAGGCACTTCAATAGAAAAGCGCGACGATTTCAAGCGCATGCTCCGTGACTGCGAACGTGGGCTCATAGACAGGATACTCGTGAAGTCCATATCCAGATTTGCGAGGAACACCACCGAGTGCCTCGAAACGGTACGTTCTCTGAAAGCTCGCGGCGTAAGCGTATACTTTGAGAAAGAGGGCATTGACACCGGCAAAGTCTCCGGCGAGATGCTCACCGCCGTGTTCGCATCGCTGGCACAGGCCGAGAGCGAGTCCATATCCAAGAATGTCAAGTGGGGCATAGAAAAAAGAATGCGTGACGGAACATTCAATACCTGCTGTGCTCCGGTTGGATTTCATCTTGAAAACGGCAAATTAGCTATAGTTGAGGAAGCTCGTCATGTAATCGCCCAAATATATGAGGACTACCTCAACGGGATGAATTCAAGAGAGATAGCTGCCGCATTGAATCGCGAAAACATGCTTGACCGCCGATGGTCAAGAGAACTTGTGGATTACATTCTTACCAATGAACGGTATGCCGGTAATGCATTGCTTCAAAAGCGCTATACGACAGCGACCCTGCCGAAAACAGCTCCTCGAAATCATGGTGAACGAGAGATGTTCTTCGTCACAGGCAGTAATCCGGCGATCATCACAGAGGAAACATTCAACCGCGCTAAGTCTCTGAGGGCACAGAGAAAAGTATCTCAAGCGGCTACAGACAGACCGTTGAGTAAGAAAGTACGCTGCATATGCGGCTCACGCTGTAGGTGCAAGTCCAACGCCGGTACTTGGAAGTGGGTATGCGTCGTCCATGATGAGGGAGGTAAATGTCCCAATAAAGCAATTCCGGAACTTGAAATATACGGTGCGTTTCAACGTCTATATTTCAAGTTGAAGTCTAATCCGGATATATTATCCCAAGCGCTCCGCGGGCTTATAGAAATACGTAATCGTAGGATGCTGTGGAGCATAGATGTCATAGAGATCAACAAGAAAATTTCCGATGTACTAAGTCAGAATCAGATGTTGGCCGTGCTTAAACAGCAGGGACTCGTTGATCCTGACATTTTCATATCTAAAACCAATGAGTTGACCAAACAGCTCCGAGAGTTGAAGCTTCAAAAAGAGCGTCTGCTGAAAGCTGAGGGCAGCAATGCCGAGCAGCTTACAAGGGTGCTCATAGCTACGATAGCCGAGAGTCCGGATTTCCTTGACGGCTTCGACGCTGAACTATTTGGTGAGCTTATAGATCAGGTTATTATAAAAGATGATTTCCATGTCATATTCCGCCTGAGAAACGGGCTTGAACTTCAGGAGACTATAGAAAGGACATTTCGGCGATGAAAAATCGTAAGCTTCCGTTCGGATATGCTTTACACGGCGGAGAGATCGTCATAAATCAATGCGAAGCTAACGCCGTAGGTGATATATTCCGCCTGTATACTGGCGGCACGTCTCTAAGCGGGATAACCGAGATGCTCAAATCATCTGAAATAAGTTATGATGCGGGCAGACTATGGAACAAAAATATGGTATCCAGAATTCTTGGGGATAGGCGGTACGTTGAAAGTACTGTCTATCCCCAAATCATATCTGAGAGTATATTCAGTGCCGCGAGTTCCCTGCGCTCCGAAAAAGCTCCGACCACAGATAAAAGCGAAGCTCAAAGATTGATTCAAAAGCTAAGCGGCTGCAGCACGGATGCTGAAATTGAATGTCAGATCCTATCGACATTCAATAGGTTGAGCAGTTTTCCAGAAACCATAACCGCTCGAACAGAATCGCCCCCTGCGGCATCCCCTGCCCTCGCGGAGCAGCTTGAATCTATCATGATGATTCAGCCAATAGACGAAAATCGAGCACAACGGATCATATATGAAATAGCCGCAGATCAATATGCGCAAGTAAATAATAGCCAATATGAAACCGAAAAACTCAGGAGGTTCTTTAAACAAATGGGGTGTATTTCAGAGCTTACTCCAGATATCATCCGAAAAAGTGTTTCACAAATCGAGGTACGCCGCAAAGCAGTAACGCTTATTCTGAAAAACGGGCAAGCTGTGTCCAATGAGAATTTAGTATGAGCAATACAACACCGACCGTTATATTTATCCCAGCCAAGCCCGAAGTCGTGCGAGCTTCAAAGCGGCAGCTCCGTGTTGCTGCTTATTGCCGAGTTTCCACCGATGACGAAGAGCAGCTCACCAGCTACGAGGCGCAGAAAAATTACTACACGGATAAGATCATGACCAATAAAGAGTGGACTATGGCGGGTATCTTCGCCGACGAAGGCATAACCGGTACATCCGCCCGCAAGCGTCCGGAGTTCCTGCGTATGATCCGCCAGTGTAAACAAGGCAAGATCGACATCGTGCTTACAAAATCCATCTCGCGCTTTGCCCGAAACACAGTCGATTGCCTGAATTATGTACGCGCGCTGAAAGAGCTCGGCATAGCGGTCATATTTGAAAAAGAGAATATGAACACCCTCGAAATTGATAGCGAAATACTCATAACCATGCTCGGCGCGTTCGCACAGTCCGAGAGCGAATCCATCTCCGCCAATGTCCGCTGGGGCATTCGACAGGCCATGAAAGAGGGCAAGGCCACCATACAGTATAAATATCTGTACGGCTATCGCAAAGGCGATGACAGCAAGCCTGAGATAATACCAGATCAGGCAGAGGTTGTCAGAAAAATATACGACCTGTTTCTCAGCGGAACACCGGTCCGCGGGATACAGGAGTATCTGAATGCAAACTCTGTTCCGAACATAAATGGCGAGCCAAAATGGGCGCGGAGCGCCATAGACAGTATACTTACGAATGAGAAATACTGCGGTGATGTGCTGCTCCAGAAAACGTACATAGACGACTGCATCAATAAGAAAGTCAAGAAAAACACCGGTCAGCTTCCGATGTATCTGGTGCAGAATCACCACGAGGGGATAATAAGCCGAGAGACCTTCGATGCCACTCAAGCAGAACTCGCCCGTCGTAGCGCGGGAAAGAGTCCGTCAAAGAAAAATGCTCCGACAGGTCGGAGCAGGTACAGCAGCAAATATGCGCTGTCGGATAGACTGTACTGCGGTGAGTGCGGCACACGGTATCAGCGCTGCACATGGCGCAACCGCGACGGCAGCAAGCGCATCGTCTGGCGCTGTGTCAGCCGGGTGGACTATGGCAGCAAGTACTGCCACGACTCACCTACGCTGGATGAGGAGCCGCTGCACAGAGCCGTCCTTGCCGCTATAAACAGTGCGGTCAATGATAAAGACAATATAGTCTACAACCTAAAAGCAGCAATGGAAAAAGAACTTGCCCCGGCCGCGGGGCAGCAGCTCAGCCTGTCTGAGATAGATGACCGGCTCGAACAGTTAAATACCGAGTTCAGTAAAGTGCTTGCCGAGGCATCCGAAAGTGGTGATCAGGCAGCGTATAGTAATAGGTTCCGAGAGATCATGCAGAAGCAAATAGCGCTGAAAGCCCAGCGCGATGAGATACAGCGGATGCTAGCCGAAAGCGGCAAAGCCACGGCTCATATAGAGCAATGCAGGCAAGCAGCAGAAACAACACCATCAGCTATAACTGAATGGGATGAAACGTTGATCCGTCAGGTAGTTGAGAGTGTAACGGTAGAAACCTGCAACGAGGTAATTGTAGCCTTGAAATCCGGAGCGTCAATACATCAGGAATTAATGTAATATCAAACAGCACGGGCCTGAGTCTTAGTAATGAGATTCCGGTCTTTTTGTTTTGGAAAGGAGCAACTTATGCCACGCTATTTTATGCGAGACACGCCGCTGCGGGCAATGGAGCGGATGATGATGTCTCAGCCCGGCCACAAGCCGCGAGGAGGCGGAATGTACCGAAGTCAATTTCAATACACTCCCAAGGATGTGGAGTGCGAATACTGCCAGAACTATGAGCGCAAGAATCCATGCCTTCTGTGTGAATGCACCTGTTTGGATGAACGCATTGAGGCAGGTGTTCTGGATTTGAGCGAGTTCGTGCAGGACTGCTTCGCACCCTCTATGGAACCACTGCTTCAAAAACGGATGTGTCAGCAGTTCGGAGAAAGAAATTCTCGTTTTTTCCTATCCGACACTCACCGCAGAAGATGGACACACTGGAGAGCACTTTGCTGGCGTCTGTCTGACCGAAATAAAGCCGCCCTCTATTTACTCACGGCTTATGAGAGTCTTTGGCGCAGAATGATCTGGAAGTGCGGCAACGACGGCTTCGACTTTCAAGCTGTTCATCTCCGTGGGATCAGACCAGAGCTTTACAGCGTTTATCAGGCAGCAAAGGCCATTGCGGTCGGCAGTTGTAATATTACCATTGCAGACCTCGCGTCTCCGGAATTGGTCACAGATGAGGCGTTTCAACTGATCATCAACGCACTGCTGATGGCCAAGTACGGGGATGTGGTTTTGAATTTGGAAAATGAAGCGATGAAGGAGGTAAACTGATATGGAACAACAAGAAGAACTTGTTTTATGGATCGACCGGCGCTGGAAAAATGCTATTGAGAAGCATCTAAATGGCGAAGCCTTGCAAGAGCATCTGGAGAATGTATTGGACGAGCTGTGCGACCAGCTTCCAGAGCGAGAGTATGAGCGTATTAGTCATGAGATTCAATCGGAAGCAGCCGCACGGCGTGCAGCGGAAGAAGCGGCCCGAACTTATGCCGCTTACCATGTGACGGAGCATGGTCAAGAATGGTACTTTAAAACTTCGCCCGGTGAGGAACTGTTAGAGGCCGGGAAAAAGCTGCGCAGTTATATTATGAAGGACAGCGGTGTGACGCCGGACAAATTCATCGGAATGTTTTTCAGTGGGCAGCCCATCACAGCAAAAGAGTTTAATGACCTGACGGCTCTGCGCATGGAGAACACAGGAAAGGTGCGAGGCGTGTTCGACGTGAACTTTGACAAATGTGAGTTCTCCGCTGTTAACATCATGGATGGCTGGCAGACCTGGGCGATGCATGATGTGTCGGTGGCAGTTTATCATGCCACCCGGTCACAGTTTGCGTCTAACGATGATAGATGGCGCAAGCTGCTGGATCATCTGAGCGGCAAAGAGATCACCTCGGCAGGACATCTCGCCGCAAATAACTTTTCGTTTTCAGATGAGATTATTGAGACGGACGGCAAGCTCAACTTTTATATCCATGCAGACTTCGATGTAGATTCCGCGTTCGGGACATTTGTCTGCACCGATCAGAATGACGACTGGCTCAACATCTACGCCAACTATGATGTAGAGCAGGATCATCTGTGTGACACGCTGGAACTGAACCTCTGCAAGGGAGACGGTTCGGAAGAAACATGGTTTTACCGTCTCAACGCTGCCGAACAGGAAGTCCTGCTCCGCAAAATGGAGGCATTCTGTCAGCAGCAGACCGGTATGAGTCTGCACGATTACACCCAGCAACTTCGAGACAGCGAATCGCAGACTACTGAGATGCAGATGTAATTGAAACGGGTTACCTGCTTCATGGATGATGTCATTAAAGCAAAAAATTCATCGGAGTGCTTTTGTCACAGGCACTCCGATGTTTAGTTTAAATAAGTGGCATTAGATATCTTGCACAGCACCGACAGCAATGTACCTCTGTTTACTGCTGTTTGGCTTGCCGGGAATAGTCATTTGAAGCTGCCCGTTTTCAAGCAAAGGCTTCAAGTGGTATTGTGTGCTGCTGTAAGAGAGAGGTGAACCAGCTTATGGCGCGGTAATCTTGAAAAACGGGATCTATATTGAACAATTTATGTTATAAAATTCGATTGATTTTTCTCATACCCCTGATATAATAGGGGTATGTTAAAGGGTGATGTTATCAGGGGTATGTTTCACACAGGTCAGGAGGTTTTATATGGCTTTACCAATCAACATCGCAGATCTGATTAATCGCAGAGTTGTGGAAAATGCTCGTGTTGAGTACAAAAAGAGTTGGAATCCAGAACCTATCACTCATTCAATATGTGCTTTCGCCAACGATATTGATAACTGGGGCGGCGGTTATATCATTATTGGGGTTGAAGAAGAAAATGGGATGCCGAAGATTCCTATAGAAGGGATCAATCCGGAATCTATTGACCGTATAAGCAAGGAACTGCTGCAGAAGTGTAATTTGATAGAGCCTCGTTATGTTCCGGTTGTTGAACATGCCATATATGACGGAAAACATATCCTTGTGCTGTGGATTCCGGGAGGTGAGGCTCGTCCATACAAGTGCCCTGTCTCTATTCTTCCAGATAAGCCCGCAAAGTCTGAAAAGGCTTACTATATCCGAAAACTGTCTAATACCATCCGCGCAAATGCATTGGAAGAAAAAGAGCTGTTTATGTTGGCAAATAATGTTCCATTTGATGACCGAGCAAATATGCTGGCAAATGTAGACGATATGCGCCCGAGCCTGATTTCAGAATATCTTTATTCTGTAGGAAGCGATTTGCAGCGTGAGGCTCTAAAACGTCCGTTGGAGGATTTGGCCTCAGATATGCGGCTTCTTGGCGGGCCGAGTGAGTTCAGGAAGCCTAGAAATGTTGGCTTAATGTTTTTTAATGAAGCGCCAGATCGTTTCTTTGAATATGCTCGTATAGAGGTCGTTGATAAACCTGATCCTACCGGCATTGGGATGACGGAAAAGGTTTTCTCGGGCCCGCTTGACAAGCAGTTAAGAGACGCATTGAGTTACATTCAAAATTATATTATAAAAGAAAAGATCACAAAGATCTCAGGTCAAGCGGAAGCCGAACGTATTTATAATTTCCCGTATGCAGCTGTCGAAGAAGCTCTTTCAAATGCTGTATACCATAAATCCTATCAGATAGGTGAACCCATCACGGTAACGGTCACTCCTGAAAAAATGGAGATAACCAGCCTTCCTGGACCGGACAGGACAATTACCGATAGCGATCTTGCAAACAGACGCATGGTATCTCGGCGTTATCGTAACCGTAGGATTGGCGATTTTCTTAAAGAACTAAAACTTGTTGAAGGGCGTAATACCGGTATACCGACTATTCTGCACTCTATGGAGCAAAACGGTTCTGGTTTGCCAACTTTTGAGACAGATGAAGATCGTACCTATTTAACTGTAATACTGCCCATACACAAAGACTTCATTGTTAATATTCAACCTACGCAAATCCGTGCCACCAAAGGTAAGCGAAACCGTGCTGAAATCAAGGAACTTATAATTGCCACGCTCTCTGATCGAGGGGCCATATCTACATCGCAGCTTGCCAAAGAACTCGGATATGCAAAAGTGACCGACGCGTTATCCAAGGCAATAAAAGAACTTATGTTAGAAGGTAAAATCGCATATAGTGAGCCGGATAAACCGACCAGCAGGAATCAAAAATTAAGGATAAATAGGTTATGAACAACGAAAACAGTATGGTAGAAGTTTGTTCATCTAGTATTTGTCTGTTCTCTAATATATGCATCTTATGAACATGAAATAAGGAACAGCATACGCTTACTTTAAATGGCATCAGTATTTCAAGTGCTGAGCTTAAAAGTATGTTGTGTGGATGTCAGCTAACCTGTTTAAAAATGTAGTTTTTCATTTACATTGGTGGGCAGACATGGTATTCTATATACGGAATTACCTTTGTATTGTTACAAATACCCATAAAGCAAATTATTCCACACGCAGTCAGCGGTATAAGTAAAGAAGGTGTTCAAACATGCCCGATAATAGCAGAGCACTCAACCGTGTATTTACACGTAAAGTGATGTGTGAACTTATTCAAAATAATAAGAGCGATGTATTTGACTACGTTGTAAAACGCTATATCGATGATCCTACAAGTAAAAACCATGGGCAACTTATTAGTGAGATATATGCACACCTTAATAAGCAACAGCGAAATGAATATTTTTATATGAATACGCTTCTTAATAAGTTGCTATGCGGTATTCACAGTGTAAAAACCACGGCCGCATTCTCTCAGGTACATATTGGTCATTCAATAGCGGACTTCGTGATGATTAATGGTGAAGGTCGTGTATATGAAATAAAGTCAGATTTGGATAATTTTGACCGTCTATATGATCAACTGAGTGATTATTTTCGCGCTTTCAGCAAGGTTTCTGTTTTAGCTTCGATACATGAATTGGATAAGATTAATGAAGTGCTATCGTCGTTTGGAGATATGGGAAATGCTGTTGGTATATATGTACTCTCAGAGCGCGGTACAATATTTAATAAAGCTCGAAGCAGAGAGCCAAAAGCATATAATGAATTGCTCAATTATGAAGCTATTTTTAAGCTATTAAGGAAGAAAGAGTATGAAAATGTTATAAGAGAATACTTTGGAACTGTACCTCAAGTTGAACCAGTGTTTCATTTTCGGTCTTTCTTAAATAAGTTTAAAGAAATTCCAATTTTAGAAGCGCAACAGCTTGCGTTTAGCGAGCTAAAGAAACGAAACAAAATAACCGTCGAACAATTTGAGGGGGTGCAGTCAGAACTAAAAGCTGTTATTTACTTTTCTAATCTTATTCCCAAAATGCCTGAACTCAACCAATTACTAAAAAAGCAATACAGGGGGTAATTGCATGTATTTTCCATATTTTCGTGGGAGACAATATGAACTTCTTGCACTAAAGGAATTGGCAACGAAAAAATTAATATCCCCAAAGGTTGTTCCGGTTATTGAACCAGTAAAATTAATTCCAGCGTTAAACAATTCCTTGGCTGCATTTCAAGCGAAATCGCTACCAATTGGAGTTATTATGAATCCGAATGTCGGTGACCTGATAGATGAGTCTCATATAATAAATCAGCTACTTGAGAGGTATCTATCTGTTTCCAATGTCATTCCGTCAATACTAATAAACGAAAGTGCTGAAACTGCTCTTAGATGCCTAAATCAAAAAGATTTTGCCAATAATAATGTGCTCACAGTATTAAACGATCCGGACTCACTTAAAATCTATCAAGCAATGTTTGAACAAACGCCAAAGTACACTCTTTGCCCTTATGATCGCCATATACGGCGCATTGTAAAAAGAGATAGTGTCCTGTTTGAAAACAAATTTAACAAAAAGAACAGAAATGCTGATTATCCAGAAGATGAATTCTTTTCCAATGATCATATCGATTATATCGAGGATGGATATGTCGGATTTGGAGATTATTCAATTATAGGTAGTGAATATATTGAATCCGGGTTTGCACCATATGCAGTTGCAATTCATATTGTTTATTTGGCAGAAGATAGTTCATTAAGGATACGCCATTTTGTGTCCGATTCAAATGATGACATTTCAGACGTTGCGGGTAAGTTTTATGAAGCAGTAGAAAAATTGTATAATTGGTATTATGACGACAACCAAGAACGGCAGCTAACTGAAGGACTGCAAACGCTACTGAACCATTTTAAAAACAAGACTTATCCAGGGCTTCCTACACTAAAGAAGCTTTCTATCATGCATCATCTAGAACTTATGGATAAGTACTTAAATGGGAGAGTACAATAATGAATTGCTGCATAGAGTGCTTTTCTGATACCCAGATTCAAACTATGATTTCCGCAAATGGCAAAATTGGCACCTGTGATTTTTGCGGCAAAGCCAATGTCCCAGTTTGTTCAGTCGATGAAGCATCTGACATATCGGATTTAATTTCTGAGGTATTTAGCGTCTACGAAAATGATGAAAACGGAAAACCTCTTTTCTCTACAATTCTTGATGATTGGGATATTTTCAAAAAAGATTTTAGTTCATCTCTTGAATTAATAGCTGCTTTCTATTCAACAATTTATGGCGATAGCGGGGAAGGTTGTAATCCTAACGTACGAATTCCTCAGAACTATCTTGACGAATATGGAATTTTTTCAGGTCATACATGGCGCGAGTTTTCAGATGCAATTAAGACAAAAAACCGTTTTTGTAACAGACATTTTAGAGCAGATCAATTCATTTCATTTTTAGATTATTCAATCACTAAATATTCAAAGGGAACGGAGTTATTTCGAGCAAGAATATGCGATAGCCCCACTGGTTTTACTAAAGATATGATGGGCTCTCCACCGGCCGGGAAAAGGAAATCCGGTCGTGTTAATCCGGAAGGAATCGGTGTTTTGTATCTCACATCTGATGAGGATACAGCACTGAGGGAGGTACGAGCGAGTGCATTTGACTACATAACTTTAGGAAAGTTTAAACTGCATAAGGATATAAAAGTAGTAAACATTTCTGGTCTGAATAAAATAAGTCCAGCAGTTTATCTGAGAAGCATAGAGTCGTTAGCGGCAAATATAAATATATTCACTGACATTGCAAGAGATGTTGCTAAGCCACTTCGCAGAAACGATAGTGCATTAGAGTATTTACCGACGCAATTCATTACAGAGTTCATTAAAAGTAAAGGGTATGCAGGTGTTTCGTATATGAGTACAATGGGAACTGGCGGAACAAATGTGGCCATTTTTGACAGTTCTCTTTTTGAGTGTACATATACACATGTTGTTGAAATCGATAGCATAGACTATATTTATAGCGAGGCTGCACACATCAATAGTTAGTGTCTCTTTTGAAGTACTGGCTTGTTTTTGCCTGTCCTCAAAATTGGCTGACCCTGCCATCATTGTCAGCCAATTTTGAGGACATTGCGTCGAACGCAGTGTCCTCAAGGCTTTCCGGGCATAAAAGGCCCGGAAATTTTTTTGTTTTTCCATTGATGACAGACCCTGTTCTCCCAGACTTGAACAGGGACTTTTCCATGTTTTAGGTAATATAGCCGCTGTGTTTTCCTGCTGCGCGGGCGAAATACAAACATGTACTGAAATTTTCAAAAAATAAATATCACAAAAATTCAAGCGTCGGATTGTTGGTTTTGTAGAATTAACGATCCGGCGCTTTTGCCATAGCCGGAGGTAAGTTAATGAGCAAGTAATTTGGATAGACAACAAAATATTAAATCGGTAAGGCCGGAACTTTTGAGAGATCAAAGGTTCCGGCCTTTTTGCATTCTAAGGGGGTATCAAATTGAAAAACTACGAAATCAAACAGGCGTTCAAGAATCTGCCGGACGCTGGACGTCCGGACAATGAGACGGTGGCGTGCCATGAATATAGGCAGTGTGAAGGGTGTAATTATCCGGCACATGGTATCATCTGTTGGCATGGCGACGGTAAATGCCTGAGAACTGAAATACGGGAGGTGAAGAGATGATCATCCATACTGTGATAGGCAACAGAACACATCCAGAATATGGCGTTGCAAGCATCCCGTTCCCTATTCCCACAGAAGATTACCCGTGCATTATAGAGATGCTAAAGGCTCTTGAGGTTGGAGATGTTAGGAAGTTGGATTGCCACATCGCAGAAATCGAGTCTCCGCTGCCAGTGCTCAAATGCTTGGAGGACACTGACGTCAACGTTGATGAGCTGGACTATCTCGCCAAGCGGCTGGACAGCTTTTCAGATCATGAGTTCCGGCAGTTTCAGGCAATGGCCGCGAAGAACGGCTACTACAAACTTAAAGACCTCATCAACCTAACATTCTCCTGCCAGCAGGTGACAGTCATTTCGGATTTCAGTGACTCAATGTGCGAGGCGGCGGCAGGTATCAGCGCAGAAAAGCTCGGCGCTATCATCCGCAGTACGTCACCCGAAAGCACAGAGCAGATCATGGTTCTTGCCCAGGATGGTTTCGGTTTAATGACATCAGACAACTTGCTGGATGCGGCAAAGTCTGTTGTGTCTGCTGCGGATACCATCTGTAATATGAATGTGCCAGATGTTAAAAATAGAGGGAAGCATACAGACGGTGAGGCAAGTCATCAGCCTGAAGGACTCACGGAGGCATAGCGGATAAAGGAATTGCCACTGATGGAGACAGATAGATAATATGAGAAAAGAATTATTAAAGACTTGCATGCATTTTACGACATATAAAAAAAGAAGCTTTTTGCAACATATCTATCGTTCTTATTATTTTCAAACATGTATTGATTCTATGTCATGCTAATGACAAATTGGGGAAACAGTGTTTACCCAATAATGACACCCCATGGGGCCGCACCTGTTTTTTTGATTTAAAGCATCAATCGAAAAGACTGCTGATGACGCCGTCGGTGTATTCCGTCAGCGCGGCAAAGTCCATATACGGGCGGTAGACGCGCTCAAGCTCATCGTGCATGCCCTTGGCCTTGTCAAGCTGGGTGCAGGCTGCGTCCAGCAGCTCATCGAGCAGGGGAGCGTATTCGTTTTCGGCCTCGTCTTCGATGCTCTCAGTGCTCTCGCGCCCCCATGCGCGGGAGACGAAAGCCGAGGAACTCCCAGGCAGCAGCACGGCATCGAGCTTATCCGGGCGCAGCGGCTGCGGGCAGACGATCGCGCTCAGGCCGCTTTCCTCCGCCAATCGCGCGGTTTGCTCAAGCCCCTCATCGCTGAGCATGACGATGCGGCTGCATAGCTCGCGGAGCGTGCCGGCAAGGCGCACGCGACCCTTGCAGCTCAATGCGCGCAGGAACCGGCGCTTGATGAAGCCAGGCTCGCTTGCCTCCCCGATAAGCTCGCTTATCTTCTCCGCCCCAGCACAGGAGAGCGGCACCTCATGAGTGCAGTCCGCGGTCTTCGCCGCGGCGGCAAGGAGACGGTACGCCTGAGCGTACACGGCTTTGTAGTCCCGGTTTATTTCACGTGCCAGCGCTGCATCTGCCCGCCCGAGAGGGGAGGCGCAGAAGCAGCGCTGGCACGTGAAATAAACCACCTGCGCCCAGGACATCTGCAATTTATCGCGGCCGGGAAGGGCACCTCGCGCACGTGCGGGGCCGTTCCGTCGACGTAGGCGATCTGCCACGCCGGGACATACACGCCGTCGACGGAGTCCGGATCGCCGGAGCAGATGATCTCCTCTGTGTCAAGCCCGGACTGCTTCGCCGCGGCGGATATGCGGCGCATGAAGCCGGATTTGCCCGTGCCCGGCCCACCCTTGATTATACTCAGAAATACCCCGCGCCGCTCCGGGAAACCGTCATAGAGAGAATAAAAGCCTCTGCCGGAATTTGCCGCAAGGAAAAACACAGTATCCATACCTGCACCCCCTGATAAAAGCATGGTTTATTATATGCAGCCCGCGCCGTGATTGACATCTCGGCGCGGCTCGGTTATAATCATATTTCAATCAAACAAAGGAGGGACTTCATGTACAAATATATCCTGTTTGATTTCGACGGGACCGTTTTTGACACGGTCGAGGGAATAACCAAGTCCGTCCGGTACGCCCTCGCAAAGCGCGGGATCGAGGCGGAGCTCGACTCGCTGCGCTGCTTTGCCGGTCCCCCGCTGGTGGACATGTTCATGGAGAAATTCGATCTTACGCAGGAGGAGGCCGAAGCCGCCACGGAGGATTTCCGAGAGCGCTATCAGCCTATCGGCCTGTATGAATGCCGGGTGTTCCCCGGGATAAAGGAGCTGCTCCACGCGCTTATCGGTGCGGGGCTGCATGTCGGTATTGCAACCTCGAAGCCGCAGCACCTCGCCGAGAAACTGCTGGAGGGCGAGGGGATGCTGGAGCTGTTCGAGGTCATCTCCGGCAGCGACAGCGACGGCAACAACAACTCCAAGGCGGCAGTTCTGACGCGCGCGATGAACGCCCTCGGCGCGGATAAGAAAGAGACCGTCCTCGTCGGAGACACGAAGTATGACGTCGCCGGGGCGAAGGCCTGCGGCGTGGACTGCATCGGTGTGCGCTACGGCTACGCAGCGGAGGGCGAGCTTGCCTCCGCGGGCGCGGATCATATCGTGAACGACCTGCAGCAGCTCAAGGCACTGCTGCTGAATGAGGAGGGCGAAAGCATGTTCAGGCCGATGAGGCGAAAGACAAGGGCGATATCCGATGAGGCCGCGAAAGCACTGCTGCTGAACGAGAAGCGCGGAATACTTGCGGTGAACGGCGACGATGGCTATCCTTTCGCCCTGCCGGTCAACTACTTCTACGACATGGAAAACGGCAGGATCTATTTCCATGGCGCTAAGGCCGGACACAAGGTCGACTCGCTTAAAAAGAGCGACAAGGTCTGCTTCACGGTCTATGGAAACAGCCAGTACAAAGAGGGCGAATGGGCGCCTTACACGCAGAGCACCGTCGTTTTCGGGCGCTGCCATCTGATAGATGACGCGGCCAGAACTGAGGCCGAGGTGCGCAGACTCGCCGAAAAGTATTACCCTGATAAGAGCGAGATCGACGGAGAGATGGAACGTTCGATCCGTGGGGTGCAGCTCTATGAGATAACGATAGAGTACCTGACCGGCAAGCAGGTCCAGGAGAGATAAATAAAGAAAAAAGAAAGCACAGAGAGCTGACGCTCCCTGTGCTTTCTTTTATAGCCTAAGTCTGAATCTCGGCAAATATTTATTGATAAACGATAAAATTTACTTGACAAACGATGCGTGGCGTGATAAGCTCGACACGTAAACAGAAGGAGGTACGGATATGGATATGGATATGAACAGTGATAAGAGCATAAGCCTCTCGCAGTGCTGCGTCGTGCTGTTCGCGCTGCTGCTTGCGGCGCTGGATATCGGGGGCTACTGGTTCGTCGGCTTCTTTATCCGCCTGCGCGGAATGGTCTGGCAGAGCGGTGTGCTGATGCTCGTCTCGATATATACCAGCAGCGTTTTCGGCTGGGTGACGCTCTGGAAGCTTTGGAAGCTGCTGGGGAACATAAAGGCAGGTCGCGTCTTTGTGGATGAAAATGTCCGCATCATGCGCACGGTGAGCCGCTGCTGCGTAGCTGCCGCGGTGATAAGCGCCCTCAGTGCGCTGTACTACGCGCCGTTTTTCGTGATCGCGATGGCGGCGGCATTCATGGCGCTGATCGTGAGGATAGTCAGGAATGTCTTTCAGACCGCGATAGGCATGAAGGACGAGCTGGATTATACCGTCTGAGGTGCCACGCATGGAAATAGTAGTGAACCTCGATGTGATGATGGCAAAACGCAAGATATCCGCGGGCGAGCTTGCCGAGCGCGTCGGCATAACCCCGGCGAATCTTTCGATACTCAAGAACAACAAGGCAAAGGCCATTCGCTTTTCAACGCTCATGGCGCTGTGCCGGGAGCTCAACTGCCAGCCGGGCGACCTGCTGGAGTTTGTGGACGACGGAGGTGACGAGCATGGATGAAAGAAACGAAAATACCCAGCCTGCCTTTACCGCATCAACGGCAGAGAAGCGCACGGCGCTTTTCATGTACATTGCGGCCTATATCTATACCCTGACGACCGGCAGTCGCTGGGAACTCTGGCTTACGGTGTTCGTCGTGCTCTTCGTGATGATGGCCGAGTACCTTTACCGCAATGTTCCGCGCTCGAAAGAGAGCTGGGTCTGGCTCGGCTGCGCTGTGCTCGTGACGGCCTGCACTGCCATTGGACGGAGCAGGGCATGGGGAGAGTTTTACAGCATTGCCGCGGTGCATATCCTCGCCGTGTGGTGGGCGCTCTCCCGCGGCGGAAAGCTCATAGAGGGCGAGAGCGGGCATCTGCTGCCGCTCGATGCGCTCAACGGCTTTGCGCGCATCCCGTTTGGGAATTTCTCTCTGGGCCTGCGCTGCACCGGTGCGTGGATAAAGGACGTGAGCCGCGGCAGAAGGAGCAATAAGAACACGGTAATTGCGTCCCTTACCGCAATCGTCCTCGGTGTGCTGCTGCTCTGGTGGGCGGCGTCAAGCCTTGCTTCGGCTGACAGCGGCTTCGGCAGGATAGTCAGCGGTGTGCTTGATTCTCTGCGGATAAACCTCGGCACGGGCTTCTGGGATTTTCTCTTCCGCCTTGCCGTGAGCCTGCCTGTCGGCGCGTACGTCTTCGGCCTGATCGCGGGCACAGCGCGCCTGCCGGAAGAAAAGCTCCGCACGCAGAGGGACGGTGTGGACAGCTTCCTTTCGAAGCTGCGCGTTGTGCCGAACGGCGTGTGGGTCGTTGTGACGGCGGCCTTCGCGGCGGTGTACCTGCTGTTCTTCATCGTGCAGGGCTCGTACCTTTTCGGCGCGTTTGCCCGCCGCCTGCCCGAGGGCTTCATCGTCTCGCAGTACGCGCGCGAGGGCTTCTTTGAGCTTTGCCGCGTTATCGCCATAAACTTTACGCTTCTCTGGCTCGTCACGCGCAGTGCGTCAAAGCCGGTGCGCGAGAGCCGCGCGGCAAAGTTGATGTGCACGCTGCTGCTCATCGCCGGTGCGCTCTTCGCGGTGATCTCGATATCGAAGCTCTGCCTGTATATCTCCTGCTTCGGATTCACGCCGCTGCGTCTGCAAAGCTTCTGGTTTGCGCTCCTCATGCTCTGCGGCTGCGTATGCGCCGTGTACTCTCTCTGGACGGGGAAGAAGAGCTTCCGCTTCTGGATGATGTTCGGCGCGGTCACGCTGTCGCTCTTGAGCGTATACTGAATTGAACTATGAAAAATGGCCACCCGATACGCAGGTATCGGGCGGTCAAAGCTTTGGTTATGCTTTCTTCCTCACCGGGCAGCAGACCTCGGTGACGAACTCATCGGGATTCTGCGTCTCGTGCGGGGAGACATGGTAGATGTTGAACATCGGCCCGGCGCTCTCGTAGCCGTTTGCCTCTATCCATGCTGTTCTTCCTTGAGCTCATGCGTATAATAATGCCTTACACAGTGTCAGAGTCAATAGGGAAAATTAAAACTTTTCTTTCCCATGAATAGGACAAAGCGCCGCGCATGTATACTTTTTCGGGGGGTGCATGGCATGATCAGCTATTTTTCCGAGCTGCGGTATAAGGAGGTCATCGATATACACACCGGCTTCCGCCTCGGCTATATCTGCGATGTGGAGCTTGACGACGCCGAGGGGCGCGTCGTCTCCCTCATCACGCCGGGGCGCGCGAAGCTGTTCGGGCTGCTCGGGCGCGAGGATGACTATGTGCTCCCGTGGAGCTGCATCGTCAAGGTCGGCAGCGATATCGTCCTTGTCGAAGCCAAGGGCGAATTCATGCGCCGTAAGCGGCAGCACCGGCTGTTTTGAGATAATAAGCAGTTGGCAAATTCAGGTGTATGTTATATAATATATAAATCAAACACCCTGATCCGGAGGTGCGCCATGAGAAATAAGATCGCGCTGCTGCTTGCCGTGCTCATGCTTGCCTCGGCGCTGCTGTGCGGCTGCGGTGAGGAGAAGACTCTTGAGCCGTGGACGATGCCTGCCGTGGACGCAAAGCCCACCGAGGAGCCGACGCCTGTTCCGACCTATGGCGGCGGCAGCCCCGAGGAATATATATGGAACGAGGCCGAGAGCTTTAATATGTCTGACCCCGGCGCCGCGCTCGAGAGTGTGCAGGAGACGCTCAGCCATAATGACTGCCTTGCGCTCTTCCCGTATAACTTCCTGCCGACGGCGCTCTTCACCGAGAGCTATTCCGCCTATCAGCGCCTTAACCGCCAGAAGACGAATCATGACGTGCTGCGCGACCCGAACGACGGCGGCCTTGCGGAGCACTCGTATGTTGAGTTTATTTATCTGCCCTCCGGACGCGACGAGACGCGCGGCCTCACCGTCATGGCGGAGCTGTGCAGCTATGACGCCGTGAGTGATATGTACTTCCAGAGTATCTATCCGCACATCAGCTACCCCGAGCAGGCAAAGCCGCAGCTGTCGAAGTATTATCTTGACAGCTTTGTCCTCGCCCGCTTCGGCGATGTGCGCTTGGCGCAGATACTCAAGCTGCCGTCCAGCTCTTATTTTACTGACGCCGAGAAGGCCGCGGCTGACGCTACCGAGAACGGGGAGGAGTATGTGCCCGCGCGGCAGATACTGCTGACGATAACCTGCGGGGAGAATATGAGCGACGAGGAGTTTATTGCCGCCGTGTGTACTCTGCTGAAGTTCAGCGACGGCAGCGAGATAACCGCACCCGAGGAGAGCCGCCTGCCGGTTCCCGGGGAAAAGGGCGCAGCATGACGTCAGAAGAAGCTTGCACCGTTCCGTTTCCGCCTTGCAGCGAAAACTGCACTATGCGATCTCCTTCTTCCTTTTCAAATCGAACCCACTTCGTTGGGCTTCGATTTGATATAAAAGCAGCAGTCGGCAAATCTACGTATGCATTGTCTGCTGACATAATATTCTGAGGAGTACTATGGAAAACACTGAGATAAAAAAAGAACGCGCTGTGCTTGCGGGCTTGTCCGCCGCAAGCATGGACGAGCATGAGCGCTCGACCGAGGTGTCGATGGAGGAGCTTGCCGCCCTTGTCGAGACCGCGGGGGGCGAGACTGTCGCCATGCTCATGCAGAGCCGCCCGACGCCGGATGCGCGCAGCTTCATCGGCGACGGCAAGGTCAGGGAAATGAAAGAGCTTATCGCGAT
>OKRW01001480.1_pt1 | contig 19959 bp, 14 predicted proteins | sample 1601151 | NCBI WGS metagenome assembly OKRW01 (sample SAMEA3541471, study PRJEB24748) | human gut metagenome | biome: human gut; feature: human-associated habitat; material: faeces | place: China | collected 2012 | reverse complement strand
TAAGCTGATCGATAAATTCTTTATGCGACCCGGAAAGAAATCGTTCAACCTTGCGAACCTGCTGCTGGTAGACCTCAGGAGAAATACCACCGCAACATGCCCCAGGTCCTAAACCAACATGGCAGTCAAAGCACGGCCGCTCATCCAATTCGATGTCATCATAGGAAGACTGCTCGAGCTTACGACAAAGACGTCGCCATTCAGAGCATGAAGAAGAGCAAATGGGAACGATCCTGCGGACAATGTCAACTAGATTGCGTGCAGCGCGACTATCTGTGTAAGGGCCAAAATAGCGCGTTGTTGATTTATGGGATTCGCGCGTGTACTTGATTGCAGGAAAAACATCCCCTTTGGTAAGGGCGATAAACGGATAGCTTTTATCGTCTTTAAAGTCTGCATTGAAATACGGCGAGTACTGCTCGATAAGATTACGTTCAAGCACTAAGCTTTCATGCTCATTGGCAGTAACCACATACTCGAATGAGTCTATCTGCGATACAAGGAGCGGGATTTTCGCGCGATCATCTTGGAAGTTAACATACTGGCGCATACGAGCACGAAGCTGTTTTGCCTTACCGACATAAATAACTGTTCCCGATTTATCTTTCCAAAGATATCCTCCAGGCTCAGCAGGAACGCTGTTGAGCTGATTCTTTATCTGTTGAAGCTTTTCCTGATTCACTTAAAAACCTTTAAAGCGATTCTTCCAAATCGAGAAGCATCAAAGAGACATTATCACGCATATCCTTTGCCTGTTCACGTGTAAGATTTCCTGAAGCGTAGAAGTCTTGAATTACCTCAAGCTCAAGATGGAGGCCCCGGCGCTGGATCTCATCGACGCTCACCGTAGCATATTGAACAACCTCAGAAGTCATAGTGGCGTCAGACTCGTCAAACACCGATAGAGCTCGCTCGTGGTTGATCATCAACTTTGCAACAACTTCGCTGGGGTAATCGGGGTTGTTAACGAGCTTCTGAAGATATTCGATAGCAAATCGCTCAGAAAGCTCACGGACCCTGTCCATTGCCTCATGATCATCATCGCTGCTGGATGTAAAAATGCCTTTAACATTGCGAACGAGCATAGAACTCATGATGCGAAGACGTCCCACACGCAAACTTGTCGCATACGAAGTTTTCTCGTTGGAATGGGCAATAAGATTTTTCTGCTTAGACAAACGATGTAGGTATTCAAACGTTTCAAAAGCTTCAACCTCATGCAGTTCGACCGCACGAATCAACTGTTCAATCTGATAATCGATAACCTCAATACGAAGCTTAGCAACCTCAGGCTCATCGATATCTGCAATAGAGCGAATGGAGCGAATGCGATTATTGTAGGAAGAGACAACGATTTTCGTCTCACGGTCATTTTTCTCAGCTGAATCTGCCATAAGACGCTCAATAACAGTGCGCATGATCTCAATTTTAGTGCGCATCAACTCTTCATTTTCTTCTTCGTCATCTTCGGCTTCTTCTTTGGGAGCAAGAACGGGAAGGAGGAAATTAGCGAGCAGCAACGTGCATACAATAACGCCCGAAGCTAGGAATATGATAAGCGAACGCTGCGGAAACGTAGATCCGTCGGCCAAAAGAAAAGGGATAGTGAACGCAATGGAGAGCGTAATAGCGCCCTTAGGACCGCCAACCGTAGTAGCGAGCGAATCCTTAATCATGGTCAAACTGAATTTATCCCGCTTTCCCGTATCAGGATTTTTTATAAGACGCGTCATAACAAGCGCCCAAACAAACCGCAAAACCACGATCAGGGCGGTAAGTACAAGAACGTATCCGATTAAAACGAAGTTGTCGATATACAAATTATCCCAGGTGCTCTGCATAGCATTCGGAAGTTGAAGCCCCAAGAGAACGAACACGACACCGTTAAGGACAAAACCGATAACTTTCCACACGCTGGTAAGGGCAATGTTCAAACGAGACTGGTAGGGAGAGATCTTACGATCACGGAACATAGACCACATAATGCCGCAGGCAACTACCGCTAAAATGCCAGAAACGCCAACGACTTCAGAGAACAAATAAACGACGAGAGGCATTGAAACTTCGAACAGCACATGAAATGTAACATTGTCCAAGCCCATTTCGCGGATACGTTTATTGATGAAAAGAAAAATAACGGCAAGCAAAATACCGAGTGCAATACCCCCCACAAAGCCGATAGCGAAAGAAGTTGCCGCATCGGCAAGAGAAAATGCACCAGTGACAGCCGCAGACACGGCAAACTGAAACGAAACAATGCCCGAAGCGTCATTGATAAGCGCCTCGCCTTGGAGAATGGCACCTTCGCGCTTACCTAACTTCGCTTCTTTTTTCAGAGCCTGAACTGCAACCGCGTCAGTAGGGCCAAGCGCTGCTCCAAGCGCAAAAGCGGCAGCAAGAGGAATGGAAGGAACAAGCCAATGAAGGACAAATCCTACGCAAAGAGTAATTACTATAACCAAGCCAATTGCGAAAGATACGATAGTGGTCTTGTTTTCCCAAAGATTGCGCTTGTCTGCCTCTAGGGCATCACTGAACAGCAAAGGCGCAATGAACAAAACCAGGAACAACTCAGGGTCAAGATTTACTTCGATCGGAGAGATAGCAAGCATGGCAATGCCAAAACCCAAAGCAATCTGAATGAGGGGAGACGAGACACGAGGAACAACCTGATCAAGAATGGAAGAGAGCAGCACAGCCAATAACAGCATCAAAATCAGCTCAAAAACTTCCACAGGCATCCCCTAACTGTCACAAAAAAGGTACCTATTAAAAGTAGCGTACGGCCGTAGCGCCAAAAACGCGAGCAGCCAATCGACAGAAAAATCCAACATGACAAGCTTTGTGCGAATACGCCGATAGAACAAAGATCACCAAGCGCCGACCCAGCATGCCGGAACTAGCCAATGGAATAATGCTATAGATCGAAAATGAGAAATAGCCAAAGTTTTGGGCTCGAACAAGAAATGGGATAATAGAAGATTTTGTATACAAAAAAAGCCCCAATTAGGGGCTAAATCAATAAATGGTGGACCGTCGGGGACTCGAACCCCGGACCTTGGGATTAAGAGTCCCCTGCTCTACCAACTAAGCTAACGGTCCAAAGTGCATATGTCAAAGATACTGCGCGCGCTGGGGTGGGTGAAGGGATTCGAACCCTCGACCTCCAGAGCCACAATCTGGCGCCCTAACCAACTAGGCCACACCCACCGTGGCGCAAGTTGATATATTAGGGCAAAACAACCTGCAGTGCAAGATAAATTTCTAAATATTTTGCCTTTCACAAAATAACGGTTGCAACCTGGAGTTTTACCACGACAGAAGCTCGTAGCCGTCGTCGGTCACCACAAGCTGCACTTCCCACTGCGCCGAAGGCTTGCCGTCCGCTGTGCGGATCGTCCAGCCGTTGGGGTCGGACATGTCGATGTCGTGCTCCCCCGCGTTGATCATCGGCTCGATGGTGAAGCACATGCCCGGCACGAGCACCGGGCCCGTTCCTGCTTCGGCAACGTGGCTCACGAACGGGTCCTCGTGAAACTCGAGGCCGATACCGTGGCCGCCAAACTCCTCGACGACCGAGAAGCCGTTCGCATGTGCATGCGCGGAGACTGCAGCTCCCACATCGCCCAAGTGCCCCCACGGTTTCACCGCAGCCAAGCCCGCCTCGAGTGCCTCCTTGGTGACGCGCACGAGCTTCTGCTTCTCCTCGTCGACCTCGCCGATCATGAACATGCGCGAGGAGTCGGAGAAGTAGCCGTCAAGAATCGTGGAACAGTCCACGTTCACGATATCGCCCTCTTTGAGCACGTCATCCTCGGAGGGGATGCCGTGGCAGACGACTTCGTTGATGGACGTGCACACGCTGTTGGGATACCCCTCGAAGTTGAGGTCGGCCGGCGTTCCGCCGTGCTCGATGGTGTAGTCGTAGATCCACTTGTCGATCTCGGCGGTGTTGACGCCTGCCTTGATGTGCTCGGCCACGTAATCGAGCACGCCGATGTTGATGGCGGCCGACTTCTTGATGCCCTCGATGTCGGAGGCGGTCTTCAGAAGCGAGCGATAGGGTACCTCTTCGCCCTGCTCATAGAGCTCCTGCAAACGCTCGTCCAGGTTGAGGTGGCACTTCTTGTATTTCTTCCCGCTGCCGCACCAACACTCGTCATTGCGGCCAGGGGACTTCATTCCGTCGAACATGCTCTGCCTTTCTACAGGGTGCCTCGCTCAGGCACCGTTTTGTGTCGCCCTCCATTGTAGCCTTTGGGGAATACGGGAGATGTGGAGAGTTCAAGCAAGATTCTTTCCCAGTGCAACATATCGCTGGCCCGAAACGTGTTAGAGGTGAGACCGGTCGCAAGCGAAACAATATAAAGCCGTGGCGCCCTATGCGGCTATCATCAAGGAAGCAGGGGAAGGAGACGATTGAAAAGGACGGTGAAACATACCCTTGAGCAGACGATCGAGGCTTGGGGTGCCGTGGTCTACCGCATTGCGCTCGCGTATTGCGGCAACGCACACGACGCAAGCGATGTTTTCCAGAACACATTCTTGAAGCGACACCTTCACAGCGGCACCTTCACCGACGCCGATCACGAAAAGGCATGGCTCATTCGCGTGGCAATCAACTGCTCGAACGACATCCTGCGACAGCGAGAAAACCGTTTGGCCGAACCACTCGAAAGTCCCGCTGCAGAAGCCAAAGCAGCGTCAGACTCGCTGCAGCAATTTGAATCGGAAAGCGGAACGGCAGCGCAGGACGTAATGCTCGAACGTGCACTTGCGACGCTGTCGCCAAAACAACGAGCCGTAGTGCACTTGTTCTACTACGAGGGATACTCAACAACCGAGATCGCCGAAATCATCGGAGACGCACCCACCACCGTACGCTCCCACCTACATCGTGCCCGCAAAGCACTGCGCATCGAACTGGAGGACACGCAATGAACGAACACGACTTTTTCACCCGCTACGCCAAACTCATGAAAAGCATAGAGCCCAGCGAGGAACTCGTCGCCGCAACGCTCGCCCGCGCGAAGGAGCAGACCACGCACTCGGGACGCAAAACACGATTCCGCAAGCCGCGCAAGCCGTATGCAATTGCCGCCTGCTTCGTGGCGGGAGTGTTGATTGTCGGCGGCGTCGGATACGCCGCCTCGACAGCGGGAGAAGCCATCCCTTCGCCGCAGTCAGCAACACAGGCAGCCGCTCGCGGCTTCACCGTTCGCGCCTGGGCGAGCGATGGCGGGACCATCCTCCCTACCGAAGACGGGCAGATTGTCTTCGACCGCACTCACTCCCAATGGACGCAAACTGGCGAAGCCGAAGGGTACTTCACTGGATGCACGTTCACCGTAGAAGGCGAGGGCATCTCCCGTGTGCAGGCGAGCATATCGGCGGGCGAGCTGTACCGACAAGACGTCACGACGATTTCCCAGACCAGCGACCCAATCGCCTTCAATCGCGCCGTCAATTGGGACGATCATTTTCGCGGACTCGACGGTACACTTTCGAGCAGCGACTCGGTAATCGTCGTAAAATGGGACGCCGAGGAAGGCGGAGACCTGAACGGTGAGGAGCCGCGAAGCAACCAGGAAATCCAAGCCGCCCTGTTAAAGCGTTACGGATCGGTAATCGACCTTGCACTTGCAGACACACCTGGCATCGCAGATGGCACGACGTGCTTCGGCCTTTTCAACCCGGATGCTGAAAGTGACCCCTTATCGCTTTTCGACGGCGCCGCGCTCACCGTAACGGCCACTTTCGAAGACGGAAGCACATCAACCCAAGTCATCACGCTACATGAAGCGATGTTCCGCGTAGAACCTCGCTATGCCGACAACTCAACTTACTTCGATATGACCTCCGAGATCACAAGCCGCATCGTCGACGCGAACCTGGTCAAAACGCATGCTGTCGCCCCTGTCGAAAACGCCGACGGGACCTACTCGCTCGCATCGGTATATGGCGAGATTGTTTCCACCACTAGCGACCCCTTCCCCAGCAGTGACGAAACAGCCAACGAGTTCGCGAGAACGTTGGTGCCGAACAGCGTCGATGAAGATGTAAGCTTGGTCGACGAGACTGAACCTACAGGCAAAAGCTCGGGCGAATTGGAAATAATGGGAGCCAATGACTCAGTTGCAGCGCAAACAATCGCCATGTCAAATGATAAGTACGGCAACCCAGATGTGTCCCTTATCGACTGCGACTCCGTTGTCGTTCATGCACCGACCGTCGTGTTCGGAAGCGAACCGCCGCTCGGCCGAGCAAAGAGCGAGTTCGCTTACTTGAGCGGATTTGGAGGCGATTCGTCTTATGCCGACAAATGGCTCGAGCAACGCTTTGGTATGACGTTCAACGACGACGGAACACTTGCCACGGACGGGTTCACCTTCGCAACAATCACGGTCGATGTCGAGAACACCGGCGGCGCCGACGAAGACTTCGTCGGCGGATGTGAAAACCTTGCTACCCTCGTGGTAATCAGCGATGAGGGCAGCGTGTCTCGCATCTCGCGCAGATCCTACGAACTCGTCGAAGAGGTAGCGGCGCCATCGCGAGCCGACGATTACGTTGGATCAATCTATAGCGCTCCTGCAAACAGCCATGTGACCTGCATATTTGCTTATGCAATCCCCTCTCACTTCGCGACGGACGAAAACGTGTATGTCATGGTGAGCGGCAAGCTCTTCCCCGTTAACGCGTAAAGGGCGCGAGGGAGCTGGTGCAAGCTGAAAAGAACGCGAGGGGGCTGACGGTTGAAGGGGATATACTTGGCTTTATGAAGAAGTGAGGGCGGCGGGTCTCTTGGGACCCTGGGGATTCCTGGGACCCTCTGGCTCCTGGGGTTCCCCTCGGTGCCCTGGGGCTCTTCGGGGCCCCCGAGGCTCGCCAGCCCGAGTTTATGCATGTGGGGGGATTTGCATGAGAATTGCTGTGAGCGCGTGCCTTTTGGGTGAAACGTGCCGTTATGACGGGCGCTCGAAGCCCTGTGCGCGCGTGCAGGAGCTTGTTGCACTCGGACACGAGCTTGTGCCCATCTGCCCTGAGGTAGCGGGCGGCCTTCCCACGCCGCGCACCCCCTGCGAAATCGTGCGCGCCCCGTGGATAGGCAGCGTCGAGGCGCCCGCAGCGGACGACGGTGCGCCGAGCTTCCTTGCAAGCGAACCCCATCGCGAGAGCAACGGGCGCTCAGGCGAAACGGAACATGGCGGCAGCGACTCTGCATCGCGCGACAGCAAGGCTCGCGCAGCAAACGAGCACTCTTGGACAATCCTCGACGCAAACGGCACCGATCGCACGGCCGCTTACGCCCGCGGCGCGCAGGCCGAGCTCGCACGCGCGAAAGAAGCAGGCTGTAAGCTGGCCATCCTCAAGGCGAAGAGTCCCTCATGCGGATCGGGGGAAGTCTACGACGGCACGTTTTCGGGCACGCTCGTGCCTGGATGGGGCATCGCTGCGGCCACATTCCGCGACGCGGGCATCACCGTAATCGACGAGACCGCCGACTTCAGCTGCCTATCCCGAGTGTAGCCCGGCCAGCGCGCCCCTTGCCCACTTCTACTCCACCGGGCTCAGCAGGTCGACCAAATCGTCGCGGGAAAGCGAGGCGAGCGACACGCCGGACGCGCCGACGACCTGGTCAGCCAGGTCGCTTTTCGCCTCCTGAAGTGCGAGGATGCGCTCCTCAATCGTTCCCTTCGCGATCACGCGCTCGACGCTCACCACGTGCGTCTGCCCGATGCGGTGCGCACGGTCGGTCGCCTGGTCCTGCGCCGCCGCGTTCCACCAGGGGTCGGCATGGATGACGACAGACGCGCCCGTGAGGTTGAGTCCCGTGCCGCCCGCCTTGAGCGAAATCAGAAACACCGGCGTATCGTCGGCGTTGAAACGGTTCACCAGCTCGAGCCGCTCCTCCTTAGGCGTTGCGCCCGTGATCGTGAAGTAGCGCACACCCGCCGCGTCGAGTTTGTCGGCAATAAGCGACAAGAAGCTTGTGAACTGGGAGAACACGAGCGCCTTCTCGCCGCCGCCCATCGCAGAGTCCACCAAGTCGCAGATGGCGTCGAGCTTTGCCGCAGGACCTTTATAGTTCTCGTAGAGCAGGCGTGGGTCGCAGCACAGCTGGCGCAGACGCGTGAGCTCGGCCAAGATCTGCACCTTGCTCTTGTTGAACTCCGCATCCGACATGCCGCTCTTGCGCCCGCCGTCCTTGGCGGCCTTGTCGCTCTTCTGACGCGTGAGTTCCTCACGAAGGCGCTGCTCATGTGCGGAGTACAGCTTCAACTGCTCACCGGTCATGGGTGCATACACCACGCTTTCGAGCTTCTCGGGCAAGTCGGAAAGCACCTGCGTCTTCAGGCGGCGCAGCATGAACGGGCCCACGAGCGCCTGCAACCTGCGCGCGATGTCCTCGTCTCCGCCGACGATCGGCAGCTCAAAACGCTCGCGGAAGCGCGCATAGGGGCCAAGCAGCCCCGGCATCAGGAAATCGAAAATGCTCCAAAGCTCGGAGAGACGGTTCTCCATCGGGGTGCCCGTGAGCGCGAAACGATGTTCCGCCTCGACGCGCTTCACCGCGCGCGTGACAAGCGCCGCCGGGTTCTTCACGTATTGCGCCTCATCGAGCGCGCACAGGAAGAAGCGCTCCCCCACCCAGTCGTGGATGTCGATGCGAAGCAGGTCGTAGGAGGTCACAAGCACGTCGCACGGGTCGGTGGCGGCAGAGCCGTCGGGCGCGGGAAGCGAGAGCGCCCTGATGCGGCGGCGCTCGGCCTTCGGCCCCGCGACTGCGCGAACCGTGAGCTCGGGCGCGAAGCGGGCAAATTCCTGCAGCCAGTTGTACACGAGCGACGCCGGGCACACGATAAGGCTCGGCCCCACACGGCGCGCCTCGTCGCGACGGGCGAGCAGAAGCGAGATGAGCTGCAGCGACTTGCCCAGGCCCATCTCGTCGGCGAGGATACCGCCGAACCCCGCATCGCAGCGCGCGGAAAGCCAGCGGAAGCCTTCCTCCTGATAGGGGCGCAGCACGCTCGAGAGCTGGACGGGCGGCGTGTAGCTCTGCTCGTCAACCGAGCGGAAGTTGTCCACGTAGCTCTTAAAGGAGCGATCGCGGTCGAGGTCTTTCTCCTCGTCGAGGTAAAACGCGCGGTAACTCGGCAGCTCGACCTTGCCGCTCGCGAGTTCCTTCAGAGAGATTCCCAGGTCAGACGCGATGCGATCGAGCTCTGCCAAGTCCATATCCTCGAGCGAGAGATACGCACCGCCCTTGAGCCTGTGATAGTGCTTGCGCTTGCGGTAGCTCGACAGCAGCGCGGCAAGCTCGTCGGATTCCAAGTCGCCCGCGCTCACCGTAAGATCGATCAGGTTGCCCGCAAGCGACACCCCCATGGAGATGCGCGGCTTGCCGTCGCGGATAAGGCGGTCGAAGGCGGGCGTGGTGAAGACCTCGCCGAGCGCGCGGAACTCGGGCAGGCCGCCGAAGAGCAGGTTGCCCACCGCATCGTCGTCGGCGTTCGGGATGATCGGGTCCCCCAGGCCGAAGTAGCGCTCGACAAGCGTCGTCGCCCGCGCTTCGAGGCGAGCATCGCGCAAGGGCCCCGGCTCTTCGGAGCGCTCGGTCTTGCTTGTGAGGGCAATCCCGCGCGCAGCGGACGCGGCACGTGCACGGCGGACAGGTGCGGACACGGCGGCAACACCCAAAGCATCGACGAGATGAGCCTCCTCGCCGGCCAAGACGTAGCGGAAGTCGCCATAGGTCGCCACCGCCTCGACGCGAACGCCCGCGCGGACCTTGTCGAAGTAGAAGGAGATTTCGCCGGGTACGGGGCGGAAGCGCTCCACCTCAGGCGGCATGTCCATGTGCAGCGCCTTCTCCACCTGGGGTAACACGGCGGAGCAGAACAGCGGCATGTCCTCCTTCGAGATAAACAGGCGCACATCGGATCCTTCGTAGACCATGCGCAAGAAGTCGGCACAGCGAGCAAGCTCCGGCGAGCAGCGGTACACGACGTCGCCCATCCACAGGTACAAGCGACGACCCTGCGCGGCAAGCACGACGTCGGAGCCGCGCTCGATACAGTAACCGTCCTCGGTGGATTTCTCGAGCGACACCTTGACCTCGGGGTCTGCGTGAACGATGCGCGTCTCGGTGACCGAGCGCGTGCCGATATCGGTGCCGCGAATGGTGAACGAACCCCCGTCGAGCGCGTCGAGCAGCTCGACAACCTCCACTTCCGAGAGGTTGATGTCGCGACCGACGCCAGGCGTCGAGGCGATACCCCAGCGGGTGGTCTGCAAGCTCCGCTCGCGCAGGGAGACAGCGCGGTCGAGGAACTCCGCCACGCGACGGCCGTGCTCGGTAAGGAGCGCCGGCGTGTGCGTGAAGGCGAGCTTCTTCCCATAGGAGAAGCGCTCGCCTGCGCGCATGCGCGACACGAAGTCGGAGATGCTCTTCATGACGTAGGAAGACGTGGGGCTTGCCACCTTGAAGCTCGCCGACCACAGACGGTAGCCGTACGTGAGCGTGCACTCGAGGTCGATCGAGCCTTCCATGTCGCTGTCGTCGGCGAACTGCTCGCCGCGACGCATGAGCTCGGTGATGCAGGCCGACGTCGCCACATGGCGTTTCGACGTGTAGCCCATGAACTTCTCGGGCGCGCGGGAGAAGGAGAGCGCGAGCGCCGCGCAGTGCTTGCACAGCCCGTCGTATTCCACCACCGCAGGGCAGGTGCACGACCAGTCCTCGACCGTTTCCTCGTCGGGCGACAGATAGACGGACGCACGATAGTGGTCATCCCATCCGCTTGAGCTTGCGACCTGGGCAGACAGCACTGTCTCCCCCACCTCATAGCGCACGCGCTTCGTCAAGATGTTGCGGTCGCTCGCGGCTATCCGCTCGGCGCGGGCGAACGTGCGTGAATTGCAATTGGCAGCTATTTCGCGTTCCGAAATCACATGACTCCTTTTTTCGTAAACGCTAGTGTAGCACGGCGATGCAAGCGCAAACGCACGCCCCCGCCGCTTGCAACGACGGGCGCACGAGCGGAGCTGCGAGCCCTGGCAGAGAAGGGCGGCGAGCGCGCGGGAATGGGCAGCGGCGCCCTGCGAAGACGAGCGCACTCAGGCAGCGCGCGGGCGGAAGGGAAAGTCAGACGCGCGAAGGGACCGTGCGGCGCTACAATCAGACGGAGGGAAAGGCAGGGACAACATGGCGATCGAAGACGACATCGCGGCATACGAGCCGGCAAACGAACAGGAAGAAATCGACAAGCAGGTGATTCTCTCAGTGCTCGGCACACGCAAGAACGCGTTTTCCCGCGAAGCGCTCGCGCACATGGCGTGTTCCATCTGGGTCGTGAGCCCCGATTGCGCGCAAACGCTGCTCGTGTTCCACAACATCTACGGCTCGTGGTCGTGGATTGGGGGCCACGCCGACGGCGAGCACGATCTTGCGGCAGTCGCGCTGCGCGAGCTTCAGGAGGAAACGGGCGTGTCGCACGCGCGCATGGTGCCGCTTCCCGCGGGGAACATCTACTCGCTCGAAGTGCTCACCGTCGACGGGCACGAGAAGCGCGGGAAGTACGTCGGGTCGCACCTGCATTTGAACGTGACGTATCTCGCTGTGGCCTCCCCTGACGATTCTATCCGCATAAAGCCTGATGAGAACAGTGGTGTGAAATGGGTGCCCACCGAAGACGCCATCGCGCTTTCCACCGAGCCCTGGATCCGCGAGCGCATCTACCGCAAGCTGATCGATAAGTTGGACGACCCTGTTGTGAGAGCGGCAATCGAGGAGATTGGAAGCCAGAAAACTATTCGCTAGAACGAAGTGTTTTTCTTTCGGCATTCGCTTGATACCCGTTCGTATTCCCGAATAGTTTTGTTACAAGATCTTAAAACCGAACTGCCAAACGAGTCATCGGCCGCGCGCGCTGACCGAATGCCGCCGAGCGCACATCTGCTGAACGCTCGGCGAAACTGAATTCCCCTTAGAACGCCTCGAAGCGAGCGCGACGCTGTTCTACCAGGTCATCGGCGGGAACGCTTGCCAGCTCGGCAAGCTCGTGGCGCACATAGTCGCGCACCACGTCGACCGCTGCATCGGGGTTCTCGTGCGCAGGTGCGGGCCCTTCGGAGAGCACATCGTCCACGATCCCCATGCCGTGCGCCTCGGCGGCGCTCATCTTCATGACGGCAGCGGCCTCGGGGGCACGCGTGCGGTCCTTCCACAAGATGGACGCGAAGCCCTCGGGCGACAGCACGGAGTACACCGCGTGCTCCTGCATGGCGACGCGGTTCGCAACGGCGAGTGCGAGCGCACCGCCCGAGCCGCCCTCGCCCAGAAGCACGCTTACGATAGGAACCTTCATGCCCGCCATGGCGAGCAGGTTGTCCGCGATGGCGTTGCCCTGCCCGCGCTCTTCTGCCTCCATGCCGCAGAACGCGCCCTGCGTGTCGACGAAGCACACGATCGGGCGCCCGAACTTCTCCGCCTCGCGCATGAGGCGCAGGCTCTTGCGGTACCCCTCCGGCTGCGGGCACCCGAAATTGCGCTTGATGCGGTCCTTCAGATCGCAGCCCTTTTCCTCAGCGATCACCGTGACCGCCTGGTTGCCGATCCAGCCGACGCCCGCAACAATCGCACCGTCGTCGCCGAACCCGCGATCGCCGCGGAGCTCGATGAACCCGTCGACGATGCGGTCGATGTAGTAGCGCGACGTGGGCCTGTGCACGTTGCGCGCGAGCTGCACGCTTTCCCATGCGCTCGAGGTTTGCGCGCCCGCGGCGGCCCGCGCATCGGCATCGGCAGCGGGCTCGGCGGCAGGGGCTCCCGCGGTGGGCGCGCACGCGGCGATCTTCTCGTCCGAGATGTTGCCCGCATGCGCGTCGGCAGCGGCGCGACGGCGATCCGTCTCGCGCTCGAGCTGCCTCGTCTTGCCCCCGAACCATCCGAAGACGGTCTCGGCGAGCGACAGGGGAAGCGAGTCGTCTTCCTCGTCTTCGCGCAGCAGCCCCTCGTCAACGGGGAGCAGGCCGTACGTCACCTTGTTGTAGGTGTCGGTGCCGTGCTCGAGGTTCGACTTCACCGAATCGTACGTGACAATCATGCGCTCCTCGCCCGCAACCGGCTCGCCCTGCACGTGCGTCGCGTAATGGAGCGCGAGCAGCTGCGCGAGCGTCGCGCGCAAATCGGAGCGCGATACGACGGCGTCGATGAGTCCGTGCGAGAGCGCGAACTCGGCGGTTTGGAAGCCCTTGGGGAGCTCTTGCTTGATGGTGTCGCGAATCACGCGCTGGCCCGCGAAGCCGATGAGCGCATGGGGCTCCGCGAGGATGATGTCGCCTTGCATGGCAAACGATGCGGTGACGCCGCCCGTCGTCGGATCGGTGATGACCGAGATGTAAGGCAGACCGCACTCGGCCAGGCGGGAAAGAGCACAGGACACCTTCGCCATCTGCATGAGCGACGCCAAGCCCTCTTGCATGCGCGCGCCGCCTGAAGCGGTAAACGCCACGACCGGCAGCCCTTCGTCGGCCGCGCGGCGCACGAGGCGCGCCATCTTCTCACCGACAGCCGTGCCCATCGACCCCATGAGGAAGGTGGACTCCATAACCGCGAACGCCGTGCGGATGCCGGCTATACGGCCTGCACCGGTGCGGATTCCCTCGTCAAGTCCCGTTTTCTCGCGCAGCGCCGCCAGCTTCTCGGTATAGCCCGGGAACTCGAGCGGGTCGGGCTCGGGCATATGGGCGTCCCATTCCTCGAAGCTGCCGGAGTCGAGCAAATCGGCGATGCGCTCGTCGGAGGTCATGCGGAAATAGCCGCCGCACGTCGGGCACACGTAGTGCGAGGCGGCGAGGCTTTCCTCGGCGAACTTCAGCCCGCAATGGGGGCATGCGCGCCACTTGTCGACCGCGGGTGCCGCCTTCTCCGTGGTGCACAGCACCCAGCCGAGCGCCGGGGTGTCGTTCTTCAGCGGGCGGAAGACGTTCACGCCGCGCGAAATGGCACGCGAAAGGAAGCCGTCGACCTCGCCGAGCGGCTGCGACTCATCGCACAGGAGCACCGTGCCCGCGCCGCATTCCTTGGCCGCATCGAGCACGGCATGGGCGTTGCAGAACAGGGCGTCAGAGTACTTCTCGCCCAGGCACACCGTGCCCGCCGCCTGGCGCAGATAGGGCTCGAAGCGCTTGTCGGTGGTGAAGGGCAGCCACACCGAGAAGCCGGCGTCGGTAGCAGCCTGCACATATTGCCTGGCCATGCGGCCACGCGACATGAGCAGCACGCGAGGGCGGGCATCTTCGTATTCCTTAGCGTCGACCGGAGAGTACGCACTCGCGTCGCCCGAGGGAACGACATTGTATCCCGACGAATCGGCCGCGTCGACGGCGTTCGGGGCGAGCGCGCCCTCGGCCGCCGCCTCCTCGGCGATCCGCGAGAGGCGATACGCCACGCCCGCCTCAGGCGCCGACGCCTGACCCTGCTCAGACGCCGAGGCTGCGGGAGCAAACGCCCCGTCTGCGTTAAACGTCACATACCCTTGCTTTGCGATTTTCATGCCAACCCTCTTTGACTACCTGTTTTCCCTGGAAATGGGATTATTCCTCGGAACGTGCAAGCACGTATTTCTGCGTCGCCGTGGCGCATACCTTATCCCCGACGCTCGCTTCGACGTCGGCCACGACCATACGGCTCGAAGACTTCACGATTCTCGCCGAGAGCGTGAGCACGTCGCCAGGCAGCACCTGGTTGCGGAATTTCGCCTTGTCGATGCCCGCGAAGAAGCCGAGCACTCCCTCGTCCGCGCGGTCGACGAGCGCGCAAAACGATGCAGCCTGCGCGAGCGCCTCCATGATGATGACGCCCGGCAGCACCGGGTGCGTCGGAAAGTGGCCGCGAAACAGCGGCAGGTCGGGGTCGACATCGAGCTCGGCCGTGATCGACTCGCCCGGCGCGCATTCCACCACGCGCGTCATCCACACGAAGGGGTCGCGATGCGGGAGCACCCGCTCGATGTCCTCGCGACCACAAGGGAACTGAATATCCATCAAGAAGAACCTTTCTCTTTCGCAAGCGCGGGCCGCAAGCCCGAGGCAGCGCTGCTCGCGGTTCACAAATACGCGAGCAGCGAGCGCCTCTATTCCGCCGCAACCTCGTACGGCGAGATGGCCAGGCACGCGTTGTGCCCGCCGAAGCCGAGCGAGTTCGACAGCGCCACCTTCTGCTTATAGTTCTCAAGCGGCTCGGCGAGCACGTTGGCGGGAGCCTCGGGGTCGGGTGTTTCGAAGCCGGCCGTCGGCGGCACGCAATCGTTCGCGACGGAAAGCGCCGTGACGATCGCCTCGACCGCGCCTGCCGCGCCGAGCGTGTGGCCCGTCGTGCCCTTGACCGAGCACACGGGAACCTTAAGGCCGGCCTCTTCGCCGCACAGTGCGCGCAGCGCCTTGGACTCGGTGAGCTCGTTGGCGTGCGTACCTGTGCCATGAGCATTGAAATGCCCCAGGTCAGCAGGGGTGAACCCGCCTTCCTCAAGCGCGATGCGCATTGCGCGAACCACGCCTTCCCCCTCCGGGTCGGGGGCGGTCATGTGGTAGGCATCGCCCGTCGAGCCGAAGCCGGTGATTTCCGCTAAGGGTTTAGCGCCGCGCGCCAGAGCATGCTCGAGCGACTCCAAGATAACCGCGCCCGCGCCCTCGCCAGCGACGAAGCCCTCGCGGTTGAGGTCGAACGGACGGGAAGCGCACAGGGGGTCCTCCTCGCGCGAAAGGGCGCCGAGGTTCGCGAAGCCCGCAATGCAGATGGGATTCACGCTTTCCTCCGCACCACCCGCAAGCGCCACGTCGGTGTAGCCGTGGCGGATGTCGCGCACGGCCTGCCCGATGCAGTGGGCGCCCGTCGCGCACGCGGTGACGACGTTGATGCACTCGCCTTTCATGCCGTAGCGAATCGCCAGGTTGCCTGCGGCGATATTGCCGATCATCGTGGGCACGAACAGCGGGCTCACACGTTTAGGTCCCTTCTCGAACAGCGTCTTGAAGCCGCTTTCGAGCTCGTCGATCCCACCGATGCCGCTGCCGAAGACGACAGACACGCGCGAGGGGTCCTCGTCCTCCATGGAAAGGCCCGCCTGCTCAATCGCTTCGTCGGAGGCGACGATCGCGTACTGCACGAAGCGCTCGAAGCGGCGCGCCTCCTTCTTCGTAAGGCCATGCTCGGTGGCATCGAAGCCGCAGATCTCGCCGGCATTGTGGATCTCGTAGTCGGTCGTGTCGAAACGCTCGATGGGGCGGATGCAGCATTCGCGGCCCATGACCGCCTTCCACAGCGCCTCCACGCCGACACCCGCGGGCGTGATCGCGCCCATGCCGGTAATCACGACGCGGTTCGATCCGTCGGGTCGCTTGATGTTCACGGTTGCCTCGCTCATAGCGCCATACCTCCGTCGATGCAGATAACCTGACCGGTAATATAGCCAGCCTCGTCGCTGGCCAGGAATTTCACGAGATTCGCCACGTCCTCGGGCTGTCCGAGGCGCCCGCATGCGATGCGCGAGGAGATAGCCTCACGTTGCTTGTTGGAAAGCGCGTCGGTCATGTCGGTCTCGATGAACCCGGGCGCCACGGCGTTCACCGTGACGTTGCGCGGCGCAAGCTCGCGGGAAAGCGACTTCGTGATGCCGATCACGCCCGCCTTCGACGCCGCGTAGTTCGCCTGCCCGGCGTTGCCCGCCACGCCCACGACGCTCGACATGTTGACGATACGGCCCGAGCGCTGCTTCATCATGATCTTCGTGGCGGCCTTGCAGCAGTTGAACGTACCCTTGAGGTTCACGTCGATCACCGCGTCGAAGTCTTCTTCCTTCATTCGCGCCACGAGCCCGTCTCGCGTGATGCCCGCGTTGTTCACGAGGACGTCGAGCCGCCCGAAAGCGACGTGCGCAGATTCCACGAGCATCTGTGCTTCTTCCGCCGAAGCGACGTTCGCCACAAGGGCGAGCGATTTCACGCCGTAGGTGGCCGAAATCTGCGCGGCGAGCTCTTGCGCGGCAGGAAGACTTCTCTCGCTCGAGCAGTTCACGCACACGTTCATGCCCGACTCGGCGAGCGAAAGCGCGATCGCGCGGCCGATACCGCGGCTCGATCCAGTGACGAGCGCTCCTTTGCGCTCGGGTATAACCAGTTCAGTCATGGGTTTTGCTCACTTCCCAACTAATGGACGGGTGTTTTAGCTTGCGTCGGGCGCAAGCGATTCGAGCGCCGCGTCGAAGCTTGCCAGGTCCTGCACGCAGGCCCGCGACGCCTTACGGTCGATTCGCTTGACGAGGCTCTCAAGGACGCCGCCGAAGCCGACTTCCCAAAACGTTGTGTGGCCCTGTTCCTCGAGCGCCTCGACACTTTGCTGGAAGCGGACCGGATGCGTAAGGTGCTCCGCGAGATGCTCGCGGGCGCAGGCGGCAGAAAGCGGCGACGCATCGACATTGCAGACAAGCGGGATGGCAGGCTCGCTAAACTCGATGCCCGCCAGGTACTCGGCGAGCTTTTCTGCCGCATCGGCCATAAGCGGGCTGTGGAAGGCGCCCGATGTGGCAAGGCGCGCGAAACGCTTGCCCTCGGCAGCCCACGCCTCTTCTGCGCGCGCAACGGCATCGGGCGTGCCCGAAATGACAATCTGACCTGGGCTGTTATAGTTTGCAGGAACGAGCACGTCGCCCTGGGCGCACGACTCGCACACAGTACGGACAGCTTCATCGTCGGCCTTGAGCAGCGCGCTCATGGCGCCCGCATGGGCGCTTGCGGCCTCGGCCATGAATTCGGCACGCGCCTTCACGAAGCGGTAGGTTTCCTCTTCGGAGAGCATGCCGGAGACGGCGAGCGCGGACACCTGCCCAAGCGAGAAGCCGAGCACAGCTGCCGGCACCACGCCGCGAGCCATGAGGGCGCGGGCGATGCCGACCGAGAGCACGCAAAGTGCAGGCTGCGCGTAGCGCGTGTCGTTGAGCTTTTCGGGGGAAGCCGTTGCCACCAGGTCGGCGAGGTCGTAACCGAGCACGTCAGAAGCGCACTCGAACGACGAAGCCACCTCGGGGACGCCCATCAGGTCGGCGCCCATGCCGGGCTTTTGCGACCCTTGGCCGGAGAACAGGAATACGGGGTTCATGCGATCGATACCTTCCTCCACATCGACTACAGGCCCAAGCGACGGCGTTCGGCATTCGCGTCCGCCATCTGCTGGAGCGTGCACCCGCCAAGCGCTTCCGCCTCGCTCATAAGCTCGGAAATGACTTCTTTCGCGCTCTTGCGCTCATGCACCACGGCTGCGATCTGGCCGGACATGATGGTGCCGTTGTCCACATCGCCCTCGACGGCGCGGCGCAGCGAGCCCACGTACATGCGCTCGAGCTCGTCGCCGTTCTTCACGAGGTCGCCCTCGAGCTTTTTCACCGAGCGGGCGAACTTGTTCTTGAGGCAGCGCACCGGATGACCCGACCCGCGGCCGGTAACGATCGTGTCGGAATCCTTCGCGGAGAGGATCTTCTCCTTGTACGCGTCGGCCACGGTGCACTCGTCCACCGTGAGGAAGCGCGTGCCCATCTGCACGCCTTCGGCGCCAAGTGCGAACGCGGCAGCGATGCCGCGACCGTCGGCTATGCCGCCTGCGCCGATGACGGGGATAGACACCGCATCGGTCACCGAAGGCAGAAGCGCCATCGTGGTAAGCTCTCCAACGTGTCCGCCCGACTCGGTGCCCTCCGCCACGACGGCATCGGCGCCGAGGCGCTCCATACGGACCGCGAGGGCGGTCGACGCGACGACAGGAATGACCTTGATACCCGCAGCCTTCCACATCTCCATATAGTTCGCAGGGCTGCCGGCGCCCGTGGTGACCACGTCGATCTCCAGGTCGACAAGCAGTTTCGCGAGCTCGGCGGCATTGGGATCCATGAGCATCACGTTCGCGCCAAGCGGCTTCGACGTGATCTTGCGCGCGGCTTCCACCTGGTCACGCACCCAATCGAGCGGCGCACCTCCGCAGGCGATGATGCCGAGGCCGCCCGCTTCGCTGACCGCGCCCGCAAGGCTCGCGTCCGCGATGCGCGCCATGGCACCCTGAATGATAGGCACCTCAATGCCCAGGAGTTCGGTAACACGAGTTTTCACGTTCAAAATTCCTTTCCAAAACTGGGGATATCCCAGTTCGAAGCCGCTTGGATGCGGCAGTTCGATTCTTTGCGTCAGCAGTTCATGGTAAATTTGAGCCCATTTGAATGCAAGCGCCATGCGACCCCTTCACGAGAAGAACGGTCTGCACGGCCGCAAGAGCCGACTTGCTTTCACACTTGTTAACAGGTGTATAAATAACGTTCGTGGCGATTCAATTTTACTCCACATTATTCTCGAATTTGGGGAGATGTTCGACCCAAGAAAGCTCCCCCGATGAGCGACTGCTGCAAAGGAAGATGCACCTCTCGTTTCGGCTCCCTAGCCGAAAACCCGCAACACCCAAGCCCTTCTGGGCGACCATCATGCGCGCTATCGTCGAATCGGAGATGATGCGGTAGTCATCACGGCGGCCCTCTCCTCCGTGAAGCAACTCAAACCAACACATAGCTTTACGAAGCAGCACGCTGCAAGCATTAATTGACGAAGAGGTCCGCAAGGACACTGCCCGACAACGAATCGGGGAGTTTCTGGACAAAAAAGGCCGTTTTAGGGGGGTGCGCCGCTCGGAAAGGGGCCAGGGCGCGCGATAAGGGCGTGCGTTCGGTCGCGCGGGGGGCCTAGGGGCCCTCGCGGAAGGGAGCGACCCCCCTAAACCGTCCTTTTTTGTCCAAGGTTGAGGGATTCTCGTGTCGGCGGCGGCGCAGCGCATGCCGGCCGAGTGGCCCGAGGGGCGGGCGGGCACCGAAGAGGCCGGTCGACAAGAAGAAGGGCGGGTCCCGCGCGCGGCGCGCGGGA
>OKRW01001475.1_pt1 | contig 20044 bp, 15 predicted proteins | sample 1601151 | NCBI WGS metagenome assembly OKRW01 (sample SAMEA3541471, study PRJEB24748) | human gut metagenome | biome: human gut; feature: human-associated habitat; material: faeces | place: China | collected 2012 | reverse complement strand
AATTGCATGCAGCAGGGGCTCTCAATGTTTTTATGTCCTGCTCATATCGTCTCATATGGAAAGGAATTCCTCATGGGAATGCACGTGAATTCGGCACTGCCCGATCCAGCGCAGATTAAAGAAGAACTGCCGCTCGCACCAGAGCTGAAGGCTTTGAAGGCCAAGCGCGACGCTGAGATTCGCGACGTATTTACGGGCGTCTCGAACAAGTTTCTCGTGATCGTCGGCCCCTGTTCTGCCGATAACGAAGACGCTGTGTGCGAATACACGAGCCGCTTGGGCGAGCTTGCGCGCGAGGTTTCTGACAAGCTGCTGATTATTCCGCGCATTTACACCAATAAGCCGCGCACTACGGGAGAGGGCTACAAGGGCATGCTGCACCAGCCAAACCCCGAGGCAGCGCCCGATTTGTCTGCTGGCATTCAGGCGATTCGCCACATGCATATTCGCGCCATGGCTGAAAGCGGCCTTACCGCCGCCGATGAGATGCTGTATCCGGAAAATCGCAGCTACCTCGATGATATTTTGAGCTATGAGGCTGTAGGCGCGCGTTCGGTTGAAAACCAACAGCATCGCCTCACCGCAAGCGGCATGGATATTCCTGTCGGTATGAAAAACCCCACGTCGGGCGACCTCTCGGTGATGCTGAACTCCATTGTTGCGGCGCAGCATGAGCATAATTTCATCTATCGCACGCACGATGTGACTACCGATGGAAACCCTCTGGCGCATGCGATTCTGCGCGGCGGCGTTGACAAATACGGCACGACGCATCCGAATTATCATTACGAAGATTGCATTCGCTTGTGGAAGATGTACGGCGAGAAGGGGCTTGCCAATCCCGCCGTGGTGGTTGATGCGAACCATTCGAATTCGGGCAAGCAGCACAAAGAGCAAATTCGCATCGTGGGCGAGGTGCTGCACAATCGCAACTATAACGAAGATTTGCGCACGCTCATCAAGGGCGTGATGGTCGAAAGCTACCTGGTGGAGGGTCGCCAAGATATCACCGAGCACATGGAATACGGCAAATCGATCACCGATCCGTGCTTGGGATGGTACGATACGGTAAGCCTGATTTATCACATCGCTGAGAAGTGCTGATTTCGCCGTTCCGCCGAGCGGCGAATCGCCGATGTTTGCTTGACTTGGGATTTAATTATTGGAGGTGGCGATGAAAACCATCGCGCTTGTTGGCGGCATTGGGTCGGGGAAATCGACCATTGCCCATATGTTTGCCGAGTTGGGCGCGGGCATCATCAATCTGGATGATGTGGGCCATTTCGTGCTTACGACTCCTGGCGTAAAGTACGACATTGCGCGCACGTTCGGCGCGAATGTATTCGATGAGCGTGGCGAGGTGGTGCGCAGCCGCCTTGCGGCCGCCGCATTCGATACGCCCGAGCATACGGAATGGCTTAACGCCATTACGCATCCCGTCATTATGCAGGAGTGCCGCCGCCGCATCGGCGAGCTGGGCCAACTGCACGACATGGTGGTTGTGGAAGTTACCACGGGCGTCGAGAGCAAGCGCGATGTGCGCTGGGCCGACGCTCTGGTTGCCGTGGTGGCGCCCGCGTGCGTTCGCATGGAACGCGCTTGTGCACGTGGCGACCAATCGACCGCCGATGTGAGCCGTCGTATCGCTTTGCAGAAAACCGACGCGCAGCTTGCGGCGATCGCCGATTTCACCATCGACAACGGCAGCGACCTTGAATCTGCTCAGGCGGAGGTCAAGCGCGTGTACGACGCCGTTATGGCGCAGTAAATTCGAATGATCATGAAGAAGGCGTCGACGCATACGGCGCCTTTTTATTTGCGGTACGTTTACGAACAGCTGTTCGTTTTATGGTAGCATAGGTCGATACGAGGTCGCATCGCGTGAAGGGGAGTTCGTATGAGCAGCCACTTGAGCAATATCGAAGGCGCCGCCATGGAGGGCAAATTGCCCGAAGTGCGCCTTGCGAATGCGCCGTTTCGCGTTGTGAGCCCCTATGAGCCTTCAGGGGACCAGCCTCAAGCTATTGAAAAGCTTGCCGATGGGGTAGAGCGCGGCCTGCGTTATCAAAACCTTTTGGGCGTCACGGGTTCGGGCAAAACATTCACCATGGCGAAAGTCATCGAGGCAACTCAGAAGCCCACGCTCGTCATGGCGCCGAACAAAACGCTTGCGGCCCAGCTTGCGGCCGAGCTTAAGGAATTCTTCCCCAACAATGCGGTGGTCTATTTCGTTTCGTATTACGATTACTACCAGCCCGAGGCATATGTCCCCTCTACCGATACCTTTATTGAGAAAGACGCATCAATCAACGAAGAGGTAGAGAAGCTGCGTCATGCTGCGACATCGAGCCTGCTCTCGCGCCGCGATGTGATCGTGGTGGCGTCGGTCAGCTGCATTTACGGTATCGGCTCGCCTATGGACTATGCGGGCATGGCGGTGTTTCTTGATAAAGAAAAGCCCGCTGAGCGCGACGATGTGATTCACGAGCTTATCGATATCCAATACGACCGCAACGATTATGAACTTAAACGTGGAACCTTCCGCGTGCGAGGCGATGCGCTCGATGTGTTTCCGCCGTATGCCGACAATCCAGTACGCGTGGAATTCTGGGGCGATGAAATCGAGAGCATCCAGGAAATCGATAATGTGACGGGCGAGAAGCTCAATGAATACGAAGCGCTGCCTATTTGGCCGGCGTCGCATTACGTTACCGCGCGTCCGAAAATGGATCGAGCCATTCACACCATTCAAGACGAGCTGCGCGATCGATTGGCGCAGTTCAAAGCCGAAGGCAAGCTGCTCGAGGCTCAGCGTTTGGAAATGCGCGTGAATTACGATTTGGAAATGCTCGAAACTATGGGTTTCTGCAGCGGTATCGAGAATTATTCACGGCACCTTGACGGTCGCGCGCCGGGCGAGCCCGCGTATACGCTCCTCGATTATTTTCCGAAAGATTTCCTGTGCATCATCGACGAGAGCCACGTCACGGTGCCGCAAATTCGTGGCATGCATGAAGGCGACCGCAGCCGAAAAGTCACGCTTGCCGAGCATGGCTTCCGTTTGCCAAGCTGCCTTGATAACCGTCCTTTGCGCTTTGATGAATTCGAACAGCGTGTGCCTCAGTTCATTTATGTGTCGGCCACGCCGGGCGATTATGAGGAAAAGGTCAGCCAGCAGCAGGTCGAGCAAATTATTCGTCCTACGGGCTTGCTCGATCCCGATATCGATGTGCGGCCTATTGCGAGCCAAATCGACGACATTATCGACGAAGCCCGCGAGCGCGCTGGCGCCAACGAGCGCGTGCTCATTACCACGCTCACGAAGAAAATGGCGGAAGACCTCACCGATCATTTGCTCGATCAGGGGATTCGTGCTCGCTATATGCATTCCGACATCGCGACGCTCGAGCGCGTCGAGATTCTGCGCGATTTGCGCCGTGGCGAATTCGACGTGCTTGTGGGCATCAATCTGCTGCGCGAGGGCCTCGATTTGCCCGAAGTGTCGCTCGTGGCTATTCTTGACGCCGATAAAGAGGGCTTTCTGCGCAACTACCGCAGCCTTATTCAGACTATTGGCCGCGCTGCGCGAAACGATCATGGCTATGTGATTATGTATGCCGACAAAATCACTGATTCCATGGACAAAGCGATCTCTGAAACGCGTCGCCGCCGCGAGATTCAGATGGCCTATAACAAAGAGCACGGCATAACGCCGAAAACCATCAAGAAGGCTATCAACGATGTCATGGGCTTCATGAACGATGGCGACGGAAACCAGGTGGGCAGTGCCGAAGAGGTGAACCGACAGCTTGCCGAGCTTTCGCGCGGCGAAGTCATGCGTGTGATTTCAAGCATGGAAGACGATATGGCCGCCGCCGCCCAGGCGATGGATTTCGAGCGCGCCGCACAACTTCGTGATGAGGTGGTGCGCTTGAAGGCTCAGATGCAAGGCGAATCGGAGAAAGACGTGCTCGCTGATTTGAAGAAGACGGCTCGCAAGGGGAGTGCGTTTGGCAACCGCAAGAATTCCGCCTACGGCAGCGCGCGCCGCAGCTAAGCTTCGTCGTTTTGAGGCTCAAGCGCCGCTCGCCGGAATGCTGCACGGCGCATGGAGGCGCGCGCCCCGCGCCATAGGTGCACGGGCGATTGTTTCCTGCGCGTTAATTCATCAAGATGTATAAAAATGCGCAAATTTAGGCTTTATTTTTATGGCGCTCTCCCTTAATATACTGAAGGTTTATCAATAATCGGCAGAAAGGGAGCAATGAGCACTCATTCTAAAGGCAAGGCTTCTGAAATGAAGCACTATGCAGGCAAGGCCGTTTTCTCGGCTGCTGTGGGCCATGCGCTTGACGGCTTGGATCTTATGATCTTGAGCTTCGCGCTTTCCGGCATCATGGCGACGTTCGCCGTCGACAATACCACTGCAGGCATGCTTACCTCCATCACGTTGGCTGGCGCCTTCCTTGGTGGTTTGATTTTCGGAAAACTTGCTGACAAATATGGCCGAATTAAAGTCCTTACATATTCGGTCATTTTTTTTGGCGTGTTCACCCTGGGCTCGGCCTTCGCGCCTAACTTCGAGGTAATGGCCCTTTGCCGCTTCCTCGCTGGCTTGGGCATCGGCGCCGAGTTCGGCCTGGGCATGGCAATTGCCGCCGAGGTCTCGAGCCCCGAGAATCGCGCGAAAAGCACGAGCGCCGTTGGCTTGGGCTTCCAGGTTGGCGTGTTGTGCGCTTCGCTCTCTTCTGCGCCCATCATTGCGGCGTTTGGCTGGCGCGGTCTGTTCGTGGTCGGCTTTATTCCCGCCATTATCGCAATCATCATTCGTGCGTTCGTTCCCGAGCCGCCGATTTATGAGGAGCACAAGGCTTCTGGCAAGGCCCACGGCAAGCTGAGCGACCTGTTCGCCACGCCCGAGCGTGCTAAGTTCTCGATCATCATCATTATTCTGTGCACCGTTCAGAATGCCGGCTATTTCGGAATTATGACGTGGCTTCCCAAGTACCTGAACTCTGAGCTCGGCCTGAGCCTTACGTCTACGGGTCTGTGGACCGCCGTGACGGTTCTGGGCATGATGATCGGCATTTCTGCCTTCGGCTTCTTGGCCGACAAGGCTGGACGTCGTCCTGCGTTCTGGACGTTCCAGGTTGGCGCTGCTGCGATGATCATCATCTATAGCCAGCTCACTGATCCCACGGCGCTGCTCATCGGCGGCTTCTTCATGGGCATGTTCGCCAACGGCATGATCGGCGGCTACGGCACTCTGATCGCCGAGCTGTTCCCGACTGAGATGCGTGGTACTGCGCAAACCGCGCTGTACAACGCTGGCCGTTTCATCGGTGGCGCTTCCGCTCCGGTGGTTATTCCGATGATCGCTGCTGGCCATGGCTTCGGCTTCGCCATCGGCTGCGTTTCCTGCATCTATGTAGTCGCTTTCATCGCGATGTTCTTCATTCCCGAGAAGAAGGGCTCTACGCTCGAATAGCGACCGGCCAGTTTGTTTGGCCGTCATACCCGAAAAGGCGCCCTCATTGAGAGGGCGCCTTTTTTTCATGCGTTGTTTCGCCTGGCAAGCATGGGCGCCGGGCCCTAAATTGCAAATGGCGCCAGTTTTGACCACGATCCGCGTTGAGATGGTCAAAACTGGCGCCATTTGCAAACTGCATTCCCGCGAGATTTCCTCAAAGCTCTTCTGGGGACGATCGCTCTCGCAAAACCCCAGGTGAGCAAGATTCCGAAAGCAAGAGCCGCGAATCGGGCGAGCCAAGCGGAGGCGGGACGCGCGTTGGGGCGCGCCAAAATTGCGAATGGTGCCGGTTTTGACCACTCTTTCGCAAATCATGGTCAGAATCGCCGCCGTTTGCAAACGCCGTCTTTGCAAAGTCCTTTCGCTCGCGGCCCTTTGGGCGAAACTTATGCGGTCACGGGCACGCCTTCGCCGAAAAGCAGCTCGTGCTCGAACCCAGTAAGAGCCGCGCGGGCCTGGTCTCGTAGGTTGTTCATGCCGCTGAGGAATTGGCGATACATCACGAGCGTAAGATAGCGCCCCATGGTTGAAGGCACGAGGCATTCCTCGTCATCGACATCGAATGCGCCATTCGCGCGCATGAAACCCATTTCAACGGGCAGCGCCGCGTCGACACTCTTGCCGAACATCTCTTTGAAGGCTCGCTTGTCGAAACGCAGCTGATAGAGCCCGAGCAAGAAACAATAGCGCATGTGGTCGTGCTCGCGCACGGGCATCTGACCCATGATCGACATATGGCCGCGCTCAATCGCCTCGTTGTACTCATGCAGGCTGAAAGTGTTTACGTAGAGTTTACCGTTCAGATATGAAATCGATCCCGAGCCAATGGCGGGGTATTCGTCGTAGCTTACCTGCAGCTCCTCTACGGGCAGCTCGTGGTCTTGCTCGCCCTTTTCATTCAAGCGGTTGAACGTCCATACGGTTTCGCGTTTGAACGCAGGGGTATCGCCGCCGCAAAGGCCTTCGTCGAGCATCTTGTAGAACTCGAACTCGCGATTGTAGTCCATGGTGCCGAGCGACTGCTCCATCTTGCGTGTTGTGGCGCTTGAAACATACAGCGGGCTGAACGTGGTCTGACGGCAGCCGCATTGCTTGATTTTCTCGATATCGTCAAGCAAAATCTCTTCGGTTTGAGAAGGGAAATTGAAAATCATGTCGACGTTGAGGGAGTCGAAACGCGATGCTGCGTTGCCGATACGTTCGAGAATCTCTTCGCCCGAACCATATTTCTTGCAGCGATCCATTTGCGTGAGCAGCTCGTTGTTGAAGCTTTGCACGCCCACCGAAAGGCGATTCACGCGGCCGCTCAGTGCCGAAAGCCAAGGGTCTACAAGGTGGTTTGGATTGGTTTCGCAAGCGACTTCTTTGATGTTGAAGTTCTCGCCTGCCATATCGATGGTGCGGCAGAGCTCGTCGAGCAAAATAGTGGGCGTGCCGCCGCCGAAGTATAGGCTTTCGAAGTCGTAGCCCATATCTTTGAGCATCATCATTTCGCGACGAAGATTCTTGAAGTACGGTCGCGCGGTTGTCTCGCGGAAGGGATAGCGGTTGAAGCTGCAGTAGGGGCATAGCACCTCGCAGAAAGGTACGTGCAGGTACAGCATGTATTTGCGTCCCGGTTCGGGGCCAGGCAGGAATTTCTCGGTCGTGGGGTCGATAATGAGATGGCTCTTCGTGATGTTTTTGACGATCCCCGTGAGCATGCGTTCGCTCAGCATGAAAGCGCTCCTTGCGTTTGATCGTGTTGCCGTAAGGCGGTTCGGTCTTGTTGGCGTATAGGCGTGCACGCATGTGCGAATCTATACGCGGCGAACACCACGTTGCCAAGCCTCCCCAGGCTACCCCAAGGCAACGTACTGTTTTGCATTTGAGCATACTACCGCTTAGGTATGCAAAAGCAACCGTAAACCGAATTGTTGTTGAAAAGTTAACACGACCAACGTACGCGAACGAAATTTAATGGTTTGCGGATGGGGGATGACACGGCTGTTCTTCCAAGAGGACTCTTGAATAGCTCCGCTGGTGGCGCGCTTGTTTGCTTCTCATTATGGGAATGCGCTTCAGGGGAGGATGAAGCTCGTTGGTTGGGCTCGTGCGTTGGTGGCCTACGCTATGCGGGCGCTCTTGAATGCGATTGCTTTCACGAGGCGATATGGCTCTTCAATGCCGAAAGGCCGCCAGCGGCGACCTTTCGGGAAGGGACTTCGGGGCCGGGAGGGAGGAAAGCCCCGAAGGATGCGCTCGTGGCCGGAAGGGTGAGATGCCCGAGCGCCGAGTTTTCAAGCTCACGGCCGGCTCCAAAGGGAAGGGAACGGGAGTGCCGGCCGTTTATCAATCGTGCTCTGCACGAGTCGAGCGGCTCTTACGCGATGGAAGGGTGGATGCTTGCCGCTTCGACGGTTTTCATAATAAGGGTGGGGCGTGTTGAAAATCCCATAAGGGCACCTGATAAAAGGCTGAATAATTCTGAACAAAACCTTAAAATGGAGAGGAGCGCTCGGGCGCTCTGTACCCTCATGATAGGATTTCGCCCATGGATATGAACCAAGCGAACATATTAGTATGCGATGATGAGGTTGAGGTCGCCGACCTTCTCAAGCACGTGCTCGAACGTGAGGGTTTTGCCGTCACGTGTTGCCACTCGGGCGATGCGGCCCTCACATTGCTTAATGCTCAGGTATTTGACCTGGCTATACTCGATATTATGATGCCCGGAATCGATGGCTTCGAAGTCTGCCGTCAAATTCGCGGCGGTGCGGCCGGCTCAAATACCGACATGCCCATCGTGTTTCTCTCGGCTAAAACCGAGGAATTCGATAAGGTGCTTGGCTTCACCTTGGGCGCCGATGATTATGTGACAAAGCCATTTAAGGCTCGCGAACTCGTGGCCCGCCTTAAAGCACGCCTTCGTGGCCGCAGCGCGGCTCCCGCTCCCAGCGACGTGCTCTCGGTGAGCGGCATCGAGCTCGACGAAACAAACCATACGGCGGCCTTGCACGGCTGCGAGCTTTCTCTTACGCCGAAGGAATTCGATTGCCTGGCCGAGCTTTTGCGCGCAGGTGGGGCTCCTGTTTCGTCAAAGGCGCTGTTCGAAAACGTATGGGATGAGGAATACACGTCTTCGTCTCACAATGCAGTCATGGTCTATATTCGTCGCCTGCGTAAAAAGCTCGCCGAGGTCGATTCTTCTGAAGAGCTCATCGAGACCGTATGGGGCGTTGGCTATCGCATTCCCGAAAAACGCCGTGGTTAGCCCATGAAGCGCGATTCAGAAAACGAGACCCGTGCCGACAAGGCCAAACATGCGCGAGCCGCACGCAAAAGGCACGAGTCGCCTAAAATGCATGTGACCGAACAAACGCGCATTCTTGTGAAGCGCATCGTTCGTAATACTTTCGCGGCCACGGTGGTGTATGCGGTTGTTTTCTTCTCGATCGCTATGGCGGTTAATATTATCGTTCTGCCTCAAGTGGGCGAGGCAGTAGCTAAGGTAACTTCTCCGTGGCAGTACGTGTCGGCCGATGTGGCGGGCGTGCAAAACGACGAGTGGTTCATACAGAAAGAAAACGAGCTTAAAGCCGACGTGGTGCGCAAATACTTGCACGAGCTCATCGACACCGCGGTTCCCGATGCAGGTTGGGGTTTGGCACAGAATGCGGCGAACGCCAAGAACGTGCAAACGGAAGGCGCCAATCCTGAAACTGTGTACACCATCTCGTCGCAACCGGCCGATGCCGGAGAATACGCGGCGTCCGCCTCTCAGGGCTTGGTTCAGGGTGATAGCCTGTCGTTTGTGGGCGCGCCCTTTGCATCCCAGGCGGCTAAGCAGGTTGTTATTTCCGCCGTTGATTCGCGCAACTTAGGCCAGGCCGCCAACGTCTACGACGCGTTGTGGTCGGCTACGAAAGATTGGGACAATAAGCCTGAACAGGTCGATTCGCTCTATGACGAAGCTGCAGCTGCGCTCGATTCCGACTTTTCCCAGGTGGTTGTGCGGTATGCCTACGATGCGGGCTCGGGTATCGAAACGGTGACATATGCGGGTGGACAGCAAATGCAGCGCGATTTGTCGTCGTACAACAACATTCGCGCCCTGAAATATCCCGTGGCGATCACACTGTTTTTGTCAGGCATTCTCGTGATTATGGCGTTTGCCATTCGCAAGAGCCTGCGCTATTTCGACGACCTGTTCGTTTCGTTGCGCGCGGTGCTCGTTGACAAAGGCGCGTCGCTGAAGCTTCCGAGCGAGCTTTCTCTTGCCGAGGAATCGATTAACGACATCAAGCGCAAAAACGACGCTGAGCAGCGCGCCGCCGTTGCCGCCGAGCGTCGCAAGAACGAGCTCGTGGCCTATTTGGCGCACGATACCAAAACGCCGCTCACTTCCATCACGGGATATCTCACGCTGCTTGAGGAGGCGCCCGATATGCCCGTTGAGCAGCGTCAGCGATATGCTCACGTGGCGCTGTCGAAAGCGTACAGGCTCGATGCCATGCTCGACGAGTTTTTCGAGATAACCCGCTACAACCTAGGCGCCATCTCCATTGAGCGCGAGCGCTTCGACTTGGCGTTGTTCTGCTATCAGGTTGCGGAAGATTTCTATCCTGAAGCGGAAGCGCGCGGAATCGATTTGAAGGTGAACGCCACCGAAGGCGATACGGTATTTGCCGATGCCACGAAAATGGCGCGCGTGCTTTCGAATGTGATTAAGAATGCGGTGGCGTATGCCGACCCCGATTCGACCATTTCGATTGACGCTCACGCCAAGCCCGATGGGGCGTTCAAGATCGAAGTCACGAACCAGGGACGCGAAATCAGCCCCGAACACCTCAAACGCATTTTCGAAAAGTTTTATCGCGAAGACGACGCGCGCGCCACGCGCCAGGGCGGGGCGGGGCTCGGTTTGGCGATTGCGCGAGAGATTGTCGCGGCCCATAACGGCACCATCGATGCGACGAGCGAAAATGGCGTTACGCGTTTCGTGATTGATATCCCTTCGGCAAAATAGAAAATCTACTTTGTGGGGCTTATATATAACAGCCGGGCAACGGTGCGAAGAATCCGCGAAAGACGTTGACTCTCCCATTATGGGATAGTTTAGGGTATCTCCTGCACAAAGATGAAGGCGCGCGGGGCGCGCCATAAAGGGAGTAACGAACATGTCTGAACAGCAGCTCGAAGTGAAGGAATTCGATCGTCCGCCCTTGCCGAAAAACTGGCTGAGGACGGTTGTCATTATTTGGCTCGGCCAGGCGGCGAGCATTCTTACCGCATATTCGTCTATTTATGCAGGTGTATGGTTTGTGACCGAAACGACCGATTCGGCGCTCATGCTGGCCCTCGCTTCGCTGTGCTCCATGTTGCCGCAGGGCTTGCTTGCCCCGCTCGGCGGCGTGGTGGCCGACCGCTTCAATCGCAAGTACGTGCTCATTGCCGCCGATGCCTTCGTGGGAACCATGGCATTGATCATGGGCATGATTATTGCCATGGGCCATGTGTCGGTGCCGCTCGTGCTTATCATGGGCGCGCTGCGCAGCGTGGGCCAGGCGTTCCACATGCCCGCCATGGAATCCACGATGCCGCTGCTCGTGCCGAAAAAGCACGTGGTGCGCGTGAATACCATGAATCAGAGCCTGTGGTCTATGGCGCTTGTGGTCGGCCCGGTTCTCGGTATTTTCTTGTACACCGTGGTGGGCTTCCAGATGGTCCTGTTCCTGAATGCCGCCGGCTGTGCCGTTGCGTGCTTGGCTCTCGCGCTTGCGAAGATTCCCGATTTCCACGACGATTCCGACGAGGCGCGTCATCCTATCGCAAGCTTGAAGGCGGGCTTTGCGACGCTGAGCGCCGATAGGGGCCTGCTCATTTTGTGCGGCATCGTCATGGCGATTATGGCCATGTATACGGGCATCAACTCGCTCTTCCCGCTTATGACGTATGACCACTTCCATGGCGACGGCTATGCGGCCTCGCTCATCGAGGGCATATATGGCGCGTTCTCGCTTGTCGGCATCGCCATTCTGTTTGTATGGGGCGGCGGCAAGCGCCTGTTGCGCGTGGTGGCACTTTCGGGCACGTTCTCGGGCATCATCCTTATTGCTACGGGCCTTCTTTCGCCGAGCATGTTCTTCTGGTTCGCGGTGCTCACGGCAATCTCGGGCGTTGTTGAATCGATGTACAACGGCCCGCTTCTCGCCGTGGTGCAAAAGCGCGTTCCGCCCGAAAAACTCGGTCGCGTTATGGGCCTGTTCAGCACGGTGACGGCACTTTCTTCGCCTATCGGCTTGGGCCTCGCGGGCACCTGTGCAGAATTCACCGGTGTTGCCATGTGGTTCGTGATTTCGGGCGTGGTGGTTACGGCGGGTGGTTTGGCGATTGGCCTTTTGCCGTCGCTTCGCAAACTCGACCGCGAAGTCGCCGCCACTTTTGATGAGGTCGATGTAAGAAAAACGAGCCCGACGGTTGAAAATACCGCCGAATAGGCGAAAATCCTCCTGACGAATTAATCGATGCGGCGCGTCTTCGCGGATGCGCCGCATCGTTGCGTGAAAAGGGGACGGCCGATGGTCATTCTGGGTGCGTTGGTGAACGGCATTGCTACGGTTATCGGCGGCGTGCTTGGCTTGGTGTTCAAGCGTCGTGTATCGCAGAAGCTGGGCGATTTTCTTATGCAGGGCCTGGGCCTGTGCGTGATGCTCGTGGGTGTGCAAGGCATGGTGAAAGGGCAAAGCATCACCGTTACCGTGCTCTCTATCGTTGTCGGCGGCATTCTGGGCTATTGGATTGACATCGATGCGGCAATCCATCGCTTTGGCGATTGGATTCAACGCAAGCTCGACGCTGCATTCGAAGGGTCGACGGCGCTCGGCAACTTTTCCGACGGCTTTGTTGCTGCCACGCTGTTCATCTGCATTGGCGCCATGGCGATTCTTGGATCGCTGCAAAGTGGCCTGCAGCTCGACCATTCCACGCTGTATGCCAAGGCCCTTATCGACATGGTCGTGGTTATGGTGATGGCCACGACGTTGGGCGTTGGCGTGCCGTTTTCGGGCGTGTGCGTGTTCGTGTATGAGGCTGCGTTGAGCTTGGCCGCCAGCGCGCTCGCGCCTCTTCTCACCGATGCCGTTATTGCCGAAATGGTGTGCGCGGGCAGCTTGTTGCTGCTCGCCATTGGCGTGAACATGCTGAAAATCACCGATATCAAAGTGGCGAATTTTCTACCTGCCGCGTTTCTCCCCATTGCATTGTGTGCGATTCCCGGCCTGATGTAACCGAAGCTGCCCGCGCTCTTACGTGCAGCCGGAGCGCATTTTGAATTCGATTCGCCTTTGATTCTTTCGCAGGCCTAAACATTTGACGCCGAGCCATCTTTAAGACGGCTCGGCGTTTTCTTTAGAAGCCGCTATTCCGTTTCATTTCGTCGGCTTGCGATTTTGTCATGCCCGTTTCGAACGCTTCGCCGCTCTTTTTGCCGGTGAGCACGAGCAGCCCATTCGCGTCGTAGCTTTCGGTGCATTCGTCGTAATAGCCGAGCCCTTGACCCGTGGAATCGCTCATGAACATGCGGAATTCACCCGTGAGTATATTCACGCTCATTATCCCGTTGCCCGAATTGAGTTCCTGTACGATGCTCGCGCAAAGCATGTCGGCTTTTGTGAGGTCGTCGGCGCCTTCCCACTTCTCGGCGCTGTAGAGGCCAGAGAACGCCACGAGCTGTTCCGCCAAATCGATAGGCGCACAGCCGATGGACGCCGTATGGGGCGAATATCCTCCCTCAGATGCGTCGTAGTCGAAGCCCGTGTAAATCACGTACCACATCATTTTTTCGCCATTGACGGTTTGGTACCCAGCGAAGGCGTTCGTCGTGTATACGACGGTGCCTGTTTCGTTCGTCGTTTCGCCGTATTCGTACAGGGTGGCTTCTGTTGTGAGCTCGTACGATCCTGACGATGCGCTCAAGCCGCATTGCTGGGCGAAATCGTCGATGGTATTCGACGTGATGGGACAAATAAGGGGCACGCCGGAAACGACGATGCTGTCGGGCGAGGCGGAAGCGGGCTGGTAGGTGCCAGCTTTCTTGTCGAGCCCGTGCACCAGGAACATCGCTCCATTGCCGTATTCGACCGAAACCGAGGAATAATCACTCGCGGAGCCGGTGGAGCTGTCGACGTAGGGCATGTTCCTCGTTGTGTCTTTCCAGTTCACGCTGTCGCCATTGGCGGAATACAACGGAGCGGCATATCCCCAAGATGTTTCGGTAGCGGGCGTTTTGGTGCTTGCCCCATGAGTTGTGATGAATTGCTCGCCTTCGCTGCCCAGGGCAAGCACGCGCGAGACTTGCAGAATGTTGTCGGGCGCTTCGGTTACCTCGGGCGCCTCTGCGTTCGCGCCGCCTTCTTCGGGCTGGGCGGGCGCGTTTTGCTCGCCGCCGTTCTGAATGGCCTGTTCGGTTTGTGCCAGCTGCTGAGAGGGCACGATAACATCGACGTACACGCGGTAGGCGGCGTAGGCGGTTCCGGCGGCAAGCGCCAGCGCCAGGGCAACGAGCACCACGAGGGGAACGCGTCGGCGGCTGCGCTGAGTGGTTTGCTTGACGGCGTTCTTGAGCGTTTGGCGCGCTGCCTCGTCGGCTGGGGTATCGCTTGGGGCGCCGGAGTTTACTGCGGCGTGAGCGTGCTCGATAGCGCCAGGTGCGTTTGCGCTCGAGGGCGCCTCGGGCGTGCATGCGTCGGTTGCCACGCTTGCGCTTGGGCCTGCTGTCGAGGAGACTGCTTTTTTAGGGCTAGTCTCGCACGCGTCGACTTGCGCGTCGGCGGCGTTCGATTGGGCCGCGCGCGCTCCGCATGCAGTGCAGAATTTCGCGTCGTCTTGTAACTGTGCGCCGCATTTTGTACAGAACATCGGCTACCCCTCGTTTCTCGGTGCAATCTTCGTAGAACCTATCATATCGAAATCGCATCAATGAAATAGAGGTGCTAACCGAGTAATAATCGAAGCTTTCGTTGAACGCTGACTCTCTTGCTTTTGTGGGATTCTCGGTTTGATACGAACTATGGCCGACTTCCAAACGCAGGTTTTGTTCGGCGAAGGCTAATCGGCATATTGTTCGATGTAGTCCAAAAGCGCCTGGCGGGAATGCAAGTCGGTTTTCGAATAGATACGCTTCACGTGCGTGTGCGCCGTGCCGGGTGCGATGCAGAGCTCTTCGGCGATTTTTGCTTGCGTAAGTCCCATGACGTAGAGTGTGAGCACCTCGGTTTCGCGGTCGGAAAGCAGGAATTGCTTCTGCATCTCTTGAGCGCTCGTACGCACGATTGCCTTGCGCATTTCGGTGCCGGGGGCGGCTTCGTCCTTAATGCCGAGCAATCGCTGCACGCTTACCGCGGTCGCTTTGGTTGCGGCGGTTTCGTCACGTTCGAGCATGAGGAATTGAAGGAAAATGAACTGGGCGGAAACGAGGAGCAATCCGCCGCACAGCGCCGTCGGCAGCGAGGTTGAGGGGAGCTGAGCGTAAAGCGCGATGCTCGTCACGCGCACGAGCGAGCGCGGAAAGATGAAAACGCCCCAGCCAGCGATTGCGTAGTAGTACGCGTCGCGGTGGCCATAGCTGGAAAACGCGATAATCAGATAGAGAATGAAGCCGGTCATGGTGACGTTCATGGCGTTGCCGAATACGGCTCCGATATCGAGGTGGTCGGGAAAGAGCGCGAACAGCAAAAGGGCGATGGATCCCAAGCCTTGCATAACGACCCAGGTACCAATGGTCATGGTGTTCTTTTTGCCTTTGACGGTGCCCCAGAGCAGGCCAATGAATACGCCGTCGATGAGAAGGGCGTACAGCAGTCGCGTGACGTGCGTGAATGGGATGGGGTCGCCGTTGGGAAAACCCTTTAAAAAGCCAATGGCGATGGACATAAGGAATGATCCTATGGCAATAATACCGAGGAATCGTACGCTGTCGGCGTTCTTTTGAGCGAAATGGAAATAGCCGCGCGAGGTTGATTTGATATCAACTTCTGCGGGCAGCGGTTTGCGCCTCGCGGCGGCGATGGCGGTGTATTGCGCGAGTACCGCCATCGCAAAGATGAGGCAGTGAACCATGCGCGGAATGAACGAGAATACGTACAGAATCGTTTCGCTTGCAATCATGGCGCTGAGCACGATGATAATGGCCGCCGTGCATGATGCGCCGCGGCAACGGCGCAGCCAATAGAACATGCAAATCCATGCTGATGCGGTTACGAGGGTCGATGCCGCCATGCGTGCCACGGTGAAGCCTGGTGCATTCGCTTCGATAAATGCGACTGCGGCGATTCCTATCGCTTCAAGCGCGATGCAGAGGTTTGTGCTGTGGAAGATGGCGCGTTTGGGGATGATTTTGTCGGTAAGGCCGAGCGCGACCATGAGTATGAGCAGCGGAACGAGCGAGATGAACGACGCCCCGTCGGTATAAATGCCCGCATCGGTTCCCATGTAGCTGCCGTATGCGCCTACGATCATGCCGGTTCGTGCCAGCATGAGCCCCATTGAAGTTGGTAGGAGGGTCAAAAGCAGCTCTTTCGTGATTCCTGTGCCGGCAATTCCTCCCGGTTGCTCGGCAGTGCTCGTCTCTTTGCCCTGATTCACGATACTCCCTTCTGTCCCCTGTGTTTCGTGCTCGATGCTCCCTTGCGCACGATGGGGATTAAAACGAGGCAATTATAGCTCGAGCTTCGTACCCTATAAATGCCCTTAAAGAGGGTATAGCGGCATTTTACGTCTAGGCAATATGGATTTCGTTGAATTGCGCTTCATTTTGATGAAGCGAAAGCACGTACGTGAGGGGGATCACTCATGACCGATGCAAACGAGACGGCCTGGACGGCTGAAGGGGGAAAAGCTATACCGAATGCTGTCAACGAGGGCAGCGAGGGTGCAGGTTTTCAGCCGGGCGATGGCGTTGTCGAAGAGGCGAGCGGGCCTCAGGAGGCATTATCGGCGGATCGCACGCCTGAAGAAGAGTTCTTGGCTCAGATGCTCGCTGCTACAGGGGCGACAAATCTGGAAGAAGCGGGACTTTACGACCCTGCCGAGGTCGCTGCGGAAGAGGAGCGCATCGAGGAAGAGATGTCTCCCGAAGAGCGTCAGGCCAAAGCTGAGCACGACGCCCTCGCCGCTGCGTTCAACATGATTCGCGAGCGTTCAAACGAAGGTAAGCTTACGACGCCTGGCACGTGGGCCGCGGCGGGCATCGTGCCCGATCATTTGATTCCTGTTGATTTTTCCGACTTGGCATTCGACGAGATTATTGCTGCACAGGCCGCGTCGGCTGCGGCTAAGAAGGTCGCCGAGGAGGCTGCGCAGGCTGCCGTAGCGGACGCGGATGCGGTAAGTGCCGATTCCAGCGTCGAAGACGTTGCGGCATCTTGCTCTAAAGCGGATGAAGCCGCTGGCGAGCATGCCCCGTCTGTCGACGAGGACGACTCGAATACTTCCGATGCAGGCGATTCCCTCGATTCTGAAATTGAGACCCCCGAATGGAAGCTTGATGACATCAAGGTACTCGAGGGAAAGCAGACGTATCTGTACTCGAGCGACTACATGACCGACACATATGCGCACTGGGCGTTTCTTGCTGAAGAGGGCGACGATACCTTGACGCTCGTCGAAAACGCGCGTGAAGAATCGCGTCTGTATCCGCGCCCCATGCTCGCGACCTCGCTTTCGAGCAAGCCATATTATTGGAGCGCTGAGCAAATCGAGCAAGCTTGGCAAGCCGTGCAGGAGTCGGGCTCGTATCCCGACATTAAAACATGCGAGGCGAGCAACGGCGAGCGGTATTTCTATTCGACCGATTACTTGTCCGATGCCCAGGCGAAAGCTTTGGCGGAGTGGTATTCGGTCGAACGATATATGAACGTGTAGGTGAAGTGCGTTTTCAATCAAACGTGAATTGGTTTTAACGCGCAAACGAGGCGCGTAGGAGATAGGAAACGAACGGCGCCCGCAGCGCGCCGTGAAGGGGGAGCATATGAAACCGGAAGACATGCTTGGCGGGGCGCCTGTTGGCAAGCCTTATATTCGCACGAGGGACGTGTTTCAAACCGACAACGATAATGGCGTTGAGGGCTATTCTGACGAAGCCCTGGCGCTTGTGGCCGATACGGCGAAAACCGGCGTGCCCGAGGGCGTGAACGCCGTTGGCATGGCGGGTTCGGCCAAGCACGGTACCATTGCCGTGCAGCTGTTTGCGCGCGTGAATCCCGAGACGCATGTCATTGAGCAGGCGGGTTATCGCGCGCATGGCTGTTTGGCCATGATTGCCTCCGCGTGCGCAGCGGTGTATTGGATGGAGGGTAAAACGGTGGAAGAAGCTGCCGCCATCTCTGCCGACCTTTTGGCAGAAGCGCGCGGCGTTGTTCCTCGCGACAAGTCGTATACGGCTCGCTATGCGGCGTGTGCCGTTCGTGGAGTGTGCGGCGACTTCTTTATTCGCCAGGGTGTCACGTTTGAGGATATGCTCGCTCGGCCGCATGCCTGCGACGACGCATCGCTTGATTGCGTGCTGTGCGAGAACTGCTCGCTGCGAAACTCCATGGTCGATTTGGAGGTCGCATCGCGTCTTCGCGCGGCAAAAGAGGCGTAACCATCATGGGGACGCAGGCGAAAATAACGGAAACCGAAAAGCGCCGCGTGTATTTGGACAACGCCGCTACTACGTGCGTGTCCGATACGGCATTTGAGGCCATGAAGCCGTTTTTACGCGGTTCGTTCGGCAATCCCTCTGCGCTCTATGCGGAGGCTCGCGAGGCCCGCGCTGCGGTTGAGCGGGCTCGCGAGGAAATCGCATCGCTCATTGGCGCCGCGCCGCATGAAGTCTATTTCACGTCGTGTGGTACTGAATCGGATAATTGGGCCATAAAAGGAAGCATGCGTGCACAGGCGAAAGCGAAGGGCCGCAAAGGCCGCTTCGTGACTTCGGCGTTCGAACATCCTGCCGTGCTGAACAGCGCGCGGGCGCTTGCTGACGAGGGATTCGATGTTGCGTATGCGAACGTAACCGATGACGGTATGGTTGATGAGGCATCGTTTGCTCGGGCGCTTGGCAACGGGGCTGATTTGGTCTCGATTATGCTTGCCAACAACGAGGTAGGCACAATTCAGCCCATTGCCCGTCTGGGCGAAATCGCGCATGGCACAGGCGCTCGGTTCCACTGCGATGCTGTGCAGGCGTTTGCTCACATTCCTGTGAACGTGGACGATTTGGGCGTGGACTACCTGAGCGTTTCAGGCCATAAGTTCCATGCCCCTAAAGGCGTCGGCTTCCTGTATGTTCGCGAAGGCGCGCCTCTGGAGCCTTTCATGAATGGCGGTCATCAAGAAGGCGCGATGCGTGGTGGCACCGAAAACGTTGCCGGCATCGTTGCCATGGCGGCCGCAGCGCGTGAGGCCTGCGAGAATATGGCGAGCGATGCTGTGCGCATAGCGGCGCTTCGCGACGAATTGGAATGTCGCATTCTTACTGAAATCGCCAACACCCGGGTAAACGGTGCGGCCCCGCGCGTGCCCGGCACGTTGAATGTGTCGTTTGCGGGCATCGATTCGGCTTCGCTTGTCGAGTTGCTTGACGAACGGGGCGTGTGCGCGGCGGGCGGAAGCGCCTGCTCGAGCCATGAAGGCGAACCCTCGCACGTGCTTGTTGCGATGGGGCTGCCGCCTGAGCGTACCCAGAGCGCCCTTCGTTTCTCGCTCTCGAATGAAACGACTCAAGACGATATTGACTATACGGTTGACGTATTGAAGGCCTGCAGTGAGCAATTGCAACCCTTCGCGCTGCTTGATCTTTCGAGCTTCTAGCTTGTTGAATTTGCTTGTCGGTAGACGCACGAGCCGTCTAGATTGGACGGGGTCCCGTCAGAGCGTTCGGCGTGGGTAGAAAGCCTGCGCCCGCGTGGATGCGCCTGCGCCGCAGTGGATTTCTGGATAAGGCGCGAAAGGAGGCCGCGTCTGCGTGGAAATGCCAAAGTTTGCGTAGTCTTGGGCCTGCGCGGCTTGAGAGCGCTCGCGCCTGCGATGATGTTGGTCGGTTTGCTGCCGCGATTGAGGTATCTGAAGGCGTTTGGTGCTCGTGGAAACTTTGCTGCGCCCAATTTAGAAAGAGCTTAGGTCTTTCTAAAATACGCCGCGATGATCTGTTTCTCCAACAGGTAGTTCGGTGCAATTGCGAATAGCCGCGGTTTTGACCACTCCGTGTTGAAGAATGGTCAAAATCGCGGCTATTCGCAACTTTGCACGACCTAAAGCTCGATTTGCATTCGCTCAGAATTCTGCTTTGGCTTTTGAAATCGTTTTGAACTGGGACTTTGCGAAAAGGAGCCACAATCGAAGAAGTTTCGCAAGGGTGGCATTTGCAAATAGCCGCAGTTTTGACCGGTTCGCCAGGGGGTGCGGACAATTCCTTGGACCAGCCTAAGCGACCAATCTGGAGTGGGTATGATGAATTGGACACCAAATTAAGAGCGAAAGGTGTTCAAGATG
>OKRW01001466.1_pt1 | contig 20120 bp, 20 predicted proteins | sample 1601151 | NCBI WGS metagenome assembly OKRW01 (sample SAMEA3541471, study PRJEB24748) | human gut metagenome | biome: human gut; feature: human-associated habitat; material: faeces | place: China | collected 2012 | reverse complement strand
GCTTTTCGCTGATCTCGCCGGTGGCCAGGCCGAAGTTCGGCTCCAGGGCGTTGAGGATGCTGGACTTCCCCACGCCGGAGTTGCCGGTAAAGGCCGAGATCCTTCCGGCCAGCAGGCCGCGCAGTTCCTCGATGCCTTGGCCGGTGGCGGCGCTGACGGATAAGGTCGGGATGCCGGCGGCCTGATAGATCGCGAGCAGGTCTTCCGCCTGCACCAGATCCCACTTGTTGATGCACAGGATGGGCTGGCACTCCTTGCTCTCAGCCAGGGAGATGATGCGGTCCAGCAAAAACGGGTCGCTCACGGGGATGGCCCCGGAGGCAATGATCACCAGCTGGTCTAAATTCGCCACCGCCGGGCGCTGGAAGGCATTGCGGCGGGGCAGAATGTGATCCAGAGAACCGGAGCCGTCGTCCTGGACGGTGATGGCCACCCGGTCCCCCACCAGGGGGGTGATCTTCTGATAGCGAAACTTGCCCCTGGCCCGGCAGGTCACCAGGCCGTCGTCCGTCTGGACGTAGTAAAATCCGCTCAGGGCCTTGCGGATGGTCCCTTGGTCGTTTCTCATTCGTCAAAATTCTCTTGGAACTGGGTGGCCAGCTCGCCGTCGAAGTAGACACAGACCTGCATCGTGCCGGAGCCGGTGATGCTGACATAGGTCGTGCCCACGTCGGTCTTCACGTCTTGGGTATAGACCTCTTTGCCGTCCAGGGTCACCTGCACCGTGACCGTCTCCCGACCGTCCGTCGGCAGGGCGATCTCGATGGTCTTGGTGACCTCCGGTTTGGTCTCCGGGCCTTTGCTGACCTGGAGGGTGATGCTGGTGCCCTCGTCCACCTGGGTGTTGGGCGCTACGCTCTGGTAAATGACCTGACCGGCGGGCTTGTCGCTGTTGACCTCGGAGACGTTGCCGATGTTCAGCCCCGCGCTGTGGGCGATGCTGCGGGCGTTGTCCAAAGAGATGCCGGTGAGGGTGGGCACGGCGACCTTCTTCACGTCAGGGCCGGTGCTGATGACCAGCTGGACGCGGTCGCCGGGGCTGACCTTGGCCCCCTTGACGGGGTTGCTGGAAATGACTTTGCCCTCCTCCACTGTATCGGAGGCCTGCTTCGTGGCGGTGTCCACTTTCAGGTCCATCTGCTGAAGGCGGCTGACGGCAACGTCGTAGTCGTCGCCCACTACGTTGATCATCTCTATGGTCTCTTGCCCGGAGCTGACCACTACATTGATGGTGATAAGCTCTTTGTTCTCGCTGACGGACGAACCGCCCTCAGGGTCTTGGCGGATGATCTCGCCCTCTTCATACTCCGAGCTGGGCTCACGAGATTGCTCCACGACTTTGAATTGCTTCAAGACCTCTTCATCCTGGAGCACATCGGTAAGCTTTTCGCCCAGGAGATTGGGAACTTTGACCGTGTTTTCCTTGTCAAAAATGCCGCTGAAGAACGTCAGCCACAGGAACACGCCCACGGCCACGATGAACACCACGACCACGATGGGGATCACCAGATTGCGGCGGCGGTCGCGGGGATCGTCGTCCTCGTAGTCATCCTGCTTCTCCGGCGGATAGCGCCGGGGCGGCGGGGCCGTGCGGGTGCGGACGGGCTGGCGCTGGCGGCGGCCCAGGGTCCCGGTGCCGTCCATGGGCTGGGTCGGCTCTTCTGGGACGGGCTGAGCGCCGTGGAAGGCGGCCAGATTATAGTGAAACTCCACCTGGGGATTCTTGCGGAATTCCTCCAGGTCCCGCAGCATGGCCTCGGCGTTCATATAGCGCTGGTCGATGCGGGAGGCCATGGCCTTCATGGTGATCTCCTCCAGGCCAATGGGAATGTCCGGCACGATCTCGCGGGGCGACATGGGCTTGGCGCTGATGTGCTGGATGGCCACGGAGACGGGGGTGTCCCCGTCGAAGGGCAGGCGGCCGGTCAGCATCTCATAGAGGACGACACCGGCGGAGTAAATGTCGGCGCGGGCGTCGATGTGGCTGCCTCTGGCCTGCTCCGGGGAGATATAGTGGACGGAGCCCAGGGCCTCCTGGGTCATGGTGTTTTGAGCAGCAGACATGATGCGGGCGATGCCGAAGTCAGCTACTTTGACGCTGCCGTCCCGCAGGACCATGATGTTTTGGGGCTTGATGTCCCGGTGGATGATCCCCCGGCTGTGGGCGTGGCCCAAGGCCCGGACGATCTGGGTGATGAAGTAGAGGGACTCCCGCCAGTTCAGGCGGCCGTCCTTTTTCTGCATATATTGTTTCAGGGTAATGCCGTCGATGAGCTCCATGACGATATAGTCCAGGTCATCCCCCTTGCTCACGTCGTAGACGGAGACGATGTTGGGGTGGGAGAGCATGGCAACGGCCTGGGCCTCCTCGTGGAAGCGGCGGCGGAACTCGGCGTCCGAGGCCAGGTCTTTTTTCAGGACCTTGATGGCAACAAACCGATGCAGCCGATGGCAATAGGCTTTGTAGACCACCGCCATGCCGCCGACACCGATCACGTCTAGGATCTCATATCGGTTATCGAGCATTTTACCGATGTATTGATTCATGGCAACACACTCCTTCTCACAGCTGGAACAGCACGACGGTGACGTTGTCCGGCGCTCCGTGGTCCAGGGTGCGGGCCACCAGCCGCTGGCAGATCTCTTGGGGGGAGCCGCCGGCCAGGACTTCCTTTTGGATCTCCTGATCGGTGACCTCGTTGATGAGACCGTCGGAGCACAGCAGGAGCGCATCCCCCGGCGCAACAGTCTCTTGGAAGAGGTCCGCCTTCACGCGGGGCGAGGTCCCCAAGGCCCTCGTAATGAGGTTTTTCTGGGGATGCCGCCGGGCCTGCTCCGGGGTCAGGTCGCCGTTGGCGATGAGATCCTCCACGACGGAGTGGTCACGGGTGATGCGGCGGATGCCGTCCGGCCGGATGAGATAGGCGCGGCTGTCCCCCACGTTCACCACTTCCAGGGTCTCCCCCTGCAAAATGAGGCCCACCAGGGTCGTCCCCATGCCGATGCAGGCGTCGTCTGTGGAGGCCTTGTGATAGACCACCCGGTTGGCGTCCTCCGCAGCAGCCAGGAGCAGCTTCCCCGTCTCTCCGGGGAGGTCCGGGCCGCGCAGGTCTTCCAGGTGGGTGCGGAAGGTCTCCACCGCCAGCTTGCTGGCGATGTCCCCCGCCTTGGCCCCGCCCATACCGTCGCAGACCACGCCCCAGGCCAGGCCGCGCTCCGGAATGGTCTCATAGGCGCAGGAGTCTTGGTTTTCTCGTCGAACGATCCCTTTGTCAGTCAATCCCCACACAGAAACCATGGGGAATCATCTCCTTTCTCCGCTCTCATCGCTGGCCCTTGGCCTGCTCCCGCAGGGCTTTCCGGCGCAGCTGGCCGCACGAGGCGTCAATGTCGCTGCCCAGGCGGCGGCGCACCGTGGCGGTGATGCCCCGCTTTTCCAGCTGCCGCTGGAACTGGGCCACGTGGGTGCTGGGGTGCAGGCTGCTCTCCTCCACGTAGTTCAGGGGAATGAGGTTCACGTGGGCCACGGTCCCTTCCAGCCGGTCGCCCAGCAGGGCGGCCTGGCGAGGCGTATCATTCACCCCGTCGATCATGGCATACTCATACGAGATGCGCCGCCCCGTCTTTTGGAAATACCGGCGGCAGGCCGCAAAGAGGGCATCCACCCCCGTGGCCCGGTTGACGGGCATGAGGCTGCTGCGGGTCTCGTCGTCGGGGGCGTGGAGGGAAACGGACAGCGTGAGCTGTAAATTCTCCTCCGCCAGCCGGTCGATGCCCTTGATCAGGCCGCAAGTGGAAAGCGAGATATGACGCATGCCGATGTTCATTCCGTTGGGATGGTTGACCAGGGTGAGGAATTTTCGCACGTTGGCGTAGTTGTCCAGCGGTTCCCCGATGCCCATGAGGACGATGTTGGAAATGGGCGCCCCGGAATCCTTCTGGGTAAAGATCACCTGGTCCAGCAGCTCCCCCGCCGTGAGATTCCGAATCTTGCCCCCCACGGTGGAGGCGCAGAAGGCGCAACCCATTGCACAGCCCACCTGGGAGGAGATGCAGACGGAGTTGCCGTGACGATAACGCATGAGGACCGTCTCAATGCAGTTGCCATCGGCCAGCTGCCACAGATATTTTATGGTGCCGTCCAGCTTTGAGACCTGCTTCCGGGCCACCACCGGCGGGGTGATGCCACCGGCCTGGTCGATCTTGGCCCGGAGGGCCTTGGGGACGTCCGTCATCTCTTTGGTGGAGGCCACGCCCCGGCTGAGCCATTGGAAGAGCTGCTTGCCCCGGAACGCGGGCTGACCCTGGTCCTTGCACCAGGCGGTGAGCTCTTCCGGGGTCATGGACTTGAAATCGATCCGTTCCGTCATTTGCCCCCCTCCTTTCGGAGCTTGGCCAGGAAAAAGCCATCGGTCTGCAAGCGCTGGGGCCAGAGGGTACACTGGCCTGCGGCCACCTCGCCCAGCGGGCCGGGCAGCAGAAAGCTTTCCAACTGATATTCTGGATGCTGGGCCAGGAACGCCGCCACAACGTCCTCGTTTTCCGCCTGCAGCAGCGTACAGGTAGAATAGAGCAAGACGCCGCCGGGCTTCACATAACGGCTGACATTGTCCAAAATGTCCCCTTGGATCTGGGGCAGGCCCGCCAGCTCCGCCGGGTCCTTATAGCGGATCTCCGGCTTCTTGCGGATGACGCCGAGGCCGGAACAGGGCACATCGGCCAGGACGGCGTCGAACTGTTCCTCCCAGCCCTTCCGGGGCTTTTTGCCGTCTAAGACCTGGGCGGTAATAGACTGCAAGCCCAGGCGGGCGGCCCCGGCTTCGATGAGCGCTTTTTTATGGGCGTGGAGGTCGCAGGCGTGGATCTCGCCCTGATCCTGCATACACATCGCAGCGGCAAAGGACTTGCCGCCGGGGGCAGCGCAGGCGTCCAAAACGGTTTCCCCCGGCTGTAAGCCGGCGGCCAGGACCGCCAGGCGGGCGGCGGGGTCCTGGGGATAGAACATCCCCTCCTGCCAGGCCGTGCGCTGGGTCAGATCGCCGGTGTCCGTGAGGACCAGGCAGTCCGGCAGCCAGGGGTGGGGCAGGACGTTCACGCCCTCTCGCTCCAGGGCCAGAACGACCTTGGGCGTTTCAAAGCGGCAGGTGTTCACCTGCACCGTCACCGGCGGCTCGCTGTTGTCCCAGCGGAGCAGGGTCTCCAATTCTTCCCCGTCCAGCTCCTTGGCCCAGGTCTCGACCAGCCACTGGGGGTGGCTGTACAGCAGGGAGAAATAGGCCGTCTGGCTGCTGCGGTCCAGGGCCGGAAGCTCGTTGATGTTCCGGGCCAGGTTCCGCAGGATGCCGTTGACCAGGCCTCCGGCGCGGGGATTCTTGCAGTGTTTCTTCGTCAGCTCCACCGATTCGTTCACGGCGGCGGTGACGGGAATTTTGGTGAGGAAGAGCATCTGGTACAGCCCCAGACGCAGGCTGTTTCTGACCTTGCTCTCCATTTTTTGCAGCTTCATGGTGGAAAACTGCTGGATGTAGTGGTCCAGCAAAAGCTTATTCTGGACCACGCCGAAGCACAGGCGGGTGGCCAGGGCGGCGTCCCGCTTGTCCAGGTGTTCCTCCTGGATCACTTTTTTCAAGTGGCCGTTGGACCAGGCCTTCTGGCGCTCCATGGCCACGAGGGTCAGCAGTGCGGCTTCTCGTGCGGACATGCCCCGTCTCCCTCCTTTCTCTTGGGCGCTCAATCCACGGGGATGGGATGCCCGCGCAGGTAGTCTGCGGCGGCCATCCGCTTCCCGCCGGCGGCTTGCAGGGTGTCGATGCGCAGCACCGTGCCCTCGCCGCAGGCAATTTTCAGGCCCTTCTTATCCGCCGCCAGGACACTGCCGGGGGCTTTCCCCGTGGTCTCGTCCAGCACGGCGGTGGCAAAGATCTTGCATTTCACCCCGTTGAGCTCTGCCGTGGCAGAGGGCCAGGGGATGAGGCCCCGCACCTGGTCGTGGAGCGTCCGGGCGGGCTTGGTCCAGTCCATGGGCGAAAGCTCCCGGCTGAGCATGGGGGCCAGCGTGACTTGGCTCTCGTCCTGGGGGGTGCGGGTGGCGGTGCCGTCGGCGATGTTCTGGACGGTCTCCACCAGCAGGTCCGCACCCAGGCGGGCCAAACGGTCGTGGAGCATCTCCACTGTCTCGTCGGGGTCGATGGGTGTTTTGACCTGGGAGATGATGTCCCCGGCGTCCAGGGCCAGCGCCATGTGCATGATGGTCACGCCCGTCTCCTTGTCCCCGTTCAGGATGGACCAGTGGATGGGGGCAGCCCCGCGGTACTTGGGCAGCAGGGAGGAGTGGACGTTGATGCAGCCATACTTGGGGTAGTCCAAGATCTCCTGGGGCAGGATGCGGCCGTAAGCGGCCACCACGATGAGATCCGGGGCCAGGCTCCGGATGGTTTCCAGGGCCGTGCCGTCCCGCAGTTTGGTGGGCTGATACACCGGCAGATCATGGACCATGGCGCACAGCTTCACCGGGGTAGGCTGGAGCTTCATGCCCCGGTTCTTGGGCTTGTCCGGCTGACTGAACACGCCAACGACCTGGTGCCCGGCGGCGACCAGAGCCTCCAGCGAGGGCACGGCGAACTCCGGCGTGCCCATGAATACGATCTTCATGGAGGTCCCTCCTCAGTCCGCGTCTACGGCCTGCATCATGTCGTCGACCTCGGCCTCGGTGAACAGGCGGTCGCACTTTTCATAGTACATGTGGCCGTCCAGATGCTCGATCTCGTGGCAGAAGCAGCGGGCGGTGATGCCCTCGCCCTCGAACTCCACAGGCTCGCCGTGGCGGTTCTGGGCCTTGACCTTCACCTTCATGGGGCGTTCCACAATGCCGTACATGCCAGTCAGGCTCAGGCAGCCCTCGAAACCCTCCTGCTCCCCCTCCTGGCTGACGATCTCAGGGTTCACCAGCTCCAGGTATTCCTCCTGGTCGTTGAGCACGATGCACACCCGGCGGAGGATGCCGATCTGGGGTGCGGCCAGGCCCAGGCCCTGGGCGTCCTTCAGGGTGGCGGTCATATCGTCCAGCAGGTTAGCCAGCTTCTGGTCAAAGTTGGTGACAGGGTGGCAAACCTTGTGCAGGACGGGGTCGTCCTTCTGTAAAATCTTTTTGATCATGATAACATTCCTTCCTTGATTCTCTCAGTCTCTCTTATAGTGTATCTAGTGTATATTGTCATTCACCCATCCATAGGGTCTACGTCAATTAAGATGGACAGGCCTTTGTTGGCCCGGTCCTGCTGGGCGGCCCGCAAGATTTGGGCTAAAATGGCCCGGATCTCTTTGTCATTGCGGCATTTCACCAGCACCCGGTAGCGGTAGCGGTTGTTGATCTTTAGGATGGGAGCCGGGGCCGGGCCCAGCACCTCCGGCCCATCCGGGCCGTGCTGCCGGGGCTTGATCCACGGGTCCAGGCTCCGCCGCACCACGGCGCAGGCCCGGAGCACCTGCGTCTCCTCCGGCCCGGAGATGGTGATGCGGAACAGGTTCAGAAACGGCGGAAAGCGAAGCAGGCGGCGCATCTCCCGCTCCCCGGTGTAAAAGGTATCATAGTCCTGGCGGGCAGCCAGATTGAGGATGTCGTTGTCCGGGGTCCAGGTCTGGATGATGGCCCGCCCCGGCTTGTCCCCTCGTCCGGCCCGGCCCACCACTTGAGTGAGCAGGGAGAAGGTCCGTTCGGCGGCCCGGTAGTTGTCGGCGTAGAGGGAGAGGTCTCCGTCCACGACCCCCACCAGGGTCACGTTGGGGAAATCCAAGCCCTTGGCCACCATCTGGGTCCCCAATAAAATGGGCACTTTTTTCCGGCGGAAACGGTCCAGCAAGACCTCATGGGACCGGGTGGCCGTGATGGTGTCGGCGTCCATCCGCATGACTTCTACGTCTGGATAGAGGGCTTGCAGCTCCTCCTGGAGCTTTTGGGTGCCCATGCCCACGAACTGAAACCGGCCCGCGCAGTGGGGGCAGACCTCCGGCAGGGGCATGGAGTAGCCGCAGTAATGGCACATGAGCCGCCCGTTGGCGCTGTGGTAGGTCAGGTGGACGGAACAACGGGGGCAGGTGGGGACTTCGCCGCACTGGCTGCACAGGGCCATGCGGCTGTTGCCCCGGCGGTTGAGAAAGAGGATGCTCTGCTCTCCCCGCCGCAGGTTTTCCTCCAGCTCCGTCCGGAGCAGTTCGGATACGCCGGAGTTGTTTCCAGCCCGTAATTCCTGCTTCATGTCCGCCAGCACGACCTTGGGCAGCTGATGCGCATTGTAGCGCTGCTGCAAAGTAAAGAGATGATATTGTCCCGTCTCGGCGGCGTAGCGGCTCTCCACCGCTGGGGTGGCAGAGCCCAGGAGCAGCAGGCCCTTGTGCTGCTTACAGCAGAACTTTGCCACCTCCCTGGCATGGTAGCGTACCATACTCTCGGACTGGTAGCTGCTCTCCTGCTCCTCGTCCAGGATGATGAGGCCCAGATCGGGCAGGGGGCCAAAAACTGCCGAGCGGGTACCCACAACGACCTTGGCGCGTCCGTCCCGGACGCGCTTCCACTCGTCATAGCGCTCGCCCGTGGGCAGGCAGCTGTGTAAGATGGCAACCTGCCGGCCGAAATGGGCCAAGAAGATTTGCAGTAAGCTGGGGGTCAGGGCGATCTCTGGGACCATGACGATGGCCCCCCGTCCAGCCTCCAAGGCCTTCTGGATCAGGTGGAGATAGACCTGGGTCTTGCCGCTGCCGGTGACGCCGTACAGCAGCGCCGCCTGGGGGGCAGGCTCCTCCATCAGGTCCAGCAGGCCCTGATAGGCCGCCTGCTGCTGGTCGTTGAGGGTAGACAGCGGGGTGATCTCCCCCGTCTCCGGCATGGCGCGGCGGAAAACCTCTTTCTCCTCCAGGGCGAGCACGCCCTTTTTCGCCAAGCTCTTGATGGTGGTGCGGGAGGCACCGGTGAAGTAGCACAGCTCCTTCACGCTGGCGCTGCCCAGGCGGCAGAGCAGCTCTGTGACCCGGTAGCCCATGGGGGAGGTCTTTTGCTTGGGCGCTAAGAGCGCCATGGCCTCGGCAGGGTCCATGGTCAGGCGGGCGATGGGCTCCGTTTTGTCCCCCACTTTCCGCTTGGCCTGGGTCTGGCGGGTGATGAGGCCCGCTTTTTCCAGCTCCCGCAGGGTGGCGCGGGGGTCTTTGAGGTCCGGGATGGCCTTGATCTGGTCCAGGTCCGCCTGTCCCCCGGCGGCGTAGAGCAGACCCATGATCTGCTTGGCCTTGGGGCTTCGGGCGGTTTTCTCTTCCCAAGTCTCCCGGTCAACGCCGGGGGCGATGGCATAGCTCTCCCGCAGCACATACCACAGCCCGGTGGGCAGCATGGTGAGGGCGGCGGCGTAGACCGTGCAGAAAAAGCGCTCCCGCATCCACAGGGCCAGCCGGATGCCCTCCTGGGTCAGAACGGGCCTGGGGTCCAGCAGGGTGCCGATCTCTTTGAGTCTCCCCTCCGGCACCTCGTCGGCCAGGGAGAGGACCAGACCCTCGCTGGGCCGGTTGCCCGCCCCAAAGGGGACCAGCACCCGCATCCCAGGGACCAGCTTCTCCGCCAGAGCATCGGGCACCCGGTAGGTATAGGGCCGGTCGATGGCAAAGGTAGCGGCCGCCAGGGCCACTTTGGCAGTCTTCACGAGCTTATCCATGCGCATGGCCGCAGTCGGTTATTCTGCGGGCTCCTCCGCGTCCTCAGCGGCGGGAGCAGGCTCCTCGGCAGGGGCAGCGCTCTCCAGGACCGGCGCTGCTTCCTCAAAGGCAGGCTCTGCGGGCGTGGCTTCCACGGGGGTGGCGTGATGGGGCTGCTCGTGGCCGGGGGCGTTCTCCTGCTCATGGGCAAAGCGGCCCTGCAGGACGCCTTCCTCCTGCATGACCTCCTCCACGGGCTCGTCCAGCTTGCCGTCGGCGATCTCCTGGACGGCGATGCTCACGGGCTTTTCCTCCAGCATCAGGCCCTCGCGCTCGGCGCGGGCAGCGATCTTACGGGCGCGGGCAGCCACCACGTTCACCAGCTGGTAACGGCTGGGGACCTGCTTCAACAGTTCGCTCATTGCGGGATACAGCATCATAATTCATTACACTCCTTTGAACAGTTCCAGGCGCCGTTCCTTGCGGCAGCCCTCGGCGACGAGGATGGCTAAGATCTCCCCCACCGCATTTTCTATTGTGTCGTTGATGACGATATAGTCATAGTGCTCCAGCTCTTTGGCCTCTTTCCGGGCAGTGGCCAGGCGGCGCTGGATGACCTCCTCCGAGTCTGTCCCCCGGCCGTGCAGACGGCGGGAGAGTTCCTCGAAGGACGGGGGGACCAGGAAGAGGGAGACGGCCTCCGGCATCTTCTGCCGGACCTTGGCCGCGCCCTGGCTCTCGATCTCCAGGATCACATCCACACCCTGGTCCAGTTTTTCCCGGATCATGGCCATGGACGTGCCGTAAAAATTCCCCACGTACTCGGCGTACTCTAAAAATTCTCCCCGGTCGATGCGCTCCTGAAACGCCTCGCGGGTCACAAAATGATAGTTCACGCCATCCTGCTCCCCGGTGCGGGGGGCGCGGGTGGTGAAGGATACAGAATAATATAGGTCCGTCCGTTTTTCCAGCACCTTGGACAGGACCGTGCCCTTGCCTGCGCCGGAAAAACCGGAGACCACCAATAGGGTCCCTCGCTTCATTCTTCTTCCTCCCCTGGGATCTCTTCCCGTCCGTTGAGCCGGCTGGCCACGGTCTCCGGCTGGAGGGCGGAAAGGATGATATGATCGCTGTCTGTAATGAGCACGGCGCGGGTGCGGCGGCCGTAGGTCGCGTCCACCAGGACCCCGCGTTCTCTGGCCTCCTGGACCATGCGCTTGATGGGGGCCGACTCAGGGCTTACGATGGCGATGAGCCGGCTGGCAGAGACCATGTTGCCAAAGCCGATGTTGATGAGTCTCAATGGCTCGCCTCCTCTCCCCGTCACTCGATGTTCTGGACCTGCTCGCGGATCTTTTCGATCTCGCCCTTCAGGTCCACGACCACGCGGGAGAGGGCCACATCGCTGCACTTCGAGCCGATGGTGTTGGCCTCCCGGTTAAACTCCTGGATGAGGAAGTCCAGCTTCCGTCCCACGGAACCGTCCTGGGTCAGCATCTCATGGAGCTGGTCCAAATGGCTGTGCAGACGGACGGTCTCCTCGTCCACGGCGACTTTGTCGGCAAAAATGGCGGCCTCCGTCAGGATGCGGGTCTCGTCGAGTTGGGTATTTTCCAGGACCTCCTGCATCCGCTGGCGTAGCTTTTCCCGGTATTCGTTCACGCTCTCCGGGGAGCGGGCCTCTACCTGGGCCACGAGCTGGGCGATCTTCTCCGCCTTGCCCCGGATGTCCTGGGCCAACTTTTCCCCCTCGCGGGTGCGCATGGCGTTGAACTCCTCCAGGGCCTGGGCCAGCACCTGGCTGATGTCGGCCACGATCTCCTCGGCATCCCCCTGTTCCTTTTCCACCAGGAACACATCCGGGAAGCGGGAGAGCAGGGAGACGGAAATATCATCCCGCAGGCCGTAGGCATCCCGCATCTGGGTCAGGGCCGTGTAGTAGCCGTCAGCCACGGGCTTGTTCAGGGTCACGGAGACCTTATCCGCTGCGGCGGAGTCGATCGTCAGGAACACATCCACCTTGCCCCGGCCCACGCTCTTCTGCACCTGGGCCTTGATGGCCTCCTCGGCAAAGACATACAGCCGGGGCAGCTTCACGGAACAGTCCAGATAGCGGTTGTTCACGGCCCGCAGCTCTACGGTGATCGTCCGGTCGTGGAGCACCTGCTCGCCCCGGCCGTAGCCTGTCATACTTCGTATCACGAAAAACACCTCATTCTCAGTTCTCTTTCTCTATCGTCCACTCCCGTTGATGCCGCTGGGGTCAATTGCAGGAGTTGCACAGGCAGTTCAGACAGCACAGGGTCGTGCAGAGGTTGGCCAGGTCGTCGCCGCCCTGGTAACTGCCCCGCTGGGCCTGTAGATTCATCTGGTTGACTGCCTGACGGTATTCTATATTGTTGGGTTCCATGCTGCTGGCCGTCCAGAAATTCTGGCGGGCGTCGTCCATCCAGCCACGCTTGTAGGCGATGCTGCCCATGAGGAAGTACCACTCGGCGCTGTTGGCGGCGGTGGAGCGCAGGATGCGCTCAGCCTCGGCCAAATTGTTCTGGACGATGAGCTGACGCACCTGAAGGAAGGCGGGGTTCTGGCCGGCCTGACCGCCGGTGCCGTAACGGTTCCCGTTGGACTGGGCCTGCTGCTGATAGCCCCCCTGGGTGCGGCCCTTGACGATGGCGTCATAGGCCTCGTTGATCTCCTTCATCTTGGCCTCGGCCAGGTCGGCCAAGGGGTTGTTCACATAGTTGTCCGGGTGATACTTCTTCACCAGGGCCCGGTAGGCGCGTTTGACCTCCTCATCGCTGGCGGAAGGACTGAGGCCCAGCACGGCATAGGGATCGTTCATAGTTTTTTGTTCTCCTTATCGGTCTCCCCCGCCGGGAGGGCGGGAGCTTGGTCACGTTGGAATAAACGGGGGTGCTTGGCCTGCTTCCATTGGCCGGTAAAAACGGCTTCCTCCACGGCAGGCAGGCCGATGGTGAGGATATGGCCCAGCAGCGGCTCCCAAACGCCCCAGTCTAACAGGGCGTAGGCGGTGTTGGCCAGGCCCAGAGAGACGTGCATCGTCTCCCGCAGGGCGGCTTGATGCTGCTCCGCCTGGTCGCCGTAGCGGGCCAGGAGGGGATTATAATTCCCTGCTTCCCGGTCCTCGGCCAGATCGTCCCAGGCATCGGCCAGGTAGATCCAGCGGCCCACATGGTACAGGATCTGCGCCACGGCGCTCTGCCGGGCCGCCGGAGAGACTGCTATGGCCGCCGCCTGGAGCAGGCGGGCAAAAGCATCGGCAGGGCGGTCCAGAGAGGGGGTGTTGGCCTCCTCCAGCTGGTGCAGCTCGTCTAGGCAGGTCTTGACCACCCGGTCAAAGTCCGGGCGGCGCTGGGCTGCGGCCCGATAGGAGCGGCGCAGCGCCAGGGCGACGGAGCGGCCCTTGAGCTTCTCCCCTGCCCCGCCGTCGCGGATGGCATCTTGCAGCTTCCACCAGACCAGGATCACGGTGGCATCGGCGGCGGCTTCCAGGGCCGCGTCGCCCAGCCAAACCGGTTTCTTCTTCCAAGGGGCAGCGGGACATCGAAACAGAGCCGTTTCCCCCTCCGGCGGGGCCAGGAGGAGAGCCAGAAAGACAAAGTCATAGTTCAGCGTCAGCTGGGCGGCTTTGCCATAGCGCTCCCCCAAGGTCTTGCACAGGCCGCAGTAGACGGCCCGATACCGCGCCTGCTCCTCCGGGGGCAGGACAGCGGTGACCGCTCTTACATACCCGAACACGCCCGCACGATCTCCACCACATGGAAGCGCAGGCCATCGACCCGCTTCATGTGCCGGTCCCAGGCCACGGCCACGAGCACACCGGCCACAAAGCCGATGCCCGCGCACAAGGCCCGGAGCATCTCGTTGCCGCCGAAGGGCAGAAACGACGACACGCCGTAAAAGACCAGCGCCAGCACCAGGGGCAGGATATAGACGATGGCGGCGGTCTTGAAGAAGGTGCCGTTCTCGCTGCACACCCGCACCATATCGCCGGGCTTGGCCTCGGCGTCGTTGTAGGCGGTGACGAGATTTTCTTTCCGGGTCAGGGTCGTTTCACAGCCGTTGCACTCAGCGCAGTTGTGGGCCGCGCCGCAGGCGGTGCCCCGCTGGACGGCGACGACAGCCATGCCGTTGCCCTGGACGGATTTTACCATTGCGATCTGTTCCATAGAAAAACCTCCTTATCAGGGTCTGTTTCTCTGTTTTTCTCTTGTTTCAGCTTACGATTTACTCAAATAGAAGGCCACAGAATAGTGGTTGCCCAGGATGCTGACCTTCTCTCCGGCCCCCTCCTTCAGGGTCACCTTGGCGGCGGCCCGTTGAAGCTCGTCCTCGGTAGCGGCCTTGCTCAGGTCTACGGTGACTTGAATTTGGTCGGCGCTCAGGTGCTCCACCTGCTCTGGATCGCCCCGGACCCAGACGCTCAGGGTGGTGTTGACCAGGCCGGCCTTCCAGCCTTCGGGGACGTTGGTAAAGGTGATCTGCTTCGTCTCCAGCTGCCGGGCCTTGACCTTATCAAAGGAGAGGCTCACGGTGGCAAAGCGGACCTCTTGTCCCCAGGCCACCACGCCGTCCGGCAGGTGGATGGGAAGCGCATACGAAGTGTCTGCCAGGACGTTGCTCAGGTCGATCTCCCCCAGGGAAATGGATTGGGGCAGGTCGGCCCCGGCCTCTTTCACAACGGTGAGGTTCTTGGGGGAAATGTCGACCGTCACATCCGCGGCCGAGGTCGTGTCTCCCCCGGTGAGGGTCACGGTCAAGGGCAGGGCCACCACTTGGCGGACCGGGACGGTGACGTCTACGTTCTCCTGGTCCAGGGTGATGTTTTTCCGCGAGGCCGGTTTGCTGCCCGGACCCATAAGGACCACGCTGGCCGTTTCCGTAATGGTGTCGCTGACTTCCTTGCCGCCGATGGTGGCCAGGGCATAGGACACGCCGTCCAGGGCCTCGGCGGGGCCGGTGAGGGTAATGGTCTCCGGGTCGGTGCTGACGGCACCGGCCAGGCAATTTTCCGCTTCGGTACCAATAAACTCGCCCCGGACAGGGATCTCTTTCGTCTCCTGCTTCTCCACCGTCACGGTCACGCGCAGGTCCTCCCAGTCGGAGACCGAGACGTTGTCCGTGCCGATGTTATTGGGGAAGGAGGCCCGGCAGCTGATGGTATGCTCGCCCTCGGACGTGATGGCGGAGACATCCAGCTCCAGCGTCAGGTTCTTTCGGTTCAGCTTCATCAGCGTCTTCCGGCGGCCGGAGAGCTTGAGGTTCACGCTGTCCCGGCTTTGGTCTGTGACCATGAGGCCCCGCTCGGCCAGGGAATCCTCCCCGACGAGGGAGACGGGGATGTCCCGGATGGGGACGGTACCGGTGGGGTTTTCTACGTTGATGACGTACAGCCACACACCCACGGCTAAGACGATGGCTAAGATGATATTGAAGACCTTGCGGTTTTTCTTGGGATTGGTCATGGCGTTCCCCTCCCTTTCCAAAACAGCAGGCGGCTATGCTTTTTCTGGGTACCGGTCTCCTCCCGCGGCAGCAGCTCATTGCTTAAAATACGCCCCAGCGTCTCTGGGGAGAGGTGGCGGCGGAGGGTTCCCCGGATCATCACAGAGATGGCGCCGGTCTCCTCCGAGACCACGGCCACCACGGCGTCGGACCGCTCGCTCATACCCAGGCCTGCCCGGTGGCGCATGCCCAGGTCTTTGCTCAGGTTCATGCTCTCGGACATGGGGAGCATACAGGCCGCCGCAACGATCTTCCCCCGGCGGACCACCACCGCGCCGTCGTGAAGGGGGGCCTTGGGGTAGAAGAGGTTTTTCAGCAGCTCACTGGTCACGGTGGACTGGAAGGGCGTCCCCGAAGCGATGATGTGGGACAGGTCCGTCTCCCGCTCGAAGACCATCAGGGCACCGATCTTGCTCTTCGACAGCTCGGCGTAGGCCTCCACCGTCTCGGCAATGGCCTGCTCCAAATCGGTGACCGGTGCCTCACTGCGGAAATAGCGGGAAAAGCCGGAGACGCTGTTGCTGCCCACCTTTTCCAAAAAGCGGCGAATTTCCGGTTGGAAAATGACCACCAGAGCCAGCAAGCCCAGCTCCACGGCCTTACTCAAAATAAAGTTGATGGCGTTGAGATTAAACTGGTACGAGATCCACATGGCCACCACGATGATGAGCAGGGCCTTGGCGACCTTGGCCGCGTTGGTCCGCTGGAAGATCCCGATGCATTTATAAAACACGAAGGACAGGATAGCAATGTCGATTAGGTCAGAGACCGTCATCAGCCGCAGATAGCCCAGCGTATTGACGCAGAATTGCAGAAACGCGGTCATTGCTCCCACCTCCCTTTCTGTTCGGCAGCGTAGACGCGCCTATGATAATTCAAGTTATTATAGTATATTTCCCCGGCATTTACAACCCCGCTGGACGGGGAAATTTCACGGTTTCTCCCTCGCGCGGCCCCAAGCTCCCCCGGACGGGGCTTTCTTTCCCCGGCTGCGCTTTGCCCGTTGGCAGGCGGCGCCGTTCGTGTTATACTGAAAGCCAAGAAACCATCCTGCTGACACAGAAGGAGGCCGCTATGGCTGCTATCATAGAGATCACTGACATCACCGCCCCGGAGCTGGACCTCTTCGCCCGGCTCACCGAGGCCCAGCTGCGCAACCGGCTGGAGCCGGAAAAGGGCGTTTTCATTGCGGAAAGCCCCAAGGTCATCCGCCTGGCCCTGGACGCCGGCCACATCCCCGTGGCCCTGCTCATGGAGCACCGCCACATCGAGGGGCAGGCCAAAGATATTTTAGAGCGCTGCGGGGACATTCCCGTCTACACGGCAGACCGGCATGTGCTGGCCTCCCTCACCGGCTACCCGCTGACCCGCGGGGTCCTCTGCGCCCTGCGGCGGCCCAAATTGCCCACGGTGGAGGCCATCTGTCGGAACGCCCGCCGGGTGGCGGTGCTGGAGGGCATCGTAGACACCACCAACGTGGGAGCCATCTTCCGCTCGGCGGCGGCGCTGCACATGGACGCCGTCTTACTCTCCCCCACCTGCTGTGACCCGCTGAACCGGCGTGCCGTCCGTGTGAGCATGGGGACGATTTTTCAGATCCCCTGGACCCGGCTGGGTGAGGACCACACCCAGTGGCCGGAGGCGGGCCTGCGCCGTCTGCACGACCTGGGCTTCGAGACGGCGGCCATGGCCCTGAGCGACACCGCCGTCTCCATCGACGACCCAAAGCTCAAGGCCGTCCAGCGCCTGGCGATCATCCTGGGCACCGAGGGGGACGGGCTGGCTCACGAGACCATTGCAGGCTGTGACCACACGGTCTGTATCCCCATGTCCCACGGCGTGGACTCTCTGAACGTCGCCGCGGCCAGCGCCGTGGCCTTTTGGGAGCTGCGGGTCTGCTGAGCGGCCTTCTTTTCTCACACCACGACGAAGATCCCGGCGAGCTTCTGCTTCTCGCCGGGATCTTCTTTTCCCAATTTCCTATTTGAAAAGGACCTTACGGCAGGCTGCGCCGCAGGGCATCGACCAAGCGGGTGGGCCCGCGCAGTTCTTCCACGAACCGGCGCTGGATGCTCTCCGCCTGGACGCTTCCTTTCCCCAAATAAAACATCGGCTTGCCCATGGACACAGCCAGGGTCAGCTTTCCGTCCGGACGAAGCCGGAGATAGGTCTTTCCCATGCTGAGCAGACTCAGCATGGCTTCCTGGACGGGCTGGGTGAGCAGTCGCTCCGCCCAGTCGGGCCGGTCGGTCTGGACCTGGAATTTCCGGGCAAAGACCTCGCTGCCCAGGGCATTGCGGCTTCCGGTCAGGCGTCCCAGGACGCCCTTGGGCGTGATGGTGCAGTCACAGCCGATCTCCTTTCCCAAGTCGCAGGCGAACCATAGGCCCAGGAAGATCTCCCGTTCCTCTTCCTTTTCCATCTCTGTCTCCGGGTCCCGGTACAATGCCATCTCGCAGAGCTTCAGACCCGCCAGCCAGACGGGCAGGCCCTGGTAGCTGGCGCTGACCACGTCGTTGGTATATAAGCTGTCAAACCGGGGCAGACCGGGGCTGCCCTCCGCGATCTGGGCGCGGGTCAGGTCCTGGGCGGCGGGATACTCCACCGCCTCAAAAACCTGGTGCAGGGCGCCGGGGACCAGGCGCTGACTGATGGCCGCCTGGCCGACCTTTTGGGCGTGGTTGCCCAGGACCGCACCGACGACGGCGACCACGATGCCGCCAACGATGAGCGGCAGATTCGAGCCGACGAAGCCGACCAGGACCAAGAGGCTGCCCAGGCCCCCCATGACTTTACCCAAGCCGCCTTTGGCTTTCTGTACGCCCAGCGTTGTGGTGACGTCCCGGTTGTCCTCTAAGCCGGGAACCGCTTGCCGTTTGTCCTCCATGGCAGGTCCTCGCTCAGTACAGCAGGTCCATGTAGTCCATGGCCCGGTAGAGGATGGTGGCGGTGGCGGCGTTGTTCACGTCCCGCTTGGGCATGAGGTAGCCGTTGTCGGTGCCCTGGACGATGCCGATGTCCAGGAGCAGCTGAATGGCGTCGGCAGACCAGGAACTGACCTGCAAATAATCGTGGAACTCGCTGATCTGGGTGTAGAACTCATGGTTCTCCCCGTAGGTAGGGGCTACGCCCAGGTAGTCCATCGCCCGGTACAGGAAGGTAAAGGCCTGCTCCCGCGTCAGGTCGCCGTAGGGGTCAAAGCGGGTGGGGCTCACGCCATTGGTGATGCCCGCACCGACGGCCCAGTTCACGGCACCGGACCAGGGATCATCCCAGGACACATCCGTAAAGCCCGCGTCCACCCCAATGGCCGGGGCATCCATAGCCCGCCAGAGATAGAGGACAAACTCCCCCCGGCTGGTGGGCAGGTCCGGGTAGAAATAGCCGCCGTCATGCGTCTGCATGATGTCCATGTCTACCATCTTGGAGACATAGGGGTAAGCCCAGTTTTTCGCAGGTACATCCTTGATCGTGGCGGCAGAGGCAAAGACCGCCGTCGCCAGCACCGCCGTCAGCAGCAGGGCGGAGATCAGTCGTTTCAGGTGTTTCATTGCAAAGCGCTCCTTTCTCATTTCGTCGGGCGGGAAGGGGGATCAGAAAATATCGCCCCAGCCTTCGTCGTCTGCGTAGTCTCCCCAACCGTCATCGTCCACGTAATCGCCCCAACCTTCGTCATCGTAGCTGTAATCATACTCATCTTCGATGTAGTCACCCCAGCCGTCATCATAGTCCTCGTAGGCATCGTCCTCGGTGAGGCGGTAGCTGTCCCAGCTGCCGTCGTCGTAGATCACGTCGCCCCGGCCTTCCTGCCTGGGGGATGGCGTGCTGTGGTGGATGACGGTGGTGTTGTTGGTCGTGGTGCTCGTGGTGGTGGTGCCGGCGTGGTGTGCTCGGTGTGCAGCACCTCGTCGCCGATGATGTTCGCGTTCGTGCCGATCAGGCCGACCTTCGTGTGCAGGCACTGCTCGAGCATGTGCTTGATGAGCGTGGTGACGGTGGTCTTGCCGTTGGTGCCGGTCACGCCGATCATGGTCAGCTCACGCGACGGATTGCCGAAGAATTCGCAGCAGATGCGTGACAGCGCAAGGCGGCTGTCGGCCACGAGGATATACGGTATATCGACCTCCGGCTTCTTCTGGCAGAGCACGACGGCCGCGCCGCGCGCGACGGCTGCGCCGATGAAGCGGTGGCCGTCGGACTCATACCCGCAGACGGCGGCAAACAGGTCGCCGGGCTGCGTGGTGCGCGAGTCAAAGCTGATATCCCGAACGTCCAGCTCCGGATCGGCGGTGCATTCGCACACGTCCAGAACGGACAGCAGTCGCTTGAGTTTCATAAGGGTACCTCCGTTTGTTCGTCAGTATCTGCCCAGCATACTCGAATCACTCGTCACGAGTGTGACCTCCACGACCGTGCCGTGATCCAGCTGCGTGCCGGCTGCCACGGTCTGGCCGGAGACGATCTGTGCGGTGTCCGTGATGGAGCTGTTGGTCTTGATATACAGGCCCAGCGCGGCCATGCGGTCGCGGGCCGTCTGATAGCTGAGATTGGTCAGGTCGGGCATGGTCTCCTTGTCGGCCGAGGGCTCCTTGCCCGCATAGAGCAGGATGGTGCTGCCGCTGGCGACGACCGCGCCGCTGCCCGGAAGCTGCGCCGTGACCGTGCCGCCCTCGCCGTAGACGCGCGCCTGCAGTCCGACCTCCTCGAGCGCGGCCTTCGCCTGCTCGACGAGGGCGAGCTTGCCGGAGACGGTATCGATCGCGTCGACGACGTAGTCGTACTGCGTGAAGTCGAACTGATCCTTCGTTTCCGGCAGGTAGAAGCATTTGTGGGTCGTGACGGTGCAGTTCGGGTTGATGGCGCGGACGCGCTCCGCCGCGACGTCGACCTTGTACTGGCCGACCGTGGTGCGG
>OKRW01001463.1_pt1 | contig 20145 bp, 17 predicted proteins | sample 1601151 | NCBI WGS metagenome assembly OKRW01 (sample SAMEA3541471, study PRJEB24748) | human gut metagenome | biome: human gut; feature: human-associated habitat; material: faeces | place: China | collected 2012 | reverse complement strand
TTATAACAAGAGGGCGGAGGACTGTTTACAGCTCGAGCGCTTGGCTCATCAAAGAGACCGTCCATCCATTGCCCTCCCATTATAACAAAAATAAGCATAGTCTCCGAGGCTTCCTATCCGCTTCGGGTGCTATGCTTATTTTGTACCAAAAAAGGAGAGATACCGCGGCATCTCTCCTTTTTGATTCATTTCGCCCGCTGGATGCGCTTTTCGTTTTCGTGCGCGCTGGGGATGACCAGCGGTGCCTGCTCCACAATGACCGACGAGGTGTCCAGTCCGTACCACTGGATGACCGAGCCCGCCGCGCGGCGGACGGCGTATTTGAGGTTCAGGATGATCTCGTCCGTGCGGCTCAGCTCCGACATCAGCGGCACCGCGCGGCGCAGCATCAGAAACTTGAAGCTGCCCACCTGCGAGGGGCCGTAGATCGAATACTTTCTCTCCTGCGGTGGCAGCTCCCCGCTCTCGAGCAGGTCGCGCACGATCTGGCGCAGGTAGATGTTCACGCGCTGGTCATTCTTGAAGCCGAGGTTGAGCTTTACGCGGAAAATATAGTCCGTGCCAAACGTCTCGACCTGATAGTTCATCGCGTTTGGCTCGTCGAGCACATGCACACTCAAAAACCAGTAGGCGCGGGCGCGCTTGGGGTCCTTATCGAGGATGGAGTAGAGTGTGTTGCGATCGATCGTCTCCATATCGTCGCTGCTGCCGATGTAGACAAGGTTCTGCGTCAGCTCCGGCAATGCACTGTCGCCGCGCAGCGCGGCAAGATTCTCCGTATAGTCACCAAGCTTGAGGCGCACGCTGTATTTCTGCTCGAGTTGTGTGCCGCGGTGCCAGATGATCATAATCGACAAAAGCAGCAGCGCCATAATGACCGCCACATAGCCGCCGTGCGCAAATTTCGACAGGCTCGAGAGGAAAAACACCGTCTCGATCGCGCCGAAGACAATGAGCACGCCCCACGCGAGCGCTTTCTTCCCTCGCACACGGGAAAGATACACGAACAGAAGCAGCGTTGTCATCAGCATCGTCACCGTGATGGCAAGGCCATAGGCCGACTCCATGCGCGCGCTCGAGCGGAACAGCAGCACGATGAACGTGCAGCCCACCCAGAGGATCTTGTTGACCGTGTCGATGTAGATTTGACCCTTGGTCTCGGCGGGATACTGCACCTTCAGGTGCGGCATCAGGTCGAGGCGGATGGCCTCCGATACCAGCGTATAGGAGCCTGTGATGAGCGCCTGCGAGGCGATCACCGCCGCGAGTGCGCTCAAAATGACCGCCACCGGACGCAGCGCGCCGGGCAGCATCAAAAAGAACGGGTTCAGGCTCTCAAGCGATGCAAGCGCCGCGTCGCCCCGACTGCTGAGCAGCCACGCCCCCTGCCCCAGATAGTTGAGGATCAGGCAGATCTTGACGAGCGGCCAACTGATGTAAATGCTCTCGCGGCCTACATGGCCCATGTCGGAATACAGCGCCTCCGCGCCCGTCGCGGCCAGAAACACGCTGCCGAGGATCATAAAGCCGAGTTTATTATAAGGGCTCACGAGAAGCTCCACCGCGTGCGCGGGGTTGAACGCCCGGAGCACCTGCGGCATGGAGAAAATGTTCATCGCCCCCCGTCGCACCGAGGAAGAGGAACCACACGAGCATCACCGGGCCAAAGGCCTTGCCGATGCGGCTCGTGCCCGCGTGCTGCACGGCAAAAAGCGACGCGATGATGCAGAGCGTGATGATGACGCCCGTCTGGCGGCCTCCGAGGAGCCTGTCCATCATCGCGATACTGCGAAGTCCCTCAACCGCCGAGGTCACGGTCACCGCAGGCGTCAGCACGCCGTCGGCAAGCAGCGCCGCGCCGCCAAGCATCGCCGGCACGATGAGTCACTTGCCGCAGCTGCGCACGAGCGAATAGAGCGAGAAGATACCGCCTTCGCCGTGGTTGTCCGCCTTCATGGCGATGAGCACGTACTTGAATGGTCGTGAGCAGCGTGATCGTCCAGATGATGAGCGACAGCGCGCCGACAATGAACGGCTCGTTGATCTGCGTGATGCCGCCGTTCCCCTCCAAAATGGACTTCATCACGTACAGCAGTGAGGTACCGATATCGCCGTACACGATGCCGATGGCCACAAGACACATCGTCAGGGAGGTTTTTTGTCTCTTTTCCATAGCGTTCCCTGCCTTTTTGGGCACGGCGGAGCGGTCTTTATCTCCCCACCGCTCCGCTTCTTCATAAATTCTTAACAAAATTTTAGCATGTCCTCCCGACAAGTGCAAGCGACAAATGCCGTCAAGTGTTAAATTGACGAAAATGCCCTTTCCGCGCTGAAGAGGCGGAAGCGTGTCCATTCATGGTTTATCCGCGGTTATTCTGTTGACATAATGATGTGGAAAACTCTGTGGAAACTGTGAATAACTTTGTTGTTCCAGTGCGTTCCCGCCGGTTGACAATTGGTTATGCTCGACGTCTTTCGGCATAATTGGCGCAGAAATTCCCGCGAATTTCTGCATTTTCCCGCCAAAGGCAAAAATCTGCCGCGGCCACTTGCCATTGTGGTCAAAAAATCGTATAATGTACTAAGTTTTGTGTTTGAAGATCAGAATCGTAAATTTCGGCGAAATGGAGAAACCCCAATGGCAGAAGCAAAAAAAACGAATTACGGCAACGAGAGCATCTCGTCCCTCAAGGGCGCGGACCGTGTGCGCAAGCGCCCGGGCGTCATCTTCGGCTCGGACGGGCTGGACGGCTGCGAGCACGCCGTGTTCGAGATCCTTTCGAACTCCATCGACGAAGCGCGCGAGGGCCACGGCAAGCTCATCACCGTCACCCGCTACTTAGACCACAGCATCGAAGTAGAGGACATGGGCCGCGGCTGCCCTGTGGACTATAACCCCAAGGAAAAGCGCTTCAACTGGGAGCTCGTGTACTGCGAGCTCTACGCCGGCGGCAAGTACAACAACTTGGACGGCGACAACTACGAATACTCCCTCGGCCTCAACGGCCTCGGCGCGTGCGCGACGCAGTATTCCTCGCGCTATATGGACGTGACCGTCTGGCGCGACGGGAACAAATACTCCCTGCACTTTGAACGCGGCGAGCCCGTGGGCAAAAAGGGCGATGAGCTCAGGATCGAGCCGACCGACCGCGGCCGCAAAACCGGCACGCGCACGCGCTGGCTGCCCGACCTCGACGTGTTTACCGATATCGACATTCCCGCCGACTACTATGTCGAAACGCTGCGCCGTCAGGCCGTCGTCAACGCGGGCATCACGTTCCGCTTCAAAAACGAAGTCCTCCCCGGCCACTTTGAGACGCAGGACTTCGTCTACGAAAACGGCATCATCGACTATGTCGCCGAGATCGCGGGTGAAGACGCCCTGACCACCCCCGTCTTCTGGGAGACGGAGCGCCGCGGCCGCGACCGCGAGGACAAGCCCGAATACAAGGTCAAGCTCTCCTGCGCGTGCTGCTTCTCGAATAAGGTGCAGCGCATCGAGCACTACCACAACTCCTCGTGGCTCGAGCACGGCGGCAGCCCCGAAAAGGCGTCGAAGACCGCCTTTGTCTACGCCATCGACAAGTATTTGAAGGACAACAACAAATACCAGAAGGGCGAAGCCCGTATCGCCTGGCAGGACATTGAGGACTGCATCATTCTTGTCTCCAACAACTTCTCCACGCAGACGAGCTACGAGAACCAGACGAAAAAGGCCATCACGAATAAGTTCGTGCAGGAGGCGATGACGGACTTTCTGAAGTCCCGCCTCGAAACCTATTTCATCGAAAACCGCGTCGACGCGCTCAAGATCGCCGAGCAGGTGCTCATCAACAAAAGGAGCCGCGAGAGCGCGGAAAAGCAGCGCCTGAACATCAAGAAAAAGCTCTCCGGCAGCATCGACATCTCAAACCGCGTCGAAAAGTTTGTCGACTGCCGCACGCGCGACGTCTCGCGCCGCGAGATCTACATCGTCGAGGGCGACAGCGCCCTCGGCAGCGTCAAGCTCTCGCGCGACGGCGAGTTTCAGGGCATCATGCCCGTGCGCGGCAAGATCTTAAACTGTCTCAAGGCCGACTATCCGCGTATTTTCAAGAGTGAGATCATCACCGACCTTTTGAAGGTCCTCGGCTGCGGCGTCGAGGTGCCGGACAAGTTTGTCAAGGACCTGAACGCCTTTGATATCAACAATCTTCGCTGGAACAAGGTCATCCTCTGCACCGATGCCGATGTCGACGGCTTCCAAATCCGGACGCTCATCCTGACGATGATCTACCGCCTCTGCCCGACGCTGATTCGCGAGGGCTATGTCTACATCGCCGAGACCCCGCTTTTTGAGATCACCTGCGGTGAAAAGACGTGGTTCGCCTACACGGACAAGGAGAAAAACGACATCGTCAAGACCCTTGAGGGCAAGCGCTACAAGGTCGACCGCTCGAAAGGTCTCGGCCAGAACGACCCCGAAATGATGTGGCTCACGACCATGAACCCCGAGACACGCCGTCTCATCAAGGTCATGCCCGAGGACGCGGAGGCGACGGCACACTCGTTTGATCTGCTGCTCGGCGACAATTTGCAGGGCCGCAAGGACCACATTGCCGAAAACGGCTACAAGTACCTCGAAATGATAGACGTATCGTAATACGAACAAGCAGGAAAGGAGCCTTACTTTATGGAAGGCATTTTACTTCACGTTCTCTATCGCGGCGAAAAGGCTAATGACTTTGCATCGGAGATGGAGCGAAGCGGCCTGCGCGCCGCCGTCCTCGCGGAAGAGGGCTGCATGCAGTACGACTACTACCGGCCTCTTGCCGAGGAAAACTGCGTGCTGCTCGTGGAGCACTGGCGCGACCGCGCCGCGCTCGACAAGCACTCCGCAGGCGAGCCGATGGCAAAGCTCAAGGCGCTCAAGGCAAGCTACGACCTCGCAACGACCGTTGAGCGCTTTGAATGAGGAGAAGCGCATCCGGGGCAAAAAATTGGGAATCTACTAAGGAGTTTTGATAGCCATGAAAAAGATCGTTCTTAAAACTGTGATAGGGATTCTTCTCGTTTGCAGCGTATTTGTCGGTTTTCTTTATGTAAGTAACGACATTGGCATAGCATCGGGCAATCTAGAGGCTGACATTCGTTCGTCGCAGAAGATCAAGGAGGATTGGGCGGTCGATGGAAGTGTTTCTGACACGATGGCTGCATATATTTCTTATCCGCAGGACATGAGCGACCACACTTTTTCCGTCTATGTCAATCGCCCGGGACTTTCCTTCGGATATTTCTTCCGCGCGGGCGGAAAACTCTCGGAGATCCAGGAAGGAATTGCAGAGTTCACCACAGAGGGTGCTAATGAGCGCGCATTGATTTCCATGAATCAGCAGCAGGTGCAGCAGCTTCAAATCGATGATGGCCGCGCCATTCAAGTGATCGATATCGACAGCGATCAGCCCTTTGCGATCGTCCTGCCGATCAATGCGGGCAGCATTACTTTTTATGACGTGAACGGAAATGCTGTAGAATATTGGAATCATCCTTTTTGACAGCTTCCGGTTTGCCGAACCGGTTTCATCCCTTCAAGAACGAAGTTCCCCTGCATCATTCGACCGCAAAAAATCCGTACACAAGCAGGAAGGCCCGACCGATGAGCATCCATCGGTCGGGTCTTCTGTCTGATGCGTCCCTTTTTTCACGCCTTCTGCGCGCCGATGTCGCCGAGGGCGGCGGCCGCCGCTTTCTCCCGCCGGCGCACGCAGAGCGTGCCGTTTTCCGCCGCCAAAACCGCCGTGTCGCCGCTTGCGAGCGTGCCGTCCAAAAGGCAGGTCGCGAGCGCGTCCTCCACCTCGCTGCGGATGAGCCGCCGCAGGGGACGCGCGCCGTAGGAAACATCGTAGCCCCGCTCGGCGAGGGAGACCGCGCAGTCCTCGTCCGCCTCAAGCGTGATGCCGAGCGCCGCGGCGCGGGAAACGGTCTGCGCAAGCAGCCGCCGCGCGATCTCGGCGCAGTCCTCGCACGATAAGCGGCGGAAGACGATCGTCTCGTCCACGCGGTTCAAAAATTCCGGCCGGAACGTCCGCCGCAGCTCCGTGATCACCGCCGCCTTCACGGCAGCGAACTGCGCGTCGGCGCTTTTCTGCTCCTCCGGCGCAAAGCCGAGCGGCGTGCCCGCCGCCGTGATGCTCTTCGCCCCGATGTTCGACGTCATGATGACCGCCGTGTTGCGAAAGTCCACCTTGCGCCCCTGCGCGTCCGTCACGACGCCGTCCTCTAAAATTTGCAGCAGGATGTTCCACACGTCCTCGTGCGCCTTTTCGATCTCATCGAAGAGCACGACGGAATACGGCTTGCGCCGCACCTTTTCCGTCAGCTGCCCGCCCTCGTCGTAGCCAACGTAGCCCGGCGGCGAGCCGATCAGGCGCGAGACGGCGTGTTTTTCCATATACTCGCTCATGTCGATGCGGATCATCGCGTCCTCGCTGCCAAATACCGCCTCGGCGAGCGCTTTACTGAGTTCCGTCTTGCCCACGCCCGTGGGACCGAGGAAGAGGAACGACCCGACAGGCCGTTTCGGATCCTTGACGCCGACGCGCCCGCGGCGGATGGCGCGCGCCACGGCGCGCACCGCGTCCTCCTGCCCGACGACGCGCGCGTGCAGCGTTTCTTCAAGCGTCAAAAGCCGCGCGCTTTCGCTCTCGTTGAGCCTTGTCACCGGAATGCCCGTCCAGTTCGACACCACGGCGGCGATGTCCTCCGCCGTCACGCGCACAGCGGTCTTTTCCGCCTCGCGCGCCTGTTTTTTCCGCTCAGCTGCCGCCTGCGTGCGGAAGCTCTCCTCCGCGTCGCGCAGCCGCGCCGCTTTTTCATAGTCCTGCGCGCGGATGGCAGTCTCCTTGTCCCGCGCGGCGGCGCTCGCCTTCTCTTCGAGCGCTTTCAGTTCGGGCGAGGCGCTGCGCGCGGACAGTTTCACGCTTGCCGCCGCCTCGTCAATAAGGTCGATAGCCTTATCCGGCAAAAAACGGTCGGGCAGATACCGCTTTGAGAGCGTCACCGCCGTGCGCAGGGCCTCGTCCTCGATGGAAAGGCCGTGATACGCCTCGTACTTTGGCCGCAGGCCTTGTAAGATCTGCAGCGCTTTTCCTTCGTCCGGCTCGCCGACCTGCACGCTCTGGAAGCGCCGCTCGAGCGCGGCGTCCTTTTCGATGAATTTTCGGTACTCCTCGAGCGTCGTCGCGCCGATGACGCGGATCTCCCCGCGCCCGAGCGCGGGCTTTAGGATGTTCGCCGCGTCCACCGCCCCCTCGGCGCTGCCCGCGCCGACAATGGTGTGCAGCTCGTCGATGAACAAAATGACATTGCCGTCGCGCCGCACCTCGTCGAGCACGGCGCGGATGCGCTCTTCAAACTCGCCGCGGTACTTTGTCCCTGCCACCATGCCCGAAAGGTCGAGCAGCAGGATGCGCTTGTCCAAAAGCTCCTCCGGCACGTCCCCCGCCGCGATCTTTTCAGCAAGCCCCTCGGCGATAGCCGTCTTGCCGACGCCCGGCTCGCCGATGAGCACGGGGTTATTTTTTGTCCGCCGCGTCAGAATGCGCAGCGCACGGGCGATCTCCTTTTCCCGCCCGATGACGGGGTCGAGCCGCCCCTCGCGTGCCATCGCGGTCAGATCGCGCGAGAATTCCAAGAGCGTCTTGCCGTTTTTCGCCTCCGCGCGGCTTGCACGCACCTCGGGCAGTGGGAGCTTGCGCGGCGACAGGCTCATCGCGCGCAGCGTGTCGCTGTACAGCTTTTTGGTATCCACACCCAGCGATCGCAGCAGCCGCACGGCCATATTGCCGCTGTCGCGCAGGATACCGAGCAGCAGATGCCCCGCCTCGATCTCTCCGCCGCCCGTGCGCATCGCCTCGCCTACGGCCAGCTCGACCGCGCAGCGCGCGTGCGGGGTGAGCCCCTGCACGGTCGATCTTTCCGCCGTGCCGCGCCCCAGCTTTTCGATCATCCTCTCGCGCACTGCCGGCTCGTAGATGCCCGAGGCATTCAGCGCACGGCAGGCCGCGTCGTCCTCCTCGCGCAGCATCGCGAGCAGCAGGTGCTCGCAGCCCACATAGCCGTGCCCCAGCTCGCCCGCCGCCGCCTGCGCACAGCGCAGCACATGCTCAGCCTTCAGGCTGAATTTCCGGTCATTCATTGCTCTACCCTCCGCTTCCTTTTCGTCCTTTCATTTTTGACCGGTTTATTCAAAAATAAACGCCGCAAATGACACAGAAAATTCAATATTTTCCTGCATTCTGACTCTTGCATTTTCGCTTTGACATGCTATAATAGCGTCATCAACTTATGGAGGTACTAATTATGGCTTATCAGATTAGCTCTGCCTGCGTCAGCTGCGGTGCTTGCGCAGACGCCTGCCCTGTCGGTGCTATTTCTCAGGGCGATTCCCAGTATCAGATCGACGCAAATGCCTGCCTGGATTGCGGCTCCTGCGCTGATACCTGCCCCAACGGCGCCATCTCCCAGGCCTAAGGTCTAAGGGTACTTAAAAAATAAGGACGCGCGAAAGCGCGTCCTTATTTTTATCATCAGAAAGGGTCATCACATGGATAAACGCGACGAGCTCTGGCCGCGCGGCCCCTGCTTTTATTACGACACCGCCCTCTTCCCGCCGGGGACGGACAGCTTTTGCCTCGCCTACTTTGCCCGCCCGTCCCGCGGCGACACGGTCTGCGACCTCGGCAGCGGGATCGGTCTTCTCGGAACGCTCCTGCTCGCGCGCGAGGAATCGCTTTTTATCGAAAATGTTGAGCTCTCCGCGCCCGCGGCAGCGCTTGCGCGAAAGACGTTCGCCGAAAACGGCTGGGCGGACAGAGCTGCTTTCCACGAAGGCGACCTTCGCGACGTCTCCGTCCTGCCGAAAGCCGGCAGCGTCGACTATGTGATCTCGAACCCGCCGTACTTTCCCGCCGGCAGCGGCGAGAGCGCCAAATGCGAAGCGCGCCAAATCGCGCGCGAGGAAACCGCCTGCACGCTGGACGACGTCTGCGCCGCGGCGCAGCGTGTGCTGCGCTATGGCGGGCGCTTCACCCTCGTTCACCGCGCCGAGCGCCTCGCCGACGTGCTCTGCGCCATGCGGAGTCACGGCATCGAGCCCAAGCGCCTGCGCTTTCTCGCAAAATCGCCGGACGCCGCGCCCTCGCTCCTCTTCGTCGAGGGAAAGCGCGGCGGCAAAAGCGGCCTTGTCATCGAGCCGCCGCTCGTCCCCAACGGCGAGGAGTGGGACGCCGTGTATTTCCGAAAATAAGAAAGCGGGCCGCCCTTTCGGGCGGCCCAACAGCTTTATTATACTAAAGCGCAGGATAAACTGCAAGCATTTTCTGCCAGTTTTCGAATAATCAGCCCTGCGCACAAAATATCGTTCGCATCTTTATCCATTCCGCCGCTTGATTTTTGAGCTCATTCTTGCTATTCTTTAAGCACAGAAAGGGCGATCCCAAATGGTTCCGATCATATCCATCGCGCAGCACTCTCTGATGTGTACCGTCATTCAGGTAAAACCGCCGCAACCGCGGTGTTTGAGATAGCAGGAGTGGAAACCGGAGTAAGCGATATTCGGCACCAGATCATTGAAGAAAGGAAGGAAAGAAAACAGAATATGAGAGATCCAAATATTCATCATGGCTGACCCTTGATCGTAGTTCAGTAATCGCGATCAAGGGTCAGTCATTTTTTGTTTTCTTTCACTTTTTTAGAAAAATTGAGGAAAAATATCCCGTGCTCTGCGCGGGAGGGGTGGCAGCGCCGATGGCGCTGCACGGGGCAAAGGGGGAGGTTCTCTTTTAAAAGAGAATCTCCCCCTTTGGAACCCCCAAGAGAACGCGAGGGGAGACCCCCTCGACCCCCAACATTGGCAGTTTACAGCTTGAATGACTGCACGCGCTGCGCAGTGTAAGTGCAGTGTACGTGGCTTCGCCACGAGTCCCTGCGAGTCGGTTCATCCAGCAACCGCGCCTTACTCCGTGAGGCGCGAGTGACGGAAGTCTGGCGGCGGACTGCGTGCGGGCGCGGCATTGCTGCGCCGTCAGAAGAGCGGGGTGGATAATCCAAAAAGGAGGGGCAAGGCCCCTCCCTTTTGGTCGTTAGGGGTGCAGGGGCGAGATCGAAACGCCCCTGCCGTTCTCTTGGGGGATTCAAAAAGGGGGCCTTCTCTCACGTGAGAGAAGGCCCCCTTTTGCTTCAGACTTCACGGAACGCTTCAATGCGATAGCTCCCGTCTGGGCGCACTTCCAGCGTCAACTCATCGTGCGTTCCTTCGCCGTTCTCGCCGCGCGGCGCGCTCCACAGCCGGATGCTGTCGCCGTACTGCTCACCGCCCACCGGAATAAAGGATCCGGGGCCAAAGTCGCTCGTAAACTCATAGAATGCGTCATACTGCGCAAGGTATATCGCGTCCTCCTGATCGCGCAGATCGTCCACTGTGATATCCGCCCACTGCATCAAAAGCGCGGAAACGTCACTCTTGGGCATGCGCCGCACGGGGACCGCCCAGTCATCCGGCACCTTGAACCTCTCTGCATTCTCTATTCCCAGCGTGTCGAGTACAGCGTGGAATTCCTCCACGTCCGCGTCTCCCAACGTGGTGCTGAGCGGGCAGTACCGCAAAAATTCCGCAAGGTCGATATCGCGCGGATCGTCGTAATGCGAGGTGAAAAAGCAGCTCACCGGCGTCGAGGTCGTATAGCGGTACTCTCCCGTTGTCTCATCCGTCACATCAGTAGTGGAGGCAAACAACTCCTTAAATTCTTCGATCTGCGTCTCCGTCAGTGGCGTCGTATCATCCTCAGGTCCACCGTCCGATTTGTCATCATTCGCTCCCGCGCAGCCAAACAGCGCCAGTGCGCACACGCAGGCGAGCAAAAAGGCAAATAATCTCTTCATCGTTTCTCTCCTTTTCATTTTCGCATCATTTGTTTTTTACTGCCGTCGCGCCAGCTTTACTCTTATAGGCTTATAGGCTGTTCACCGTGCCGAGGAAGAGCGGCAGACCGTCCACGCCGGTGATCATAAAGGCAAACGGCCGGTTCAGATTCATCTCCACCACTGGAAGCTCTTCGGGCATGGCGGCGGTGGCATCCGCCGTGACGGCCGTGAACGCCGCGGCCTCGCAACCCTTTTCGTCCACCTTGACGCGCGCGGCGTGCTGCACCTGCGTCACGGCGACGCTCTCGTCGAACTTGTCTTTGTCGACGAGGGGCGAGAAGTCCGCCTTGTTGAAGTCGAACACATCCGTGACGCCCATCGCCTTGAGCGCGTCGGTCAGCTCCAGATTGGAATCCACGTCGAACTTCGGCACGCTCCAGTGGATCTCCGCACTCGGCAGCGCAGCGTCCATGCCGTAGGCCATCAGTCCGCCCACGACCTCACCATTGGCAAGCAGGCTCTCGAGCGTCGTCCCCTCATCCGGCAGCAAAAAGCGCATCGACTGCCCGCCGCGGAAGCCGAGCTCCGCCACGGTGTAGTTCTCGCCGCGATAGTACGCGGCGCGGTCGTCCGTGCGGTGCATAAAGTCGACGGTCTGCTTCTCGCCGCTTGCCGCGGTAAATGTGTCCTTCTTCGTCGCATCCTTCCAGAATTCGTCGCGCCACTGGTCCTTAAAATAGAGCGTCGTCAAAAGCAGCATCACCGTCTCGGGCTTCGTCTGGATCTCGCCCGCCGCGTCCTGCAAGAGATTGCCCGTGTTCTCATTGATCCATTCGCCGATGGCCTTGTCCGTCTTCTCATCTCCCATCGGGGCGGAGAACGTCGAAGCAAGGTACTGCTCGGCGAGAAGTCGCAGCGTCTCTTCATTATAGGGGACGTTCTCATTCAGCCACACAGAGCTGCCGAGCAGCGTCTTTCCCGTCGAGGTCTCGCCGTAGAGATTGCGCCAGACATAGTTGCCCGCAGCGCGCGGCGCATCGGTATTTTCAAGGCCTAAAAGCGACAAGAGCTGTGCGCGGCTGTCGCCGTCCGTCGTCTCGCTGAGCATCGCAAAGGCGAGATACAGGTTTGCGGGCGAGAGAACGGTGTTCTCCTCCGCCGAAAGCAGCGTGCCCGTCTCCTGTGTGAAGTGCAGGAATGCCGCGGGGTAGCTCGTGCCCTTGCTGCGCAGCGCCTTGAGCGCATCGTAATAGGCATTGCTGCGCGCGTCCCAGTCCTCCCAGATCTTCTCCTGCGCCTTTTCGTAGGCGTCCGCGCCCATCTTGTCATAGTCGATGGTGCTGAATGCCTCGTCAAGCTCACTCTCGTTCGGCATGGCGGGCAGCACGGGATAGTCCGCCGTCTTCACGGCGAGGTCCTGCAAATACTGCGCGGCAATGGGGTCTTTTTTCACATTGTCCTCCCCATTTTCATTTCGGATCGTCGTTCCGTTGTCTCCGCAGGCGGCGAAGGACAGGACCATCGCCGCGGCGAGCAGCAGCGTTAAGAATCGTTTCATGTCGGATGTACCTCCGTTTCGGGATTTGTTATATTAGACGGCGCGGATGGAAAAAAGTTCCCGTTTTGTCAAAAATAGCATGCCGCCCTTTTACGAAACGGGCGAATGTGGTATACTTTCAAAAATATTTTCTCTTTTGTGTAACGCAAACGGCAAAAAAGTTGTCTTTTCCCCATGATGGCAGACAACAGAAAGGAGCGAACCTATGGACGACCATGAGATCGTCGACCTCTACTGGCAACGGGACGAGCACGCCATCGAAGCCACCGCCGCCAAATACGAAAGCTATTGCATGAAAATTTCGCAAAACATTTTATCTGACCGCGCCGACAGCGAGGAAAACGTCAACGACACGTACTTACACGCCTGGCAGGCAATGCCGCCGCAAAGGCCCGCGATTCTCTCGGCCTTTCTCGGCAAGATCGCGCGCAATCTGGCGCTGAACCGCTATAAGGCGAGGTCAGCGCAGAAGCGGCAGGGCGACGCCTTCGCGCTCTCGCTCGACGAGCTGGACGACTGCGCACCCGCCCTGTCCTCGCCCGACGACGAGGCCACGGCAGCAGAGCTCGGCCGCAGCATCAGCGCGTTTCTGCGCACGCAGAGCGAAGAGGTGCGCAGCATGTTCATCCTGCGCTACTTCTACTGCGAACCGGTCGAAGCGCTGGCCGCGCGCTTTCACTGCGGCGAGAGCCGCATCAAAACCACGCTCCTGCGCACGCGCAGAAAGCTCAAGGAGCATCTCATCAAGGAGGGATACTGTGAAGCATGAAGTTCTGACCCGCGCCATAGGCGAGCTCGACGATGAGCTCATCGCGGACGCCTACGCCTACAAGCCGCGCAAACGGTACGCCCTCCCGCGTTTTCTTGCCGCTGCGGCGTGCCTTGTGCTCGTGCTGGCCGCCGCCCTGGCGATGACGCGCGACACCTTACCGGCTGAGATCAAGGTCGAAGGCGCAGCGCTCTCCTCAATCCCCATTCCCATCAGTCAGCCCGCAGCGATGGCGCTCGACGCGCGCGGCAGTCTGAGCGGCCCGCTCAGTCCGATGCTCACCATCGAGAGCAAATCGGGCGAGGCCGTGACCGTTACGGTGTCGGATGGCGTGCTGACCCAGCCTCTTTACTCGATGCAGGAGGAGTTCACCTCCTACACCGTCTCCGGCAAGGTGCAGCTTTGCTGGACCATCGAAGAGCCGGACACGGGTACGGTTTACACGCTCTCTCTCGACGGCGCGCCCGCCGTCACGCTGCGCTACGACGAGGCCAACGGCTATTGGGCCGCCGCGCGGGCGTAAGCATCCCATTCCACATTACTATTGACAACACACAACATTTTGGAGGTAAATTCCCATGAAAAAGTTTCTCACCCTGCTGCTGGCCGCAGCGATGACTCTCTCCCTCGCCGCCTGCGGCAGCAAGACGGATGACAATAGCGGCAATAACAGCCAGCCCGCGAGCGCTCTCGAGCTGCTGAACGCCGTATGGGCCAACTACAGCGACGACGACAAGTTCCCTGCTGCCGGCGGCGACTTTGATGAGGCGAATATGACCGAGGACGCGCCCGGTAACTTCTCCGTCGAAGACGGAGACGCACTTGACTACTCTCTCTCCTTCCCCGCCGCGGACGCAGGCAAGCTCTCCGACGCCGCGTCCCTCACCCACATGATGAACGCCAACACCTTCACCGCGGGCGCGTTCCATGTTGCGAGCTCTTCCGACGTTGACAGTGTCGTCTCCGACCTCAAGGACAACATCATGAACCGCCAGTGGATGTGCGGCTTCCCCGACAAGCTTGTCATCCTGACGCTCGGCGACTATGTCATCTCCTGCTACGGCGCGGAGGACCTCGTCGACCAGTTCAGCGAAAAAGTCACCGAGGCCTTTGCCGATGCTGCCGTTGTCTGCGACGAGCCCATCGCCTGATTTGATCTTCTGAAAGGCGGAGAAGTTTATGCTCTTTTCCAGCGTTCCCTTTCTCTTTTACTTTCTGCCTGCGGCGCTGCTGATCTACTTTGCAGCGCCGCGGCAGCTAAAAAACGCGGTGCTGCTGCTCGCAAGCCTCTTTTTCTATGCCTGGGGCGAGCCGAAATATATGCTGCTCATGCTCGTCTCCATCGTGCAGGGCTATGGTTTCGGCCTGCTGATTGAAAAGCACCGCGGGCAAAAGGCATCGAAGGTCTTTCTGACGCTCTCGATCCTTGTGAGCCTTGGGCTTCTCGGCTATTTTAAGTACGCGGACTTTTTTCTCTCCAGCGTCAACGCCGTCACAGGGCTCTCCCTGCCGCTTTTGAAGCTGAGCCTGCCCATCGGCATCAGCTTCTACACCTTTCAGGTATTGAGCTACGTCATCGACGTCTACCGCGGCGAAACGGCGGCGCAGAGGAATTTCATCGACCTCGCCGCCTATGTTTCGCTCTTCCCCCAACTCATCGCGGGGCCGATCGTGCGCTATTCCGACGTCGCCGCAGAGCTCAAAAGCCGCACGCACAGCGTCTCCGCCGCGGCGGAGGGCGTGCGCCGCTTTACGGTCGGCTTTGCCAAGAAAATTCTGCTCGCCAACCAGTTCGGCGCGCTCGCGAGCGCCTACAAGTCGACGCAGGACGCGAGCGTCCTCTTCGTCTGGCTCTACGCGCTCGCGTTTCTGCTCCAAGTCTATTTCGACTTTTCGGGCTACAGCGATATGGCCATCGGCCTCGGGCGGATGCTGGGCTTCCAATTCCCTGAAAACTTCAACTACCCCTATATTTCAGCGAGCATCACGGAGTTCTGGCGCAGGTGGCACATGTCGCTTGGCTCGTGGTTCCGCGACTACCTCTATATCCCTCTCGGCGGCAGCCGGAAGGGTAAGGCGCGTCAGCTGTTGAACATTCTGATCGTCTGGCTCGCGACGGGCCTGTGGCACGGGGCGGCGTGGACGTTCGTGCTGTGGGGACTGTGGTTCGCGGTCCTGCTGCTTCTTGAAAAGCTGGCGCTGCTGCCGGTGCTCGAAAAGCACCGCGTGCTCGGCCATGTGTACACGCTCTTTTTCGTCACGCTCGGTTTCGTGCTTTTCGACGCAGACAGCGCCGCGCAGGCGGTCTCGCGCATCAGCGCGATGCTCGGCGCAGGCGGACTGCCGCTATCGAGCGCGCAGGCGGTCTACTATCTTAAAAGCTATGGCCCGCTGCTCGTGCTCGGTATCCTCTGCGCAACACCGCTGCCGAAGATGATCGTCGCAAAGCTGCGCAAATCCAAAGGCGCAGCGACGGCGCTCGATGTGCTCGAGCCGCTGTTTGTACTGATCCCCCTGCTGCTCGGCACGGCATTTTTAGTGGACGGGTCGTTCAACCCGTTCCTCTACTTCCGCTTTTAAGGAGGACATCGCATGAATCGAAAAATCAAAGACGCCCTCACCCTCGGCATCGCGGCAGCGTTCGTGCTTATGTTCGCGCTGTGGAGCATTTGCAAGAGCGACGACGCCGTGTCGGAAAGCGAGCGCCGCCCGCTCAAGCAGTTCCCAACGCTGAACGTGGAAGAAGTGCTCTCCGGACGCTTCCAGTCGAATTTTGAGAGCTACACGCTCGACCAGTTCCCGCTGCGCGACGAGTTCCGTACACTCAAGGCCCTGTCCGTCCGCGATTTATTTGGCGAGAAGGACAACAACGGCATCTACGTCGCGGACGGCTACGCCGCGAAGCTCGACGACACGATCCACGAGGATTCGCTCGACCACGCGGCCGACCGCTTCCGCTACGTGTACGAAACGTATCTCAAAGATACGGGCGCGAACGTCTACCTCTCCGTCATCCCTGACAAGAATTACTTTTTGGCCGCCGAAAACGGCTATCCCGCGATGGATTACGAGAAGTTCTTTGCGCTCATGCGCCAAAAGGTCGACTTTGCGGACTATATCGACCTGACGGGCACGCTGTCGCTCTCATCCTATTACCGCACCGACCTCCACTGGCGGCAGGAAATGCTTGCCCCCACGGCCAAGGCGCTGGCAGATGCGATGGGCGTCTCACTCACCGTGGACTTTACCGAGGTCACGCTCGATACGCCGTTTTACGGTGTGTACCGCGGGCAGTCGGCACTGCCAATGGAGCCCGACAGGCTCGCCTACCTCACAAACGATATCATTGGTAGCTGCCGCGTGTACGACTATGAAAACAGCGAATATCTCCCCGTTTACACGCTCGAAAAGGCGGACGGCAGCGACCCGTATGAAATTTTCCTCTCGGGCCCGAAGTCGCTGCTGCGCATCGAGAATCCGAATGCACAGGCGGAGCGAAAGCTCCTTGTCTTCCGCGATTCGTTCGCCGCGAGTTTGCTTCCGCTGCTTGCGGAGGGGTACAGCGAGATCACGCTTGCCGACATCCGCTACCTCTCCCCCTCAATGCTCGGAAAATTCATCGACTTTACCGTGCAGGACGTGCTGTTTCTTTACAGTACGAGCGTTCTGAACGACAGCTCGACCATCAAATAATTGCAAAAAGGGCGTGAGCGCCGTGACCGGCGTTCACGCCCTTTTTTCGTTCGGGACGAAAATTTTTTATTTATAGCATAAGGATAAAAAACGCCCTCCCCTGCCGTTTCCGGCAAGGGCGGGTTCAGGTTAAATATAGCACAGCCGTTTTCTTCATGCAAGAAAAAGTTGCCGCACTTTCATAATTTCGTTCACACCGCACATCCCGTCCCACTAAAGTGAGGGGAAAGTTGGAAAAACAAAGTATTGACGCTGCTTGCCCCGATGAAGTATCATTACTTATCAAATTTTTTATTTCGAAACAGGAGGTCTGGATCATGAGTGAAGCGACTCGCATTCCCGAGCTTTTTGGCTCTCTGGTGTTCAATGAACGCACAATGGAGCAGTATGTGCCGCAGAGCGCCATGGACGTTTGGCGCGGCTGCTTAAAGAGCGGGCAGCCTCTTCCCCTTTCCGCGGCAAATGAGATCGCCGACGCGATGAAGACCTGGGCGCTGGAGCATGGCGCAACGCATTTCACGCACTGGTTCCAGCCCTTGAGCGGCGTGACGGCGGAAAAGCACGACAGCTTTATCAACAACGCCGGCGGCGGCCGCGTGATGATGGACTTTTCCGGCAAGGAGCTGGTGCGTGGCGAGCCCGACGCGTCCTCCTTCCCCAACGGCGGCCTGCGCGCCACGTTTGAAGCCCGCGGCTACAGCGCTTGGGACCCCACGGCGTTTGCCTTCATCAAAGATGGCAGCCTTTGCATCCCGACGGTGTTCTGCTCCTACAGCGGCGACGCGCTCGACAAGAAGACGCCGCTGCTGCGCTCCATAGCCGCGGTCGACCGCGCGGCGGTGCGCGTGCTCAAGTTATTTGGCGACGACGCGGAAAAGGTCACGCCGCAGATCGGCGCGGAGCAGGAGTATTTCCTCATCGACCGCGAGCTGTACTTAAAGCGCATGGACCTGCGCCTGTGCGGCCGCGCCCTGTTCGGCGCAAAGCCCCCGAAAGGTCAGGAGTTGGACGACCACTACTTTGGCGCGTTCCGTCCCCGCGTGGCCGCCTACATGAAAGAGCTCGATGAAGAGCTGTGGAAGCTCGGCGTGCTCTCCAAGACCAAACACAACGAGGTCGCCCCCGGCCAGCACGAGATGGCCCCCATCTACACCGACGCCAACACCGCGAGCGACCAAAACCAGCTCGTCATGGAGACGATGAAAAAGGTCGCCGAGCGCCACAACCTTGTGTGCCTGCTGCACGAAAAGCCCTTCGCGGGCGTCAACGGCTCGGGCAAGCACGTTAACTGGTCGCTCTCGACCGACACTGGCAAAAACCTCTTCTCCCCCGGCAAGACGCCGAGCCAGAACGCCGTGTTCCTGCTGGTCCTCGCCGCTTTCATCAAGGGCGTGGATGAGTATCAGGAGCTTCTGCGCTGCTCGGTCGCCTTTGCGGGCAACGATCACCGTCTCGGCGCGCAGGAAGCGCCCCCGGCCATCATCTCCATCTTTCTCGGTACCGAGCTTGAGGGCATCATCGATGCCATCGTCGACGAAAACGACTACACCGCGCCCGAGCACAAGTCCCTGCGCATCGGCGTGGACGTGCTCCCCGCCATCCCGCAGGATACGACCGACCGCAACCGAACCTCGCCCGTCGCCTTCACCGGCAACAAGTTTGAGTTCCGCATGCCCGGCTCCTCGCAGTCCATCGCGGGCCCGGTCACGATCCTCAACACCATCATGGCCGAAGAGCTCGACGAATTCTACGCGCAGCTCAAGGACGCGCCGGACTTCACCGCCGCGCTCCACAAGCTGATCCGCGACACGTTCTCTGCCCACCGCCGCATCATCTTCAACGGCAACGGCTATGAAGAGGCCTGGATCAAGGAGGCTGAAAAGCGCGGCCTTGCCAACCTGCACAACACCGCCGAGGCGCTGCCGACCTATATCCTGCCCAAGAACATTGATCTGCTGACGCGCCAGGGAGTTTACAGCAAGGAAGAAATTTTCTCCCGCCACGAAGTTCATATCGAGAAGTACTGCAAGGTCATCCGCATCGAGGCCGCGACGCTTGTTGACATGGTCCAGCACGGCATTCTCAACGCCGCTTCCGAATACGAAGCCGCGCTGTGCAACACCATCGCCGCCAAGCGCGCCGCCGCGCCGGAGCTGACCTGCCACGTCGAATCCTCGCTCGCCAACGCCATCGGCTCGCTCAACGAGCAGCTGCTCGAAGAGACCATCGGCCTCAAGACGGCGCTCGAGACCGTCTCCGACGACGCAGAGCCCGAAACGCTGCTGCACTACTACCACGACGAGGTCGAAAAGCGCACGAACGACGTGCGCAAGACCGTCGACAAGCTGGAAGTGCTGACCGCGTCCAAGTATTGGCCGTATCCGACCTTCTGCGAGCTGCTCTTCTCGGTGTAAGCGTCCGGGCGGCAGGGAGGACCCCTTGCCGCGCAGAACGGGCGAAAATCAAAAAGACAAGGACGCGGGAGATGCGAAAGGTCTCCCGCGTCCTTCCTTTTCCGCTGCCGTGCGCCTTGCTCGCGCCGCTTTCAGCCTTGCATTCCGCGGCGCGGTATGCTATCCTTGAGACAGCATCAAAAAACTTTGATAAACGGAGGAAGAGGACATGAAACACACTGCTGCCAAGGTTTTTCGCCTGCTACTCCCAGCGGCACTGCTGTGCGCCGTGCTGAGCGTGAGCGCGGCGGCATCATCCGCTCTCGGCACCTTCACCGACGCCCGGCAATATCAGGCAGGTCAGTTTTCTGACGTTGCCGGCGGCGCATGGTACGAAAGCAGCGTCAAAACGGTATACCAAAAGGGTATTATGGAAGGCGCGAGCGGCAGGTTCCTGCCGGACAAGCCCATCACCTGGGCGGAGGCTGCCGCGATCACCGCGCGCCTCCACGCGGCGTATCAGGGCAAGGAGATCCCCGAGACGGACGGCGTGTGGTATCGCCGGTACATAGAGTATGACCGGGCGAACGCGCTGCTTCCCGCGTCCTGCCCCGATGAGTCGAGCGTCGGCACGGCGCAGATCGCGCGCGAGGACCTGTGCCTTCTGATGCGCAGCGTGCTCTCCGAGGAGGATCTTCCCGTCATCAACGATCTGCCCGTTCCCGACCTCAAAACGGCATCCGCCGACGCGCAGAGCGCGGTGCGCGATATGTACGCCGCCGGCGTTTTCACCGGAAAGACGGGCGGGATGTTCCAGCCGAAGGCGTTTG
>OKRW01001459.1_pt1 | contig 20195 bp, 17 predicted proteins | sample 1601151 | NCBI WGS metagenome assembly OKRW01 (sample SAMEA3541471, study PRJEB24748) | human gut metagenome | biome: human gut; feature: human-associated habitat; material: faeces | place: China | collected 2012 | reverse complement strand
ACCTTCAAGCATTCGGTATTCGGCTCGAAAATGCAACAACTAGAAGATAGGAGACGCTATGAACATCTCCCGGCGCGTTTTCACAACACTTGCCGCCCTTGCGCTTGCGTGCGGCTTCTCCGGATGCGCGGGGCAGGCTATCGACCAACCTCAACCTGGCAATGATGCCGAAATGCTCGTTCCGTTCTCTATCTCGTTTCTTTTACCAGACGGTAATCCGGCGGCAGACATTAAAGTTGTTTCAGGTTGCCTGGCTCAGCCGACGAACGAGATTGCCGAATTGCATACCACCGACGAGACGGGAACGATAAGGTTCGAGGCGCTTGTTCCGCAGACGGCGCACTTCTATGTGTTTCCTTTTGAGGGCTTCGATCCGGAGCAAAGGAGACGATGTAGACGCCTGTGTGATACGAAGCCTTGTACTCGCCTTGCACGCCATTAGACAATATAAGACAACGTATATTATTCACATATGATAATAAATATGATATAAAAGAGGTGGTTCTGCTGTCGATGATAGGAGGTAGATGTAATGAGAAGATCGCTTTGTTTTAGATTGTTGCTCTTATCACTCTCGGTTGCTTTGTTTGTGCCATGCGGTTTTGCGCAGGCCTATACTCTTGGTGATTGCAAAATGAATACTCAGATATGGTACAGAGCCTCATCGGTGTTCACGGACACCACGAGATCGGAAATGAGAAGCTGTATGGCTCAATGGAATGAGTATCTTCCAGAATGGCGAAGGGTTTGCTATAACAGCGATGTTCACTATATGACCTATCACCCGACAAGTAGAGATGGCAGTAATTTCATCTATAAGCTGCCGGACAGTGATCCGACGAATTTGGCAACAAATTATTATTGGTGGAACGGATCGGGGTACCTGCTCGAGTCCGATATTAACATCAATTACAATCAGCCTTGGGATAATGGCGCTGTTGTTGGCGCGTATGATGTAAGGAGTGTGTTCCTTCATGAAATTGGGCACACGGTTGGCTTGGGACACTCCCTTGTCCGAGAAGCAGTCATGTTCCGTACCTTTCCGACAAATTGGGTTCGAACCACTTTTTCATACGATGATCTAAATGGGCTTGCGGCTCGTTATTAAGGGGTGAATCTTTATGCTTATTCAGGCGAAAACCGAAAAGAAAAAACACAGCGCACGATTGATTTTCCTGTTTGGCATGGTGATTTGCTTGGCGAGCTTCTCCGGATGCGCGGGGCAGGCTCAGTCAAGTGATTCTTCGGGCGCTTCCTCTTCGAGCGATTCGGAGGCGGCCGAGGCGAATTCTAAGGAAGCTGTGCTGCATGTGAGCGCTCTTAGCGCTGCGTGCAGCTTCGATTCGCTGCGCGACGATTCCGACCTTATCGCCGAAGGCCGCTACCTGGGGAAATCCGACCCCATTCTGGTGATTCCCGTCGTTGGCGGCATCGATGCGGCAATGTATTATACGGATTACTACTTCGAGGTCGACAACGTTTTCAAAGGTGAGGCTCTCACCGACGACGCCGCCGCATCGCGCGGCTCGTCCGTCATCTCCGTTCGCATGAAGGGTGGCGCTGGCGACAGGGTGGCTGTCGTGAACGATGATGCTCCCGAACTTGAGGAAGGGTCGAGCTACCTGCTTTTCCTCTATCGCGTTTTGGACGGCCTCGATGGCAACACTGAAGGGAACCACTACTATTCGTTCGGCGACAAACTGGGCATATGGGAAAAAGATTCCGCAGGAAACTTCGCGAATGCCGAGGTCGGCAGCGTAAGCGCTGATTCGCTCGCCGTGATGCCCATAAGCGACGCCGCTCCCGCTTCCGAACAGAACCTCGCATCCGAAGACGCGATGATCGACGACGTTCGCGTGCGCTATAACGAGGGTCAAATCGATAAGAAGACGCTCGATGCGTACGAGGAGCTGTATTCGGCGTCGCGCAACGGTTTCGCCACGGTGGGAACCGACGACGACGTGCGCGCGTTCGAAGAGGCGATGGTGGAATCGTCGGCAAGCCAAAGCTCGTAGCGAACGCCCCGCCCGCGCGGGGCACGACCAGTTGTTCTTGCGTCCCCCCTTTACCCTTTGATGAATCGAGTAGAATGAAGTCACTACGATTTAGTTTCAAGGGAAAGGAGGACTGACATGAGCACCAACGGCCGCAACGGCGGCGATGACGAGATAATGCTCGGCGAGTCGCTCAAGTCGTCTTCCGAAAAGCAGACGGTTGATGATGTCATGCTCGGGCGTGCATACACGCCCGGGAAATCTTTCTCGGTGGCGCCTCGTCCCACCGAGGTGGGGGAGCTTCACACGACGGAAACCCCGGAAGAGCGTTTCGTCGAGCTGCAGCGCCTGACCGACGGTTACCTGACCGATGGCGAGCGCGACATGCTCGAGCGCGCGTTCCGCTTCGCCGACGCGGCGCACAAAGGCGTCACGCGCAAATCGGGCGAGCCCTATATCATCCATCCGGTCGAGGTCGCCATCATCTTAGCGGACTTGCGCATGGACGGCGAGACGCTGTGCGCTGCGCTTCTTCACGACACGATCGAGGACACCGACGTCACCTACCAGGACGTGGCAACCGAGTTCAACGAGAACGTGGCCGCACTCGTTGACGGCGTCACCAAGATTACGCGCATCGAGGTGGAAAGCCTGTCGGACAAGCAGGCGGCCACCATCCGCAAGATGTTCGTCGCCATGAGCAAAGACATCCGCGTCATCGTGATCAAGCTGGCCGACCGCCTGCACAACATGCGCACGCTCTCGGCGCTCAAGGAGGACCGTCGCATCTTCAAGGCGCGCGAGACGCTCGAGATCTACGCCCCCATCGCGCACCGCCTGGGCATCAACTCGGTGAAGTGGGAGCTTGAGGACCTTTCCTTCTACTACCTCGAGCCCAACAAGTACAAGCAGGTCAGCCGCATGGTTACCGAGTCGCGCGCCGAGCGCGAGCAGTACTTGGGCGAAGTGATCGACACGCTGCACGACGAGATGAAGAAGGTCAACATCGTCTGCCAGATCATGGGCCGCCCGAAGCATCTGTACTCCATCTATCAAAAGATGGTGAACAAAGGCAAAGGCTTCTCTGAGATCTACGACCTCATCGCCGTGCGCATCATCGTGAAGTCGGTGAAGGATTGCTACTCGGCGCTGGGCGCGGTGCACACGCTGTGGCACCCGATGCCAGGGCGATTCAAGGACTACATCGCCATGCCGAAGTTCAACATGTACCAAAGCTTGCACACCACGGTCATCGGCCCCGCTGGCAGGCCGCTTGAGGTGCAGATTCGCACCGAGGAGATGCATCGCCAAAGCGAATACGGCGTGGCGGCGCACTGGCGTTACAAGGAGAAGGGCGAGAAGGCTGACGCCGCGCTCGACCAGCAGCTGGCATGGCTGCGCCAGATGGTCGACTGGCAGGACGAGACGCAGGACTCGCGTGAGTTCCTGAAGGACCTAAAAGTCGACCTAGCGCCGACCGAGGTGTTCGTGTTCACCCCGAAAGGCGAGGTCATGAGCTTGCGGGCGGGATCAACGCCGGTCGATTTCGCCTACGCCATCCACACCGAGGTGGGCAACCACTGCGTGGGCGCGAAGGTGAACGGCGCCATCGTGCCGCTGACCTACGAGCTGCAGCTGGGCGACCGCGTGGAAATCCTCACGCAGAAGAGTGCCACGCCTTCGCGCGACTGGCTGAACATCGTGAAGACGCCCTCGGCGCGCAACAAGATCCGCGGGTTCTTCAGCAAGGCGAGCCGCTCCGACGATCTGCAGATAGGCCGCGACCGCTTGACGCGCGAGATGAAGAAGCACGGCATCGGCATCTCGAGCGCCAACTCGATGCGCGCAATCAAGACGATTTCCGAGCACATGGGTTACAAAAGTCCCGATGACATGCTCGTCAACATCGGCACGGGGAAGGAAAGCCCGCAGCATGTGGGCAATCGCCTGTTGAAGCTGCTCGTCGACGACGGGAACGAGGAGTCGCGTGCCGGCGCGCTCGGGCAGTCCGAGACGAGCCCCGGTGTCATGCCCCCCATGATTACAAGCGTCGTCTCGCCGAAGCGCCGCGAGGCGCACAGCTCGAACGGCATCGTGGTGAAGGGCGTCGATGACGTGCTCGTGCGCTTGTCGCGCTGTTGCAACCCGGTGCCGGGCGACAAGATTTTGGGCTTCGTGACGCGCGGCCGCGGCGTGTCGGTGCATCGCGCCGATTGCCCGAACGCCGAGGAGCTCATGAAGCACCCCGAGCGCATCATCGAGGTGGAGTGGGAGAAATCTGCGCCGTCGAGCACGTCCTACAAGGTGGAGATCTACATTGAGGCAATCGACCGCTTGAACCTGCTGCGCGATGTCACGGTGGTCCTCTCCGATATGGGCGCGAACGTGCTGTCCTGCAATACCATCTCGCACCGCGACGGCATGGTCGAGATGCGCTTTTTGTTCCAGGTGTCGGATATCTCGCTCATCGATGCGGTGCAGCGCAAGCTGCTCGGGCTTGAGGGCGTGTTCGACGCTCATCGCATGCTCCCCGGGCAAGGGGGGAAGAAGAAGTAATGGTCGTTCGTCCGCAGGCGCGGTGGTCGCGTGCCTCTCTTGAGCCGGACTGCGGACTGTTCCTATCGAAAGGTTGAGACGATGTCACTTCGAGTGGTGAAAAAAACGTGCGTTGACGTGTGTTTTCTCGTGCAGGGAATGCTCGAGAACAACGTGTACTTCATTTCGGACGGCGAGGCGACGATGGTGGTCGACCCGTCATCGGACGCGGAGGAGATCATGCGCGCGCTCGACGGGCGCGAGCTTGACGCGATCGTGCTGACGCACTGCCACTCCGATCACGTGGGCGCAGCGGCCGACTTGCGCCGCCTGACGGGTGCGACGGTGATTGCGTCGAAGATCGATGCCCCCGAGATTTGCGGGGAGAAGCCCATCTCTCGCGACAATTGGAAGTTCAAGACCTGCCCGATCGACTTTCGCGCCGAGGACGGCGACGTTGTGGAAATCGGCAACATGGCATGGAAAGTGATGGTAACCCCTGGTCACACCAAGGGTGGCATGTGCTGGTACCTCGTGCCGCAGTTCGGCAACCACGAGAGCGGCGCACCTGTCCTCATTTCGGGCGACACGCTGTTCGAAGGGTCTGTGGGGCGCACCGATTTCGAGGGCGGAAACATGAAGGAGATGCGCGCATCGCTTCGCAAGCTGGCGTTTCTGCCCGACGAGACGATTGTCCTTCCTGGACACGGCAGGCAGACCACCATTGGTGCCGAGCGGAGCCGCACCTTCGCGCAGTGGGCGTAAGAGCCCGCCGATTGCGCCGCTGCGGGGCTTTCTGATATCGTCTGCGGCAATTCGGGCGAATCGCGTTGAGAACTAAGTAAAGAACACGTTAAACTCTGGGCGTTTGAGCGTCAGCGCGACCCCTTCCCGAGGCTCGCGTTCTTCTGGTCAATTCGCTTAGCGAAAAGGAGTCGATGAATGGGCAAGAGGCACCATAAGTACGACTATTTCAGCGCGTTCGAGGACCTCTCGGAGCTTGCGGTCGATGAGGCAGACCTGCTCATCAAGGCCATCGAGGAATTCACCACAGCCGATGCGCTCAAGGAAACGATGGAGAAGGCGCACGCCATCGAGCACAAAGGCGACGACATCAACCACGACATCTTCCGCAACGTGGCGACCGATTTCATCACGCCGATTGACCGCGAGGACATCATCGGCCTCGCCCAGGCGCTCGACACGATCATCGACGAGCTCGAAGAGGTCATCCAGCGCTTCTACATGTACGACGTGCATTTCATGCACAAGGATGCGCTCGAGTTCGCGCAGCTGCTGAAGAAGGAATGCAAGGCGCTCAACAAGGCCATGGAGGACTTCCGCAACTTCAAGAAGTCCAAGAAGTTCAAGTCGCTCATCATCGAGGTGAACACCTACGAGGAAGAGGCCGACCAGCTGTTGATGCACGTCATCCGCGATTTGCATACTACTGATTGCGAGAACACCATGCGCGTGATGGTGTGGTCGCGCATCTTCGAGCACATGGAGAACTGCGCAGACGCGACCGAGCACGCCGCCGACTGCATGAGCACCATCCTGTTGAAGAACGTGTAACGCGCAGATAGAGCGCGCAGCGCGACGACGGCTGACCAGGCGCAGGAAATATCGAAAGCGAACGGGGCCTCATCAGGAAACTGGGTCAGGCCCGATTTTGCCTCTTGACAATGTCCTGCTCATATTAGAGGGGGCCGGCGCATATGCCGACCCCCTCTTTCGATTCCAAGGCTTCTAACGATAAGCGCTTACGCCTGCTTGTACACGACGTAGGTGTTCTTCACCTGGCCGTTCGCATCGAACGCAGCGATCTCTTCGGTACTCTTAAATTCAAGGTCGTCGCCCTTGAAGCCGTAGTCGCTGTTGTTCATGGTGTACATGTAGCCGTAGATGATGCCGCCCTCGGCCTCGCCCTTGTCCTGCGCGTTAACGAGCTCCTGCGCAGCGGCCTTGCACTTATCGAGTTCCTTCGGGTTCCAGAGTCGGTCTCCACCCAGTGGTCCAAGCATTTCTGCCTCCTTGTCTCAAAGCTTGCACTGGCTTAATGATACGTTGTTCGCGCGCGCGATATGCCGAGGTCACATCAACGAAAGACAGAGCCGCCCCAACAAAAGCAGGGGCCGTTTCGCACGTTTTCGAACCCCCCAGATTTGTTGATGGCGGCCCAACGAGGGGCTGCTGTGCAACCGCCGCGCCGTCGCGTAATCTAGGTGCCAGCAAGAAACGAAAGGAGGAAAACGACATGTGCTTCAGACCAGCAACGGCAAATGCCAACACCGTTTCCTGCCCCATGTGTGGGCATGAGAACCCGATTTCCGCAACGCAGTGCGAAGAATGCGGGTTCGCGGTTTCCACCCCGGGCCACGCGCCCGCGGCTCCCGGCGCTCCCGGCGCCCCGAAAGCCCCTGGTGCTCCCAAGGCGCCCGCCGCGCCCAAGGCTCCCCAGGCCTAAGTCTTATCGACAATCCCCCTTTTTTATCCCTCCACAGCGCCCGACGTTTCCCCTCACGCGTCGGGCGCCTTTGTATTTGACGGGAAGGGCGAATTGGCGCAGAAGGCTTGGTCGCACGCTCGCTCGCGCATGGGCGACGCGAGTGCGATTCCCGCCCTTTAAGGCCCGCGACACTGCATTTTTCAAGCAATTGAACGGCACACGGCAGAAAATGTCCCGCGCTTCGCCGAGCAGGGGGTTTCGCATGACAGAGCATGCTAAAGGGGCAGGTCATGCGTTCTCAAGCATTGCCATGCGGCCGAAGACCCTAGTCGCACAGGGTGAAAAGCCCCGTGTTCTCGTGCTTCAGATAGAAGCGGCGCAGAATGTCCATGAGTGTCTTGAACGTATCGTCTTCCAGGCTCGACTCCGCGCCCACGAAACCGATTTCCACGCCGTAGGGGTTGTCCATGTCGCGCAGTGCGAAATCCTCGCTTTCCTCCATGGTGAGCGTCGCGATGGCCGGCAGAAACGTCACCGCCGAATCGCTTTCCACCATACGGCGGCGAAGCGACCAATCGGCGCTCGAGAGCACGATGGCGTCGCGCCCGAAGCGGTTCGCGAGCAACGTGGAAAGCTCGGTGTTGGTGCACGCGATGCGCTTTTCCACGATATCGGCATCGGTTAGCTTTTCCTTTTTCGCCACGTCGCATTTCACGTTCACGAGCACCTTGTCGTAGGTGCGCAGAAACGGCCGATACTGAAATCCCGCCTTCTCCAAATCGTTGATGCCGTCGAGGCTGGAACCGTGGTTTTGACGAAAGAAGCACACCAGCCCGATCGTGGGCGCGGGGTCGCTCGCCTCGGCGCTCACCAGAAGGTCGTAGCGGATCTGCGCGTTCTGGCATTCCCTGAAATGTATGGCATCCGATGCGATGACGTAATCTTTCGCCTCGCGCGTCAGAAACGCCAACATGGCGACGTTTTGGCATTCGAGCATGATCGACCGGCTCTCGTTCTGCTCCAGATGCGATTCGCTCGTGGCGAAATCGAGCAGGCGCGAATAGCTTTCGATGGTTCGGGAAATATAGGGTTCTATCTTCTCGCCCGCTTCGGAGAGCTCCAGCTTGTTGGAGAAACGCACCAGAAGCTGGCACCCAAGCTCCTTTTCGAGCTCGTTCATGGCGCGGCTCATCCCCTGCGGGGAAATGAAGTTCAGCTTCGCGGCGCGCGTGATCGACTTCGTCTTGGCAACGTCCATGAAATAGTACAGGTAATTGATGTTCATACTCGTCCCCCTCGATAGATTTCCCCCAGTACCCTTGTAGCAATTCTAAAGCTCACTGTGCTTTTCGGCGTGAGTATTTTTCTTCAAACAGTTTGCGAGCAACCTTTCAATGCGCAGGAAAACCGCCCACCGACCTTGGGAAACCCACGCCTCAACATCTCGTTGAGCTAGCCCACCCGAACGATGGGCCACCTTGCCCCCACGAAAACGGGAAGCGGGTCAACGAGCCGATGTTTTTCTTCCGCCCGCGCGCTCCATACACTGCATCGCAGGGGGATCACCGAGCCGCAGGGCTCGAGCTCATCACTCGCCGCATCCGCGAGCGTCCGCGCACGGCATGCGGCTTCTGCAAGAAACGACGAAAGTAGGAGGAGCATGAAGACATCGGATAAAACCATCTACAAGAACATGTCGCTGTGTTCTTTCGGCAACGGCGCCAACCTGACCGCCGTTGACTCGAAAGACGGCAAAGTTGTTCGTATGCGTCCGGTGCACTACGACGAGCATTACACCAAAGAGGATCTGAACTACTGGACGATCAACGCGAAGGGCCACACCTTCGAGCCGGGCATGAAGACGCTGAACTCCCCGTTCACCTTCATCTACAAGACCCGCACCTATTCGCCCAACCGCATCCCCTTCCCGCTCAAGCGCGTGGACTGGGATCCCAACGGCGAGCGCAACCCGCAAAACCGCGGCAAGTCCAAGTTCGAGCGTATCAGCTGGGACGAGGCCACCGACATCATCGCGTCGGAGATCAAGCGCATCGACGAAACCTACGGCCGCAACTCCATCTTCTGCCAGGGCGACGGCCACGGCGAGACCGGTTCGATCCACGGCCCGCACGGCACCATGGCGAACCTTCTGGACATGACGGGCGGCCTCACCATGCAGGCCCGCCAGCCAGACAGCTGGGAAGGCTGGTACTGGGGCGCCAAGCACGCCTGGGGCAACGAGCCTTTGGGTCAGAACACCCATCAGCACAACCTGTTCAAGGACATCTCCGAGAATTCCGACGCGCTTCTGTTCTGGGGCTGCGACCCTGAGACCACGCCGTGGGGCTGGTCGGGCCAGCAGGCGTCGCGTTTGTGCTTCTGGTTCACCGAAATCGGCGTGAAGCAGATCCACATCGCGCCGGACGTGAACTACGCCAACGCCGTGCACTCCGACATGTGGATCCCGATTCTGCCCAACACCGACGCGGCCATGCAGCTCGCCATCGCGTACGTGTGGATGACGGAGGGCACCTACGACACCGAGTACGTGAAGACGCACACCGACGGCTTCGACTGGTTCGAGTACTACGTGCTCGGCAACGAGGACGGCGTTCCCAAGACGCCGGAATGGGCCGAGGAGAAGTGCCACGTGCCGGCTTACCGCATCAAGGCGCTCGCGCGCTACTGGGCCAAGCACAACGTGTCCATCGGCCACTGCAACGGCGGCAGCTACATCCGCTCGTGCTATTCGCATGAGCCCGCGCGCCTGGAGGTGTACCTGCTCGCTATGCAAGCAGTGGGCAAACCGGGCCGCAACCAGGTGAAATTCATCGAATGGGCCCTTATCGGCATGGACTCGTTCAACCCGCTGCCCCCGGGACACTTCCTTCCCGAGGTTCGCGCGTGCTACCACGGCTCGGTTTTGGGCGAGCTTCCCGCGTCGTTCATTCCGAAGACGTTGGTGCCGCAGTGCATCACCGTTAAGGAAGGAGAGAAGGTGGAATGGTACGGCCACACCACGAGCCGCCACCACCGCACCGACCAGTTCAAGCACTTCCAGTTCCCGCAGGACGGCGACCACGGCATCAAGATGATCTGGTCCGACTCTCCCTGCTGGTCCACCTGCTGGAACGGTGGCAACGAGTTCCAGGACGCGCTTACCAACCCCAACCTGGAGTTCTTCTTGGTCGAGCATCCGTGGATGGAAAACGACACGCTGTTCGCCGACATGATCTTGCCGATTTCCACCACGCTCGAGCTGGACGACTTCGGCGTTGACACCTATTCGGGCCAGTTCAACTCCGTCATCTGGGAAGAGCATGCGTGCGACCACCAGTACGAGTCGCTTTCCGACTACGAGGCCGTCGTCGAGGTTGCCAAGAAGCTGGAGAAGTTCGGCGGCATCTACGAGGACTGCGCGAGCCACCTGACCGGCGACATGACCGTCGAGGAATGGCAGGAAATCGGCTACCGCGGTTCCGGCATCCCCGAAGACGAGCAGGACCTCGAGCTGATCAAGAAGCAGGGCTACCAGATGCTCCCCACCCGCGAGGGCTGGGACAAAGAGCCCGCCGGCATGATCGAGTTCTACGAGGACCCCGACAACAACCCGATGGAAACGCCCACCGGCAAGATCGAGTTCTACTCCACCGGCCTTGCGAACTTCTTCCCCGACGACCCCGAGCGTCAGCCCGTGGCGAAGTGGATCGAGGAATCCGAGTCGCACCACGAGCGCATCAGCTGCGAGCGCGCGAAGGACTACCCGTTCCTTCTGGTGTCCAACCACCCGCGTTGGCGCATCCACGCCAACTTCGACGACTGCCCGTGGACTCGCGAAATCGAGACCTGCAAGGTTGTCGGCGAGGACGGCTACGCCTACGAGCCCGTGTGGATCAACCCGGTGGACGCTGAGAAGCTCGGCATCAAGAGCGGCGACATCGTGGAGGTCTTCAACGAGCGCGGCACCGTGCTCGGCGGCGCGTACGTGTCCGAGCGCATCATCCCGGGCGCGGTTCTGCAAGACCACGGCGCGGAAACCGACCCCATCGTGAGCGGTGTGGGCGGCATCGACCGCGGCGGCGCGAACAACCTGATCGCCCCGAGCAACACCTCTTCGAAGAACGCCGCAGGCGAAGTGACCGGCGGTTATCTGGTCGGCGTGCGCAAGTGCGACATCAACGCGCTCAAGGAGAAGTACCCCGAGGCGTTCGACACGCAGTACTACACGGCCGAAACCGGCACGAATGTTTACGACTACCTGCAGGAGGCATAGACGATGAAAACCATTCTGTTCGATGCGAGCCTGTGCAACGGCTGCTACGGTTGCCAGATGGCCTGCAAAGACGAGCACTGCGGCAACGACTGGAGCCCCATAGCCGCCGAGCAGCCCACGAGCGGCCAGTTCTGGTGCAAGGTCAACCAGGAAACCCGCGGCAAGGTGCCCGAGGTGAAGGTGCAGTACACGCCCGTCATGTGCGGCCATTGCGAAAACGCAGCGTGCATGAACGCGGCGAAGGACGGCGCTGTGTACCGTCGCGAGGACGGCCTCATCATCATCGACCCGGAGAAGTCCAAGGGCCAAAAGCAGATCGTCGACGCGTGCCCGGCGGGCGCAATCTACTGGAACGACAAGCTGGAGATCCCGCAGAAGTGCACGGGATGCGCGCATCTGCTCGATGACGGTTGGACGGTTCCGCGCTGCGTGGACGTGTGCGCAACGGGCGCCCTTACCTACATCGACGAGGAGGACGTGCCGGAAGGCGCAACGCCCATGCCCGTCGCCGAAGGCGCTCACCCGCACGTGTACTACATCAACATTCCGAAGAAGTGGGTGTACGGCGTGCTCGTGGACCGCACGATTAACGAGGTCATCATAGGTGCGGAGGTGAAACTGCACAGCGCCGACGGCGAGGTTGTGGCCACGCTTTCCACCGACGAGTTCGGCGAGTTCCGCTTCAAAGAGCTCGAAGACGCGCCCTACACCGTCACCGCTTCGGTGGAAGGCTACGAGGACATCGAGCTTTCGGCCGACACGACCGCGGAAGACGTCGTTTTGGGCGACATCTTCCTGAAGTCAGTGGCCTAAGCGATACCCAGGGGATTTGCCCGCAGCGTTCTATGCGTTAGGATGCTGCGGGCTCATCAAGTTGAGAAGGAAGGGAAAACATGGCTGAATCAGTCAAAAAGAACAAGGTGCTGTTCAAATGGGCCTGGATAGTCGTCGCTATCGTGTTGATCCTCGTAGGCCAGTTCGGGCCGCTTTGGTCGCCTGATCTGTCCCGCGAGGGCCAATCGGCGATCATGGTGCTTCTGGCCGCCGTCGTCATGTGGGCGACCGAGGCTTTGCCTTTGCCCATCACCTCGCTCGTGATGGTCGCGCTCTGCGGGTTCTTGGGAATCGCGACGTACAAGGAGATATGGGCCGCAACGTTCACGAGCTCGCTGTGGATGTTCGTCGGCATCTTCGGCTTCACCACGTTTCTGGGCGTCTCCACGTTCCCTCAGCGTTTGATCGCGATGGTGGTGCGCATGACCAAGGGCAACATCAACCTGGTCATCTTGGGCTTCATGGTCATCTCCGCCATCATTTCCACTGTTATGTCCAACATAGCGCTCACCGCTATTATGATGGGATTCGCGGCCTCGCTTCTGCGCGCCGCTGGCGCTGAAAAGGGCAAGTCCAACATGGGCCGCTGTCTGGCGCTCGCCATTCCGTTCGCCGTCATGTTCGGCGGCTGCCTGCTTCCTTCCGGCACGCCGATCAACGTCGTGGTTTTGGGCCTTGCCGAAAGCGCGTGCGGCGTTACCATCACGTTCGCCGAATGGTTCGGCTACACCATCATTCCCGTGGCTCTTTCGCTTGTGGCCTGTTGGTTCATCCTCATCAAGGTGTACAAGCCCGAGCCGCTTTCCGATGAGACGGTGAAGAAGTTCCTGGACGAGGTTTCCGCTTTGCCGCCCATGGACTTCAAGGAGAAGTTCAACATCGGCATTCTGGTCGTGGCTTTGGTGTGCTGGATCGCAAGCTCGTGGCTGCCTATCCTGAACACCACGTTCGTCGCTCTGTTCGCGCTCGGCCTTCTGTTCCTGCCGGGCACGTCCATGATCACCACCAAGCAGTACCGCTCCGAAAGCCCGTGGGACATCCTGCTCATGATGGCTTCCATCAACGGCATCGTTGCTGCCATGTCGGCCGCAGGCTCGGTCGCTTGGATCGTGAACATGCTTCTGGGCGTCACCTCCGGCATGAGCTTCTTCGCGCTGTTCATGGTGATCAGCGTGGTGCTCGCCATCATCCACAACTTCTTCCCCTCTGGCCCCGGCCTGGCAGCGCTCGTCACCGCCCCGGTCATCGGCCTTGTGGGAGCTGTTGGCGGCAACTACACCGCGACCATCGTCATGCTGGCTCTATGGTGCGCGCTGTGCTTCCTGGTTCCGCTCGATTCTGTGCTTCTGGTTTCGTATGCGGGCGGCTACTACAAGTTCAACGAGATGTGGAAGGGCGGCCTGCCCGTCACCATCGCCACGATGGTGTTCTTCAGCGCCGTTCTGCTTATCCTGCCGCCGATGCTCGGCGCCGCGTAAGCTCGCACAACGCATTAACCCTCGCCGTCGCGTGAAAGCCGACGGCGAGGGTTTTCTCGCTCAAGGGGAAACAAGGATAAGCTGAGCACTAGGGGGTAGCATGGCTCAAGCGTTGAAGCCCGCGGGTTTGAGGCCGCGGAGCATCCTGTTCATCATCATCGCGGCGATCGTCATCGCTGTGACCGCACTGGCTCCGGCCACGCCGGGGCTCACCTACGAAGGACGCATGGTGCTGGGTATTTTGGCCGCCGGCATCCTTTTGTGGATCACCGAATCGCTGCCGCTTCCGGCAACGGCGCTGCTCATTTTGATCATGATGCCCATCATGGGGGTGAGCACGTTCGACGAGGCGTACAAGAACGCCATGGGATCGACGGTGTTCTTCCTTATGGGCACGTTCGCCTTCACGGTCGCGCTCGATGCGACGACGCTTCCCACCCGCATCGCGGCCTTCGTGCTGAAATGGTCGGGCACGAACACGAACAAGATGCTCCTCGGGTTCATGTGCGCGACGGCGTTCCTGTCTTTTTTCATGTCCGACGTGGCCGCATGCGGCGTGTTCATTTCCGTTGGCAAGCGCCTGCTCGAGCTGAACCACGCCGAGAAGCTGAAGTCGCCCATGGGCAAGGCCATGATGATCGCCATTCCGTGGGCAAGCTACGCCGGCGGCTGCGCGGTTATGACGGGCAACGGCTGCAATGTTGTCACCGTGGGGCTGTTCTCGTCGCTGTTCGGCGTGAACATGAGCTTCGTGGAATGGTCGATGATCGGCCTTCCGTTCTGCATTATCATGCTGTTCGCTTCGTGGTTCGTGATCACGCGCTTCTTCAAGCCCGAAGAGATTTCGCAGGAATCCATCGACGCCACCATGGCCGAGGTTTCCGGCATGGGCAAGATCACGCGGCCTGAAATTGCCACCATCGTGATCATCGCGCTGGCCATGGTGTTTTGGATCCTGAGTTCGTGGATCAGCGTGCTGAACACCGCCATGATCGCCATCTGCGCGGTGGTGGCGCTTTCGGTGCCGGGTTGCTCCACGCTGCAGTTCAAGGAGCTTGTTTCGCGCATGAACTGGGGCGTTCTGGTTATGATCATGTGCATTTTGTCGGTTGCGCATTTCGTGGTTGCCACAGGTGCCGGCGACTGGATCGTGAACGCCGTTGTGGGCGCGCTTCCCGAAAGCTGGAAGGTGCCCGTGGTGGTGCTCGCCGTGCTGTCGACCATCGGCGCGATCGTGCACAACATCGTGCCCGTGGGGCCGGCGGTTGCGAGCATTCTGGCGTACCCGTTCGGCGTTATCGCGGGAGACTTCGGCATCGGCATGTACTGCATGCTGATGGTGGTAGCGTGGCAGGCGTCGCTCGCCTACATTCTGCCACTCGACTGCGTGCCGATCCTCACCTATTCGACCGGGTATTACCGCTTCGCCGACATGGCGAAGATCGGCTGGATCCCGACGCTTTTGATAATCGCGCTAACCTGCACGCTTCTGCCGGCGCTCTGCAGCCTGTGGGGCTTCGCGTAAGGGAAGCGTATAGGGAATCGAGCTGCGCGCGGGCCGAAGGGGGCCGCGCGACAAGAAGGGCCGCACGCTTGTGAGGCCCCGATTTTTCGAGAAGGCAGATTGTCGCACTCGCGCCCTTACTCCACTACGAGCAGCTTCGCCTCGACGGGCTCGCCGGAGAAATTGAGGTCGCGCGTGATAGTGCGCGCCGCCTCCGCATCGAAGCTGTCGGCGTCGAACAGCGCGCTCACCTCGTCGAAGCGCCGCTGCGCCTTCTCGTAGCGATCCCAGAAGCTGTCGGCCGATTTCTCATGCGTGAAGGGGTTCTCCCAGGCGGCGTGCTCGCGGTTGTCGTACGCGCACGTTTCCGCCAGGATCGCGCGGTGGCTCATCGCGCGATAGAACGAGTACGGGCGCACCAACTCCTCGATGCGCGCGATGGCCTCGCGCTTCACGCCGGAGCCCGAATGGAAGAGATGCTGCACCAGACGGAAGCAGCGCACCGAGTCGCCGAACGCGTTGCGCGGGATGATCTTGCCGAATACGGAGAACGCCATGTTCGCGTACAAAAGCGAAACGATGCGCAGCATGCGATCGGAACCCTTGAGGATGTTCACGGCCGGGTTGAACGTCGCCACCGTTTCGCCGCGCTTCGCGGTGAGCACCATCTCGTCGTACTCGCTCTCGATGACGGCGTGCACCTCGCTGCCGTCCGCGCGCGAAAGGCCCGGCTCGCCCGCATCGCACAGCTGGAACTCGTGGAAGTACACGAGCGGATGCATGGTCGAATCGAGCACGTAGTGGCCCAGGAACCCAAGCGTGTAGGCACGCCCGACGGAGCGGTCCGCTTCATCGAGTGCATCGATCGCTTGCTTGAAGGCGACGAGTATCTCGTTCGGCTTCTCCTTGTGCATGATGTTCCCAAGTCGATGGACCGACGAGAGCAGGGGATTGGCGATGGAATAGAACAGCGGGTCGGGCCCTTGGTTTCCCAAGAGGAATGCCTCGGCCTCGTCCTTCGTTCCGCCGATGGAGGAGAAATGACGCGCGTAGGCGTCCTGCCCGAACGTGTCGTGCGTGATGATTGCCGGCATAGTCTGAACTCCATCCTTTGAGCCCCTGACGGGAATTTTACTGTCGCTAAGTAAAGCATCATATACAATGATGAGCGGCTTGTTAACGTCCCCCATGCGTCTTTGCGTACGTTTTACATAGGCTGCCATGACGCGTGAGCAGGGACTTTCCGAACTTTGAGTGAAAGGCGTTGCGTTGTCGCGCACCCATATGACGAAACCCGAGCGCAGCTGGGTCCTCTACGACGTGGGCAATTCCGCCTACGTGCTTCTCGCATCGACGCTTATCCCCATCTATTTCTCAGCGATTGCCGACCCAAATTCTTCTGCGGTGGTGGCCTGGGGATACGCCTCGACGGTGGCCTCGCTTGTGCTGGCGTTGCTCATGCCGTTCCTCGGCAGCCTCGCCGATTTGAAGGGCAACAAGAAGAAGTTCCTTGCCGGCACCATCGGCACGGGCGCGGTGACGCTCGCCGTGATGGGCATTCCCTCCGACGCGATGGTGTTCCTCGTGATCTACGTGGTGTCGTCAGTCATGCTGAACGCGTCGCTCGTGTTCTACGACGCCTTCCTCGTGGATGCCGCGTCGAGCGAGGAACGCTACGACGAGGTGTCGTCGCAGGGGTACGCCTGGGGATACATCGGGTCGTGCGTGCCGTTCATCATCTGCTTGGTGCTCGTGCTGTTCGGCGAGAACTTTGGGATCGGGCAGCTTGACGGCATCCGGATCTCGTTCGTCATCACGGCGGTGTGGTGGCTCGCGTTCAGCGTTCCCATCTGGCGCGACGTGCACCAGACGCACTACAAGCCGCGCGAGGAGCATCTGTTCAAGAACACGATTGCGGGCCTTGTGGGAACGTGCAAGAAGATTTTCCACGACCACAGGCTCATGATGTTCATGCTGGCGTTCTTCTTCTACATCGACGGCGTGCACACGATCATCGCGATGTCTACGAGCTACGGCACCGACTTGGGCATCAGCTCGACGAACCTTGTGCTGGCGCTTCTGGTCACGCAGTTCGTGGCATTCCCCTCGGCGATCGCCTACGGGCGCCTTGCGGGGCGTTTCGGCACGAAGAAGATGCTGCTCATCGCCGTGTTCGCGTACTTTTTGGTCACGCTGTTCGCGGCGTTCTTCCTGCGCAGCGCTGCCGAGTTCTGGGTGCTCGCGATTTGCGTCGGCCTGTTCCAAGGCGGCATCCAGGCGCTCTCGCGCAGCGAATTCGGCAAGCTCATCCCCAAGGAACACGCCAACGAGTACTACGGCTTCTTCGATATCTTCGGCAAGTACGCAGCCATCATGGGCACGTTGCTCGTGAGCGTGTTCACCCAGTTGACGGGTTCGAGCTCGTTCGGCGTCCTTTCCGTGGCGGTGCTGTTCATCGTCGGCTTCGTGCTGCTTTTGAAGATGCCCGAGGACACGGCGGCAGGAGAATAGCGGCCGAGGCGCCGCTTGCGGGACGTGGTCGGCGTGCGGCGTGCAAGCCGCTGGTGCTCCGAGCACATGACGGTCTACGCTCAGATCGGGATCGCATGCTTCCCCCGCGCGACGTGCGGCTTGGTGTACTCGGCATGGAAAATCGCTCGCTCATGTACGGCTCGGGAGTGTATCCCGAGCCGTTTGGTATAGTGGCGCAAAGGTTTCCCTTTCAAAAGAAAGATCGAGATGTCGTTAGTCGTATGCAAATTCGGGGGGACGTCGGTCGCGTCGCCCGAGCGTATCAAGATGGTCGCGAACAAGCTCATCGCCAAGAAGAAGGCGGGCGACGATGTGGTCGCCGTCGTCTCGGCGATGGGAAAAACGACCGATGAGCTGGTAGGACTTGCAAACGCGCTCAACACGAATCCTCCAGCGCGCGAGCTTGACCGCCTCCTTTCGACCGGCGAGCAGGTGTCGATGACGCTTTTGGCCATGGCACTCGAGGCGCAGGGTTATCACGCCATGAGCTTCACGGGCCGCCAGGCGGGCATCCGCACGGACGGGACGCACAACAAGGCGAAAATCGTCAGCGTGCGATCCGACCGCATCATGGAGACGGTCGACAAGGGCATCATCCCCGTGATTGCGGGCTTTCAGGGCATCGACGACAACGATGACATGACCACGCTCGGCCGCGGCGGTTCCGACACGACGGCAGTGGCTGTGGCCTGGGGAATCAACGCCGACGTGTGCGAGATCTATTCCGACGTCGAAGGCGTCTTCACCGCCGATCCGCGCGTGTGCCCGCGCGCCAAGAAGCTCGACCAGATTTCCTATGACGACATGCTCGAACTCGCTGGCGCGGGCGCCGGCGTGCTCCAGATGCGCGCCGTCGAGTTCGCCCGCAAATGGAACGTCGTCATCCATTCCCGTTCGGCGTTTTCCGACGCCGAGGGCACGTATATCAAGGAGGCTCCCGACATGGAGGAAGCGGTAATCACCGGCATTGCGCACGACACGTCCGAGGTCAAGGTCACGATTCGCGGCGTTCCCGATATGTCGGGCGTGGCGGCGAAGCTGTTCAGCGCGCTGGCATCCAACCAGGTGAGCGTCGACATGATCATTCAGAATGTGTCGGAGTCGGGCATCACCGACATCAGCTTCACCTGCCCGGGCGGCGATCTGCCGCGCGCCCGCGAGACCGTCGAGCGCATCGTGCCGACCATCAACGCGCGCACCTACATCGTCGACGAGGACATCGCGAAGGTGAGCCTGGTGGGCACGGGCATGAAGTCCTCGCCGGGCGTTGCCGCGAAGGCGTTCGAGACGCTGGGCCAAAACGACATCAACATTCTGGCTATCTCCACGAGCCCGATTCGCCTGTCCGTGGTGGTCGATGCCGCGCAGGCCGCTCAGGCGGTCCAGTGCCTGCATACCGCCTTCGGCCTGGATTCCGACAGCGTGTTTGTGGAAACCCAGCTTTCGGCGGAAGAAATCGCCGCCAAGATGAACAAGGGCCGATAGGGAGGTAAACATGGCTTGGACGAAGGTTATCCCTGCTCATCCAGTTGTTGCTGTTGCCGGTGCGACGGGCGCTGTGGGAAATGAGTTCCTGAAGGTCTTGCATGACCTAAACTTCCCTGCAAGCGAGGTGCGCGCGCTCGCGTCTGCGCGCTCGGCTGGCAAGAAGCTTCCCTTCGAGGGTTGCGGAGACGTTCCCGCAGGCGAGCTCACTGTGCAGGAAATGACTCCCGAGTCGTTCGATGGCGTCGACATTGCACTGTTCTCTGCGGGCTCCGATGTTTCCAAGGCGATGCGCGAGGCCGTGGTTGCCGCGGGTGCCGTCATGATTGACAACTCGAGCGCATTCCGCATGGACGAGGACGTGCCCCTGGTGGTTCCCGAGGTGAACCCGGGCGACGTGTCGTGGCACTCGGGCGTTATCGCCAACCCGAACTGTTCGACCATCCAAATGGTCGTTGCCCTGAAACCCCTCTATGACCTGGCGAAAATCACCCGCGTCGTCGTTTCGACCTATCAGGCGGCAAGCGGCGCCGGCGCACCCGCCATGGCCGAGCTCTACGACCAGACGCGCGAGTTTCTGGGCGGCACGCCCGACGACGAGCTCACGGTGTCGGCGTTCCAGCATCGCATCGCCTTCAACTGCATCCCGCACATCGACAAGTTCCTCGACGACGACTCCACGAAGGAAGAGTGGAAGATGGTCGCCGAGACGAAGAAGATCATGGGCGATGCGGGCGTGAAGGTTGCCGCTACCTGCGTTCGCGTTCCCGTGCTGCGCTGCCATGGCGAGTCCGTGAACGTGGAGTTCGCCGCCGATGTGACGCCCGAGGCCGCTCGAGAGGCACTCGCTGCAGCGCCCGGTGTCACCGTGATGGACGACCCCGCGAACAACGTGTACCCGATGCCCGGCCTGCTCGCGGGCACGAATGACACCTACGTGGGGCGCATTCGCCGCGACGACACGGTCGATCACGGCTTATCGATGTGGGTGGTTGCTGACCAGATCCGCAAGGGCGCAGCGCTTAATGCCGTGCAGATCGCGCAGCTTTTGCTTCCCGTAGGTTGAAAAAGTAAGCGCAACGTCGTTGCGCTTACCTAGTCAGCGCGGCGC
>OKRW01001448.1_pt1 | contig 20298 bp, 13 predicted proteins | sample 1601151 | NCBI WGS metagenome assembly OKRW01 (sample SAMEA3541471, study PRJEB24748) | human gut metagenome | biome: human gut; feature: human-associated habitat; material: faeces | place: China | collected 2012 | reverse complement strand
CAAAATTGTCTCCAAAAAAGTTTTCTCGGCTGATGTCTATACGCCCCACATAACGATTAGTGCTTTTTCCTTCAGCCGAAGCAGCCAAGCAAAAACTCTTAAAATCATGTTCTCCAACAAGATAGCGCGCCGCTTTGTTCATTGCTTCCACATTGAGAGACTTGGTAACATGCCACGAAAAATCTCTCATAAAAAGAGGAGCAAACCTGTCCACACTAATAAAGTAGCGATATTCGCGCATAGTTGCAGAAAAACGTGCCGAAAAACCCGCTGGCTTTTCCTCGATGGTACGAATGGCAATATCGTCGTGCGTAAGCGCATTAAGAGAGCGCAACAACTTGTATTCGCTTCGTTCTTCCCATTCTGCACGATTCAGTTCGAAACTTACCACCTGCCCACGAGCATGAACACCTGAATCGGTGCGCCCTGCACAGGTAATTTCAATAGCTCTGTGAAAAACCATTGAAAGGGCTTCTTCAAGTTCGCCTTGCACAGTAAGCTGACCAGGCTGCCGAGCAAAACCAGAGAATTGCTCTCCTTTATACGAAACAACAAGCGCAATTACTACAGTGGAATTTTTGGTTTCATCTAAAACCAGACTCGAAGAATTATTTGTATCACAACCCTTTTCCGAAGCTTCTTTAACTGGTTCAGCATCGGGCGCAACAGCGTTGTCTATCGCAGTACCAGCCGCGTCAGCTACAGCAGCCACTGACGCCTCAACAACGCTCTCAACAGGCAAAGGCGCGGTATTTTCTTCCGCGCCTTGATGATCTTTTTCTGTTGCTACAGATTTTTTCTTCACTACGAGGCCTTCCAAACGTTGCGTCCGAACAATTCATGCAGATGCGATTTCAGAAGGGCATTTTGCGAATCGATCATCACAGGAAGTTCCGCTCTCATTTTGCCACCATCAGATTGCAGAACATACAAGATAACTGAATCTCTTCCTGGATGCTTCTTTAGAATGTGCAGCAATTTGTCTGAAGTAAACGAATTGAGCTCATTTGATTTTACGAGCAAATCCATATGAGTAGGACCAACGTTCATTTCTTTTTCAGAAAGCTCGAGACGTCCTACTTCATAGGCAATAAGTTGGTTCCCGCGATCGTTGACTTCAAACTTACCTTTCACTTCCACAATGGCATCTTCTTGAATGCCTTCTTGATTCTTTTCGTAATCAAAACAGACGCACTCAACGTGACCAGTGGTGTCTTCAAGAATAAAGTTCGCCATGAGCGTTCCGCGCTTGGTTCTTCGTGTATTAACCTCAGAAACCATGCCAGCAACTTTCACTGATTTAAGTCCTGTATCCCTATCCCCTAGCTGAGCCAAGGAATACTTCATAGAGCGTGCCAAATAGTTTTCGTACGGACGAAGCGGATGATCAGAAACATACATTTTCAAAATCTCTTTTTCGAACGCAAGCAAGGTACGCTTATCCCATTCGATACCATCTGGTTCAGGAATATCTTCCTTGAAAGAATCATCCACATCAGCAAACATGCTAAACATATCAAGCTGTCCAGCATCGCGATCTTTTTGTCGCTTTGCAGCGCCTTCAAGCAAAGGTGTTTCATCAATGAAATACATGAGCTGTTTGCGCGTGTACCCCGTAGAATCAAACGCCCCTGATTTGATGAGCGCTTCTAATGTTTTACGGTTGAAAGCCGAGGAGGGGACGCGATTTACGAAATCATGCAATGAGGTGTAAGGGCCATTTGCCTCGCGCTCATCGATGATAATCTGCGCCACCTTTTCGCCAACACCTCGAACGCCTGCCAAGCCAAAACGAACCCCATCTTCAAGCGGCGTAAATTCGAGATCAGATGAATTGACGTCGGGCGGCAAAACAGGAATACCCGAATGGTTACAGCTCGCAATATACTTAATAAGACGATCGCTGTTACCCATATAAGAGGACAAAACCGCCGCCATATAGTCGTGCGGATAGTGCGCTTTCAAATAGGCAGTTCGCATAACAAGAATGGCATATGCCGCCGAGTGCGATTTGTTGAACGCATACTTAGCGAACTTTTCAGCATCTTCCCAAATCTTTTTTGCAATTTCTAAGCTGAAGCCATTTTCAACAGCACCCGTATTCCAGTCTTCTTGGAGCTGGCGCATAACATCAAGCTTTTTCTTGCCCATTGCCTTACGTAACTTGTCCGCCTTGCCAGCAGAAAAGCCGCTCATGACCATGGAAATCTGCATGATCTGCTCTTGGTAGACCATGGTTCCATACGTTTCTTCAAGCAGAGGACGAAGTCTGTCATCATAGTAGTGAACGGGCGTTTTACCACTTGCAACCTTTACATAGTCGTCAACCATGCCAGACTCAAGAGGGCCCGGACGGTTAAGCGCGATGGAAGCAACAACATCAGAAAAACGCTTAGGTGGAAGGCGACTAAACAAGCTTACGTACAGGGCACTTTCAACCTGGAATAAGCCATCCATGTTGCCACCTTGCATAAGCTCAAATGCTTTTTCATCATCGGTTGGTATTTCTTCAGGTACGATTTCAATACCAAAGCGTTTTTTAATGTTGCGGCAAGCACGAGAAAGAACACCTAGCGTACGCAGGCCCAAAAAGTCCATCTTTAACAAACCAAGATCTGGCGTGTAGTGACCGTCATACTGCGTAATAATACCGCCGCCCTTGGTGTCTCGTTTCATAGGGACATGATCAGCCATAGGGTCACGGCAAATGATTGTTGCACAGGCATGAACGCCTTCGCCGCGAACATGTCCTTCAATAGAAAGTGCCGCATCGATTACCCGCTTTACATCTTCTTCGGTTTCATACGCCGAACGAAGATCGGGGTTAGTCTCAAGAGCCTGGTTGATGGTGATACCAAGCTCATTTCCAATAAGTTTGGCTACTTTATCACCCACCGCATATGGATAATCTAAAACACGAGCCGCATCACGCACAGCGTTTTTAGCCTGCAGCTTGCCGAACGTAATTACGCCCGCAACGTGATCTTCTCCATACACTTCTTTAATATGTTCAATAACTTCACCGCGACGCTCATCTTCGAAGTCGACGTCGATATCAGGCATCTCCACGCGCTCTGGGGACAAGAAGCGTTCGAAAAGCAAACCATTAGTGAGCGGATCGAGGTCGGTAATACCCATAGCATATGCAACAATTGCACCTGCAGCAGAACCACGACCAGGTCCTACACCAATACCTTGGCTACGTGCCCACTCAATATATTCTTGAACAATGAGGAAGTAGGCGGGAAAGCCCTGCTGAACAATAACGCTCATTTCGTAGTCGGCGCGCTCCTGCGCATCTTGAGGAACGGGGTTACCGTAGCGCCTAATTAAGCCCTCTTGGACGCGCTTGCGAAAATAACTTTCCTCCGTTTCGCCCTCAGGCAAGGGGAAACGCGGCAAAATACTGTCACGCTCAAGCTCAACGTTACATTTTTCCGCAAGCAAAACCGTGTTGTCGCAAGCCTCGGGAAACTCTTTAAGAGCCTTGCGCATTTCTTCTTCGGTTTTCATATAGAACTGATCATTTGGGAACTTGAAACGCTTTTCTTGCGTAATAATCGAGTTCGTGCCAATACATAACATGATGTCCTGCGCACGCGCGTCTTCCTGCGTGAGATAGTGGAAATCGTTTGTAGCAATGGTTTTTAAACCGAGTTGATTTGCGATTTCGGTGAGCTTTCGGTTCATTTCTAACTGCGACATGCCACCATTAGTGGTAATGCCTTGGTCTTGCAGCTCAATATAAAAATCGCCTGGTTCGTACAAAGATGAAAGCTTTTTTGCCCAGTCGTAGGCTGCGTCCATATCGCCCGCATCAATGCAACGAGGAATGATGCCTGCGATACAAGCGCTTGTCGCAATAACTCCCTCGGAATATTGCTCGAGCATTTCGAAGGTAGTACGCGGACGATAATAGAAGTTTTCAACATGTGACTGGCTTACCAGCTTAACGATGTTGTGATAACCCGTGTTATTCTTTGCAAGCAAAATCATATGATGAAGACGCTGCTTACCTTCTCGCTTCAATGAGCTATCGGTTGTGAAGTAAATTTCGCACCCAAAAATAGGTTTAACCCAGATACCGGTTTCGCTTTTCACTTTATCGCACGCGTCGGCCAATTCTGGTACGCCACTCATTACTCCGTGGTCCGTAATAGCAACGGCAGGCATACCTAAATCTGCCGCGCGTTTAACCATGTCATAAATATGGGTAGCGCCATCAAGCAAAGAATATTCGGTGTGATTGTGCAAGTGGACAAATGCCATGTGCTTCTCCTTGCGCTTATGCAGTCTTTTTCAATGCTCTATTTTGCCACCATTGACAAAAAAACGATAGCCTTCAATTTAAATTCCTTTAATCATTCTTATACTATATATTGTGTGTTGTACGCTGTTTTCTTGTTTTTATACACAAAATGTGGCTTTACAGAAACACGGCCGAAGAGTAACATTTTTGTGACAGAGAAATTGTTATTGTTTTTGTATCATTTATGGAGCTCTCTCAATAATTAAACCAAAACGTGTCACCTTATAAAGGAGCAGCAATGGAACATACCGCAGTACTAAATCCAACGCAAATAAACAAACCAACAACCGAAACATTCAAGAAAAGCGACACACGAGGTTCTTTATCTGAAACAAAAATGCTTTCCGGCGTTCATTTCATCATCAACTACGCAAGCACAAATGACATGAAAGTTAGCGACGAAGAACTCCTTGCTTATGTTAAACGCGACAAAAAACTCAACCCTGGGAAATCACTTAAATGGATGGAACTTGATGTTGATGGAGAAGAAGTAGGCATTCACTACGGATATAAGGCTGTGCCTTTTGATCGCATTCGCCGCATCACGGGTTATCTTGTCGGAACGCTTGACCGTTTCAACGATGCGAAACGCTCTGAAGAGCATGACCGCGTAAAGCACGGAGTTTCCTGCTCCTGCGGCCATTAGTTTGTCTTCATTTTTGTACTAATTTTGGCTACCCCTTTGGATAGGTAGAGGCTATTAGGCGATACACGACTTGCGTCCAATAACCCCTTTTGAGCTATATATCCTAAGGGGTAGTTTTGTGATTGCATGAGATCGAAGCTGCGCTTGCCGCAGCTGACGCATTCGCTGTAGCTGGTGCCGCATGAGCTCCCCGCAACGCTTCAAGATACGCTTGTGCATCTCCTGGGTCATCATCGATATTCTCATCACCAAGATCAACCTCGTAGGGCACACGACGATACAGTAAGTCATACATTACGGGTACAACATAAAGCGTCATGAAGGTGGCATAGAGCAAACCGCCCACAACAACCAGCGCCATACCACGCTGCATGGAAGCGCCCACCGCATCACTCAAAATCATAGGAACCATTGCAAGAATGGTGGTAAGAGCCGTCATAATAATAGGACGCATACGCGTTTTGCCACTCGCAATAAGAGCATCCCGTTTTCCAAGACCACCGCGACGTAGCTGGTTGACGTAATCAACGAAAACAATGCCGTTATTAACAACCGTGCCCATAAGTACCGCAAAGCCCATAAGAGAAAGCATTGAGAGCTGTTCTCCTGCAAACAGTAATCCAAGCAATCCACCCGTAAATGCAAGCGGAACGGTAAGAATGATGATAAACGGCGAAAGCAGGCTTTGGAACTGAGCAACCATCACCAAATAGATCAGGATAAAGCCCAGAATCAAAAGTAAAATCATCTGTTCAAGCATGGTATTTACGTTACTAATTTCTCCCCCGAAGGAAACCGTGTAGCCTTCAGGCAAATCAAGCTGATCAATCTTTTGGGTCAGGTCACGCGAAAGCAACGCATTGTTGTAACCATCTTCAATTTCTGCTGTAACCGTCATAGCAGGCTCAGAGTCAACATGGTTGATAGTAGTTGAAGCGAGCCCTTCTTCAACCGTTGCGAAATCCCCTAAGCGAATAGTTTTAGTGTCACCTGAAGTAGTTTTGATATCTAAGGTGGTGTCAAGAAGATTGTCTTTAGTAATAGGATTCGTCTCATCAGCCACATTCACCACCATGTTCGAACCATTAACTTCCATGCTGGTTGATTTGGTTTTTGTCGAAAGCTTAGAGGCTAAATCTGAATAAAGCTGAGCTACGGTATAACCCTCTTTTGTAAGTTTGTCGCGATCAATTACCAGATGCATTTCTTTGTCGGCATCTTCCATGCCGTTTTCAATTTCGGTATAACCTTCAACATCGTCAACGGCCTTCATGACTATTTCGCTTACATCGATAAGCTTGTCCTTATCAGGTCCTTTAACGGTAATTGAAAGCCCACTTCCCATCATGGAGCTCATAGCTTCGGAAGAAGAGGCATCTGTTATAACTTCGCAATCGAAGTCTTTTGTTTTCTCGTCCAATTCGTCCAAAATGGCATAAATCTGAGACTCTGTTGTTACCGAATTGCTTGTTTGCAAGTAGAAACTGAACATGCGATAAGCGTTGTCTTCTCTCGCAGAAGAAAGATCACTCGACATCAGTGAAAGCGTTGAGGTGCCGTCCATTGCGCCAACGGTCTCAACGCCATCGATGCTCATAGCAACATCCATGATTTCATCTGCCGTTTTATAGGCAGTGTCCTTATCTATGTCGTCTGGCATGGTTACGCTCACGTTAATCGATTTGCTTGTCATGCTCGGGATAAGCGTGATGCCCATATTCACTACACCAATAACGGCAACGAAAAACAAAACCGTTGCAACGCCAAGGGGAATTACTTTGTGATTAAGAAAAAACGTAATGGAGCGTGCGTAACCGTTCTGAATTTTATCGAGCCAAGCATTGTTGCGTGGTTTGTAGTTTTTGAAAACGAGCGAGGAAATACTGGGTACCAGCGTAAGAGCAACCACCAGTGAAGCTGTTAGAACATAGGCTATCGTGAGCGCAAAAGGAAGCATAAGCTGGTTCACGATGCCCGTTGTAAATACAATAGGTAAGAATACACAAATAGTGGTGAGCGTTGATGCAATGACAGCACCCGTAATTTGTTTTGCGCCTTGAACAGCTGCACGAGCCGCAGGAATTCCCCTACCGCGCAAACGATAGATGTTCTCGAGAACAATAATGGAATTGTCGACCAGCATACCAATCGCAAGTGACAAACCACCAAGCGACATAATATTAAGCTGAATGCCCGAGAAATACATAAGAAGCAGCGCGCATAACACCGAAAACGGAATCGAAAAGGCAACAATGAGCGTTGGTTTCCAATCACGCAAGAAAATAGCAAGAACAACAATGGCCAACAGCGCACCGAGCAGCAGCGACTGCAAAATAGTCTCAATGTAGATAGAAATATATGAGCCTTGGTCACTCACCACATCAAGATGAAGCCCTGGATTATCATCAACCAAGGTGGAAATTGCTTCATTCGTTGCCTTTGAAACATCACTAGTACTTGCGGTGGAGTTTTTAAATATAGAGAGCAGCACGCCCTCTTCGCCGTTGAGCTTCATATAGGCGCTGCCTGCGTTGTCTACGACCGTAACGTCTGCAACATCTTGCAAACGAACGTCTCCTACGCCATCAAGATTTACCAAAAGCAACGATTTAAGCTCATCAACCGAAGCAATATCGTCACCCACGCGCAAAAGCCACTGATCGTCAGAGTCGCTCTTCAAGTATCCCGCTGGCATAGAGAAGTTTTGAGCTTGAATAAGTTGAGCAAGGGTTGTTTTATCTACGAGGGCATTGACATTTGCCTGCTTCAACGCCGCTTCACGAGATTCCTCATATTGAGAACGAGCACTCGCGAGTTCAGATTTGCTCGAATCAAGACTTGACTGAGCTGCCGCCAATTGAGCAGAGTCACTTCCAAACTGAGAAGCGGCAGTGACACTACCAGCTTCCGCCTGCGACAACTGCTGTTGATACTCAGAAAGCTCTTTTTGTGCCGTTTGCATTGAGTCCTGAGTTTGAGTTAGTTGCGCTTCCAACGCCGCTTTTTGCTGCTCGTAGCCAGGTTCTGCAGGATTCAACCGTGCGAGCTGAGTCTGGAGAGCCTGCACCGCTGCGGCATACGAAGTAACCTCCGCCGTTTTTGCACTCACTCCAACGGTAAGACCCGAAATTGCCTGACCAAGCTGATCAGATGTTTCTTTTTCTTTGTTTTGCAATACTGCTTGCTGGTCTTTTATGGCTTGCTCGGCCTGAGAAAGTTGAGCCTCTCCCTCATCAATAGACTTCTTTGCATCGTAGAGCTGACTATTTACACTCGAAAGCAGGCGATTGTTGATGTCTTCAATTTTGCTATCACTTAAACGGACTTCAACTGACCGATCAACAGCGCCTGTTGTAGAAACGTCAGCAACACCGTTGACGCGCTCAAGTTCTGGAACAACTTTTTCCTGCGTGTAATCTGAAAGCTCATAGATATCTTTACCATCATATTGAACCGCAACGTATAGAGTCGCCATCATGTCGGCACTGATCTCCATATAGTTAGGATCACCCACGGTATCAGGCAGCTGAGACGATACTTCGTTGACCGAGGATGAAACTTTTACCAGCGCAGAATCAATATCGGCACCATCTTCAAATTCTAAGAAGATCATCGAATAGTTGTTCGCGCTTTGCGACTTAACCGACTTAACACCACTTACCGTCGAAAGTGCACCCTCAAGAACATCAGTAACTTCCGATTCAACCTTTTCCGCACTCGCGCCAGGATCAGTCGTGATTACCGCAACGTAAGGCAAATCCATTTCAGGAAGAAGGTCGGTTTTCATTTTTGTAAGGGAAACGCCGCCTAAAATAAGGGCAATGATTACGGCGACAATAACAATATAGGGCCGCTTAACGCTGAATCGGCTGAGCATGTAGAGTGTTCCTTTGTGCTACGTTTATGGTGTATGTGTTGTTCGTATATTTTGTTTGAGTGTTATTTTGCCCTAGGATTTCATTTGTAACGCTAACTAATTTGTTAACAAAAAGAAAAAGCTATAAAGTCTCTATAAACAAACAAGGTCAAAGGCGTTACCTTTGCAAATAATTGAACAACGCACTTTTTTTTATATTCCTACGTTACTAGCTGCAGGGAGGACTACATGAAAATTGGATTTATCGGTTGCGGAAACATGGCTCAGGCCATCATTAAGGGAATCCTTGCAAAAGGACTCGTATCTTCTGCAGATATTTTTGGTTCAAATTCCTCAGCAGAACATGCGGCAACCGTTCAAAAAAACTTGGGCATTCAAACTTTCACCGACAACAGCGAAGTTGTAAATCACTCCGATATTGTTTTCTTAAGCGTTAAACCTCAGCAATACGAAGCAGTAATTTCTGAAATAAAAGACGCGATCCGCCCTGAACAAATCATCGTCACTATTGCTCCCGGGAAAACCATTCAATGGCTCGAAAGCCTGTTTGGTAAACCCGTAAAACTTGTTCGCACTATGCCGAATACGCCTGCTTTGGTTGGCGAAGGATTAACTTCTTACTGCGAGAACTCCCTTGTTTCCAAAGAAGAGCTTGCTTCTATCGAAGAACTGCTCTCAAGTTTTGGCAAAATTGAACATTTAAAAGAAGCGCTTATCGATGTTGCAAGCGCGGTTGGCGGAAGTGGTCCTGCCTATGTATATCAATTTATTGAAGCGCTCGCCGATGCAGGAGTGTCAGACGGTCTTCCCCGCACACAGGCATACGAGATTGCCGCTCAAATGGTATTAGGAAGTGCAAAAATGGTGCTTGAAACCGGAAAGCATCCCGGCCAACTTAAAGACGAGGTTTGCTCACCAGGCGGATCAACCATTAAGGGCGTTGAAGTGCTTGAAGACGCTGCTTTTCGTGGTGCCGTGATAAGAGCTATTCGGTCGTGCACCCAGGCCGCTCGTTCTTTATAGAAAGAAACAAGCGAACCTAACCCTTACAAACCTTAGTACTTTGCTCCATTCGGAAACAATTAAGCCCAATTAACGGAATAATTCCCAGGTCACACCCTGATAGCAGTATTGTTCGAGTTGTCATAAATGTGCGTTTATTTCGGAAAGGAGCACATGATGAACCGACTCCAAGACAAAATTGCTGTTGTAACTGGCGCAAACTCAGGCGTAGGCGCCGCTATCGCAAAACTCTTCGCTAAGCTTCCATCGCAGGAGAAAAAGGCTGCGGCGGTGCAGTTTATGTAAGCTCCAAAGCTGCAGTTATTGGCGTCACGAAGCACACCGCCTTACGTTTTCAGGATGAAGGTATTCGCTGCAATGCAATTTGCCCTGGTACCATTGCAACGCCTATGGTTGCAGGAACGACCGCAGCAGACATGGATCCCGACATGATGGGCGCCATGGCAACTCATTCGAACTTAAAAACGCCACCTTGCATGCCAGAAGATATTGCAAATATCGCTCTCTTCCTTGCAAGCGATGAATCCCGCGCTCTTACGGGACAGATAATCGAAAGCGATTTCGGTTCAATGCTATAAGTTTCAGGTTAAGAGTTTGCGTAAAACTCGAGGCAATACCTCTCTTGGTTCTTATTTAGAGCATGACGCTTGTCTAATTCAACTTCACAAGAGCACGAATACTCTTCGTGCTCTTTTTTGCTTATAGGAAAATAGAGGCTTTCATCCAGCCAGGAACATCCTGAAAAACCCTTGGCAGGTTATCTGGCACATTGCACACCCCTGTAGGCAGGAAAGCGAAAGAGTCCCTCATTCGAACCGAGTCCGAGCTCTTTCTTCACTTCGAAACAGCTAAAGCGCGCCAGTTGTTCAGCATATCGAACGGTTTTACCATGAATTTGTTCGGCATACTGAACAAGTGTCGTGCGAAACCCCGATGCCCTGCGCGTGCTTATGAAGAAGGTTGCCGAAACCGTCTGCAACGAAACCTCCGCCACGGCACTGCATGGCATGCTGCGCGGATTGGGCTACAACGTCAGCAAGGGTACACTGTTGGACTACCTCGCCATGGCTCGCGAGGCATACCTGCTGTTTGAAGTGAAGAACGCCGTTGCAAAGTTTGTAGAGCGCGAGGGGAATCCGAAGCGCTACTTCAGCGACAACGGACTACTCAACCTATTTTTGATCGGCAAAGAGCCAGCTTTGTTCGAAAATGAGGTAGCTGTAGCAATGCGCGATGTATTTGGCGAAAAGCTTCATTACCTGAAGTCATCAAAAAACGGCATTGATGTGGATTTTTATGTACCTGAACAGAGCCTTGCAGTGCAAGTAACCTATTCGCTTTCCGAAAGCGCCAAGCCCCGCGAAGTAAGCAACCTCGTGAAACTAGCCCGTACCGACAAGTCTATTCAGCGACTACCTATCGTGACAAAAGAGGAAGAAGGGGAAATCACAGAGGGTAATATACGCATCGAGGTTAAGCCCGCATGGAAGTTCCTGCTACAAAACCTCGTGTAGACTCTGGTCCTGGGCTTTGCAGCCATACCAATTGAGATTCATTTTTACTCGGACCTTACTAGAACCTACTCGAACCTGTGGGGTCGAGTAGGTTCTACTTGTTTCGCCATAAATTCACTTCGGCGCGAACACGATGTAGTACTCGCACATCCACTTCGTGTGCAACAGGTTGTAGGCCTTCTAGGCCATGACCACCAACACCTTTCCGACTCGGATATTGACGGCCTGAACAATCGTTAATATCCGTCGGGAGGGTGGCTTTGTAAAGCAGGTTGCCGTCCACCCGCATAGAGGGCAGGCTAAAGCCATACAAAAACAGACCAGAAGAATTAACCTTTGGCCTGCGAAAACGCTTGGTCGCGTAGCTGGTAGAATCTCCTAGAAAACTACCTTTGGTCACATCCATATTCACTCAAGCTTTTTGAAAATTTCATAAGCGTATTTTGCAGCAGCTCGCATTCGATGATCTTTCAGAAGAGGACGTACTCAACCGCGGATTGTTCTAAAGAGGTCGCAATCTCTGTATGCAAGAGCTGCCTTCCTGTTAGTCAGCGATGCGCCACTCCGCAGCTGACGTGCTACCAGCGTTCGTGATGCGTCCCGCCTTACGCAGCGACTGCAGCAGGTAGCTCACGTGGTCACCCTTCTGCTTGGACGTGAGGTCGGCCGGCAGCGCGTGGTCCAACTCCGAGATGATCTCGGCGCGCGAGCACGGGCGCACGCGCAGCAGCTCCAATATCAGCTCCTTGAACACACTGTTGTCCAGCCCCTTGGTCCGCACGTACTCCCCGTGAGCACCAGTGGCAGCCGCCACCTCGGCCGAGATCGTGAGCTTGGGGTAGCGCCCCCTCACCAGCTTGCGCTCGTGCAGCAGGCGCGACTGCTCCTTGGTCACGGGCAGACCCTTCTGCACTAGGTCGAGCAGCAACACCGTCACCAGGTCGAGGTTGCGGTTGCTCGCCAGCAGTCGCGAGTAATCCTCGTTGAGCACGGTGCCGTAGAGCGTCACCGACACGCGGACAGGCTTGCTCAGGTCGTAGGTGGGCATGGGCAGCAGGCGGTTCCGCTGGATGTCAAACACGTTGCGGATGCCAATGGCGTTGCGGTCCATCATGCCCGTCCTGTTCATGGCACTCGAAAGTAGAGGGTTGCGATAGTAGGGAGGCTTGTAGCCGCTCTCAAGGGCGGCCTCGATGGTCTCGGGTATGAACGCTCCCTCGTTCTTGAACACCAAACGGTCCTCGTATTCCAGCACGTTGATCTTGCCCGACATGCGGAAGTCCTGGTGCGCTATAGCATTATGCAGAAGCTCGCGGATAACCTCGGGGCTATACCGGTGCGCCTCGGTCGGGAACAGCGTGTCCTCGCGGTCGAAGAAGCGGTACTTCTCGTTTCGGATCTTCCCTAGAACTCGGTCGACCTGCAGTATGAAGGGCGGTTCGAAGTGCTCGTAGGCGATGGTGGAGCCGTCGCTGGCGTAGAGCGTCCACGTGATGCGCGGCTCGATGCCGCCCAAGAACACGCTCGACTCGGGCTGTCCCAACAGCACGAGTGCGGCGTTAGTCACGTGACCATGGATAATGAGTCCCATCTTGCGCAGAATCGACTCCTTGTCCAGATCGCGCACCGCAGGCTGGCTCTCCTGAAACTTCTCAACATATTTGGCACAGGCGAACGAGACCGCCTCGGGTTCGAGGTCGTCCAGGTTCGCCTCGAAGGCCAGCTGCCGCGACCAGTCCGGACGGCTCTGGCCGTAGATCGTCTCAAGCTTGAACTTGGGCATCTCCACCAGTGACTCGTTCTCGCGTGACCAGGGAATGCCGTGCCAGGTGGTCGGCGTAGCGAAGGTGCCTACGGGAATCTGGAAGGCCACGACGCGCTTTCCTTCGACCTCGAACTCGTATATCTCCTCGAAAGTCATGCCGTTGTTGGTGAACTTAGCGACCTCGCGCTTGAGCCGGCGCAGCCCTACGCTTGGCGTCTGGGCCTCCTTGCGATAGGCTGTCCCCCGGATCTTCCGGTCGTTCGTGATGCCAAAGAGTAACCACCCACATTCGGTCCCACGCAGGTTCGCCTCGTTGCTGAGTGCCGAGAAGTACTTGCCGATGTCCTCGAAATCGTAGTTCTGCCTGGCGGCCTTGTATTCGACCACCTCGGTCTCCACGTCTCTGATAAGGCGCAGGACCAACGAGGGCATCTCGCTCAGCTTTCGTATCATGGCGCTCCCAACTAATGTAATCTCGTTCTCGAACTAATGTAATTCTACGCTCGATTACATTAGTTGACTACACTCCATCTGCTCGGCGCATGAAATCCGCCAATGGAACTAATGGAATCCCAAGACCATTCTCCATTAGTGTGCGGTGCGTTGAACTGCGGTTTCGCGTTCCTGATAGATGGAAGCTAATGTAATCGGGCATGGAAAATTCCCGAACCGTCGCGGTTTTACATTAGTTTGCAGAGGAGCTTTTGCAGTTCCGGTTTCCATCCCCTTCCAGCCTACTCACGCGAGTCTTGGTCGCCTTCTTGTCTTCTCCGACCACTTGGAGCAGTATTCCCAGGCAGCCATGGTGACGCCGACCCCCGCCATGTCCTGCGCCTTCTCGGCGGCCGTGCTGGCATATAATGTCGGAAAGCGAATGTATTGCATTCCGAGTGAACGGAGTTCCGATGCCAGGCTATAAAGACCTCATCGCGAAGAAGCCCAGCGAAACTGCTATCCGCAGCTATTTAGTGCAGGACGACCAGGTGTCGGTGACCCTGCGTATCCCGGACACCCTGCGCGACGTGGCCAAGGAGGAAGCAGCCCTGCGCGGCATGAGCTTCAGCGTCTTCGTCCGCACCTGCATGATCGAAGAACTTTCAAAGAAAGGTCAGTAACAACCATGGGCGCCAACACCTATTCCTACGCGGTGGTCCCCGGCGGCTTCAACGAGGACTTCTACGAGCAGTGCGTCATCGAGCACATGACCGACAAGCTCGGCTACACGCACCTGTACGGCCCCGACGTCGAGCGCACTTCCGATGAGTACCGCGACGTATTCCTCCCGGGCATCCTGGAGGATTCCCTCGCTCGCATCAACAAGGGCCTCCCGGCTGCCGCGATCGACGAGGCCATCCTCAAGATCCAAAACATCGAGGGCGGTACGCTCGAACAGCGCAACGAGACCTTCAACGACTACCTGCAATCGGGCGTCGAGGTGCGCTTCTTCGACGGCAAGCAGGAGCACGACGACATCGTGCGCCTGCTCGACTTCGACGACCCGAACAACAACGACTTCCACGTCGTGGACCAGTGGACCTTCGTGGAATACTCCGAAAAGCGACCCGACGTCATCGCCTTCGTGAACGGCATGCCGCTCGTTATGTTCGAGTTGAAGTCGCCCTCACGCGAGGAAACCGATGCGTCAGACGCCTACCTGCAGCTACGCAACTACATGCACCACATCCCCAGCATGTTCGTGCCGAACGTCTTCTGCGTGATGAGCGATATGTCGGAAACGCGCGTGGGAACCATCACCGCCGACGAAGACCGATACGTTGCATGGAAGTCTACCGACGGCGATTACTCCGAAACCAAGGCCGCCACCTGGCAAACCATGCTTGACGGCATGATGCCTAAAGCACGTTTGCTTGACCTCGTTCAGAACTTTATCTGTTTCAACGATACCAACGACAAGGTCGTGAAGATCCTCGCTGCCTACCACCAGTACTTCGGCGTGCGCAAGGCAATCGAACGCACCGAAGAAGCAGTGGCAGGCGACGGAAAGATCGGCGTATTCTGGCACACACAGGGGTCCGGCAAGTCGCTTTCCATGGTGTTCTTCGCGCACCTGCTGCAACGCCACCTGGACAGCCCCACTATCGTGGTCATTACTGACCGCAACGATCTGGACGACCAGCTGTTCGGCCAATTTGGACGTTGTTCAGCGTTTCTGCGACAAAGCCCCGTTCAGGCAACAAGCCGCGAGGACCTGAAAAGCCTGTTGGAGGGACGCGAGGCAAACGGTATCGTGTTCACCACCATGCAGAAGTTCACCGACGGCGACGAGCCTCTATGCAGTCGCAGCAACGTTGTAGTTATGGTGGACGAGGCGCACCGCGGCCAGTACGGCCTCACCGAGAAGATCGACGCCTCAGGCAAGATATCTGTCGGAGCAGCGCGCGTGGTGCGCAAAGCGCTGCCCAACGCGTCATACATCGGATTCACCGGCACACCCATCGCACTGGAAGACCGCAATACGCGCGAAATTTTCGGCGATTACATCGACGTCTACGACATGACTCAGTCGGTTGAAGACGAATCGACCAAGCCCGTTTACTACGAAAGTCGCGTGGTGGCGCTGCATCTAGACAGCGATGCACTGGGCAAGATTGATGCCGCCTACCGCGAATTCGCCGACCAGGCAGATGAAGCGAGCATCGAAAAATCAAAGCGCGACCTGGGAGGCCTCAACGCCATCTTCGACACGCCCGAAACCATCGACTCGCTGTGCCACGACATCGTGGAGCACTACGAGAACAACCGCGCTGACGTTCTGGCAGGAAAGGCCCTCATTGTGGCCTATAGCCGCCCCATCGCCATGAAGATCTACCGGCGCATCATGGAACTTCGCCCTTCTTGGAAGGAAAAGGTGGGCGTGGTTATGACCATGTCCAACCAGGATCCAGAGGAATGGTTCGAAGTATGTGGCGGTACCAAGCACAAGAAGGACATGGAGCAGCGCTTCAAGAACGACGACGACCCACTGAAGATCGCCATCGTTGTGGACATGTGGCTCACCGGCTTCGACGTGCCGAGCCTAGCCACCATGTATGTGTTCAAGCCTATGAAGGGCTACAACCTGATGCAAGCCATCGCTCGCGTGAACCGCGTCTGCCGTGGAAAAGAGGGCGGCCTGGTGGTGGACTACATCGGCATTGCCCGCGCGCTCAAGCAGGCCATGAAGGACTACACCAAGCGCGACCAGGGCAATTACGGCAACATGGACGTTGCTGCCACCGCATATCCCAAATTCCTGGAGAAGCTGGACGTGTGCCGCGATCTGCTGTACGGCTTCAACTACGGCAAGCTCATCTTCACCGACAAGAAGGCCCGGCTTGCCACCGCCATCGCCGAAGGCACCGATTGGCTGCTCGGCCCCATGCGCCGCGAGGACTGCGAAGAGTTCCTGAAGCAATGCCAACTCATGAACCAGGCGCTCAGCCTATGCAAGAGCCTAGTTTCGCAGGAAGACCAGCACGAGGCAGCCTATCTTTCCGTGCTGCGCGTGCAGGTGCTGCGTCTCACAGGCCGCAAGGCGGGCGGCGGCAAAGGCATGACCTACGCGGAGTTCAATAAACGCGTGACCGAGATCATGAAACAGACAGTCCATGCCGACGGCATACTCAACCTGTTCGACGGCAAAGACGTCGAAATATCGCTGTTCGATGAGGCTTTCCTCACCGAAGTTGCCAACATGAAGGAAAAGAATGTTGCCGTCGAAAGTCTGAAACGTCTCATCAAAGAGAGGGTGCGCGCTTACCAAAGAACCAGCGTGGTAAAAGCCCAGAAGTTCTCCGATATGCTACAGGGTACACTCAACAGCTACCTGAATGGCATGCTCACCAACGCTCAAGTCATCGAAGAGCTAGTGAATATGGCACACGAGATGATGAAGGACCGGACCGATGCCGAGAAGCTGGGCCTGAGCGATGAGGAAATGGCCTTCTACGATGCCATAACCAAGCCGCAGGCAGTGCACGACTTCTACAACAACGACCAGTTGGTGGCCATTACACGCGAACTCACCGAAACACTGCAGAAAAGCGCTACCATCGACTGGCAGAAAAAAGAGAGCGCCCGCGCCGGCATGTACCGCGCGATCAAGCGCCTCTTGAGGAAATACAAGTACCCGCCCGAAGGCGAGAAAGACGCGATGGACACGGTCATGAGACAATGCGAGCTCTGGGCCGACAGCAAGACGTTCGAATAGGAGCGAAACCGTGGCAAAGAAGAAGGCAGACAACACTGCAGAGATCGGGTTCGAGCAGCAGATCTGGAGCGCGGCCGACAAGCTGCGCGGCAACATCGACGCCTCCGAGTACAAGAACGTGGTGCTCGGGCTTATCTTCCTGAAGTACATCTCCGACAAGTTCGACCAGCGCTACCAAGAGTTGGTCGAGGAGGGCGAAGGCTTCGAAGAAGACCGCGACGAGTACTTGGCCGAGAACATCTTCTTCGTGCCGGAGAGCGCCCGCTGGGCCACCATTGCCGCCGCAGCTCATACACCAGAAATCGGCAAGGTCATCGATGAAGCGATGCGCCAGATCGAGGCCGAGAACGATAAACTGAAGAACATCCTGCCCAAGAACTTTGCCCGCCAGGAGCTAGACAAGCGCCGTCTGGGAGAAGTCGTAGACCTGTTCACCAACGTTCAGATGGCCGAAAAGGGCGATACGCGCGACATCCTTGGCCGCACCTACGAGTACTGTCTGGCAAAGTTTGCCGAAGCGGAAGGCAAGAACGCTGGCGAATTCTACACGCCAGCTTGCATCGTAAAGACGCTGGTTGAGATCATCGAGCCTTACCACGGACGCGTGTACGACCCCTGTTGCGGTAGTGGCGGCATGTTCGTGCAGTCAGCAGAGTTCGTGAAGCGCCATCAAGGCAAGATTAACGACCTGTCCGTTTACGGCCAAGAGAGCAACCCCACCACATGGAAAATGGCCACGATGAACTTGGCCATCCGCGGCATCGATGCAAACCTTGGAAAGCAGAACGCCGACACGTTCTTCAACGACTTGCACCGCACCGAGAAGTTTGACTTCGTTCTGGCAAACCCGCCGTTCAACATGAAAGACTGGGGCGGCGACAAACTAAAAGAAGATCCGCGCTGGGAGTACGGCGTGCCACCCGAAGGCAACGCCAACTTCTCTTGGGTGCAACACATGGTGCACCACCTAAACCGCAGCGGCCGCATGGGTATGGTGCTGGCAAATGGCTCGCTTTCGAGTCAAACGAACAACGAGGACGCCATCCGTGCAAAGTTGATTGAGTCCGACCTGGTGGAGGGCGTGGTGGCCATGCCGGGCCAGCTGTTCTATAGCACACAGATCCCCGTGTGCCTGTGGATCATCACCAAGAAGAAGGCACAGCCGGGCAAAACCCTGTTCATCGACGCGCGCAACATGGGAACCATGGTGAGCCGCAAACTACGCGAGTTTACCGATGAGGATATTGCCAAAGTTGCCGATGCATTCGATACGTTTCGTGAAGGCAAGCTTGAAGAAGAAAAGGGCTTCAGTGCTATAGCGAGCATCGAGGACATAGCCAAACAGGACTACATCATCACACCCGGCCGCTATGTGGGCATCGCCGACGTCGAGGAAGACGACGAGCCTTTTGAAGAAAAAATGGCCCGCCTAACCGGCGAGATTTCCAAATGCTTCGAGGAATCGAACCGCCTACAAGAGCAGATCAAGAAGAATCTGGAGGCGATTGGGTATGGGCTGTGAGACAGTCTCTTTAGCAGATATCGCCGTACTAATCCCCGGGTTCTCTTTCAAGTCGAAAGAGTTCGGCTCTGGCTTTGCTCGCGCAATAAAGATCGGCAACATATCGAGGGGGATTAACTCCTGTGATTTACCAATTGTCGATACTTCGAAATATGCTGTGGGAAAGCTCGGGAAATACCAGTGCGTCCGCGGCGACTATCTTGTCGCCATGACTGGCAATACGATCGGGAAAATTGGCAGGATGCTAACGGGAACTGCATATGCGAACCAGCGAGTGCTGAAGGTGAGCGGGACCGACAAAGTTGAACCTGGCTTTCTTTGGGCAGCCCTATGCACCACTGGTTTCCACTCACATGTGCTGTCCCATGTCGACAGTCACTCGGCCCAACCCAACATTAGCGCTAAATCAATCGGAGAATTCAAGGTCGAGTTACCCGACCTTGCTACCCAAAAACAAATTTCTTCAGTTTTTATGTCAATCGAGGAGAAAATTGAAGTCAACAATCGACTAAATGGCTATTTAGCTGCGTGAGGTCGATTTTCGAGACGTCGATTTCGCCCGTCATGAGTTTGGGGAGGAGGCTATCACGAAGAGACTCGAGTCTCCTATTCTCTAAATTGTTCGCCCGAACAGCGTCATACATTGACTGCAACTTGGCATTGAAAGATAAGAGGCTATCTCTAGGCGGAACTGGCAAGGATAACGCGTTGAGAATCGATGTGGTCATACTTGGCACGGCCGAACCAGAATTCATAGACGCCAAATCGAGTCGCTTTACGTATTGATATAGAAACTTTGCTGCACCTGGTATACGGGGCACTGTGAAAAACATTGTATCAACGGTCCAGAAAGCCTCGTTTACATACATCACATTGTTAAGAGATCCTTTTCGTGGAATCAAAACCGATTCGCCTGAGAAAAGAGACTTTTCAGCAGAACGCATGAAGCCACCAGAGCCGTAGACTGGGTATGGGCCATCAGCCAATTTCTTATGATCCTTGCCGTATTTCACCTCGGCTAGCTCTTCAAGCGTCCCCTCATGCCAAGAGCTGTCTGCCTGCTCCAGGAAATCTAAGAACAAAGCATCGCACAGCTCTTCTAAATAGCCATTTAGCTTAGCATTAGTCTGCAACTTGATGTCCAGCGAGGACATAATGCAAACAATAGCTCGTTGCCGGTCGAGCGAAATAACAGGAATGGGTATTTCGCCCATCAAGGTAGTATTGATCGATGGCATCGTAGCGCCAACTGCGATGTTCCTAACGAAGTCTTTTATCGCTTTTGAAGAGAGGTAGTAATACAGGAACTCAGGATCGATTGACTTTTTAGGTCTAATACGAAGACAACGACCAGAGAAGAGCCATCCTTCATTTCGTTTTTCGGCATACGAACACCGGTCGACCGACCCAACACGACTAAAGATGACATCTC
>OKRW01001446.1_pt1 | contig 20301 bp, 13 predicted proteins | sample 1601151 | NCBI WGS metagenome assembly OKRW01 (sample SAMEA3541471, study PRJEB24748) | human gut metagenome | biome: human gut; feature: human-associated habitat; material: faeces | place: China | collected 2012 | reverse complement strand
CAGAAGCTCGATGAAACCAATTCAGTTGCATTTGATAGTTGAATCTACACTCTAATATCTAATCTCTAACTTCTAATCTCTTTTTCGTACCTTTGTCCTCTATAACTAAATATACACGCATATAGCATCTTAGTCCTATGAACATATCACACGAGCTTAAGGAAGATCAGGTTCTCTTGAACATCACGCTCACCAGTGACGAAATTAAAGAGCAAGTCACCGATCAGTTGAAGCATCTGCGCAAGACAGCTGAAACGCCAGGATTCCGCCCAGGCAAGACACCAGCAGCACTCATTGAGAAGAAGTACGGTCAGGCTGTACGCTTTAGCGTTATCAACAAGGCCACATCCAATGAGGCTGTCAGCTATCTCAAGGAGCAGGGCATTAAGACGATCGGAGGTCTTCTCTTGGAGCAAGACGACAACAGCTATACGCCTGAGCAGACAGACTACCAGCTACAGATATCCACGGGACTGCTCCCACAGTTCCCCGAGACAATCGATAGCAGCGTGACACTCCCCCACTACACCGTTCAGGTCGACGAAGCCGAGATTGATCAGATGATCAGCAACGCTCAGGAGAGTGCCGGCGAGCGCACCGAGGTCGAGGACGTACAGGAGAAAGATGTCCTCTACGTCTCTGTACAGGAGCTAGACGACAAGGGCGAGCACGCCTCTGAGGGCATCGCGCTTGAGGAGAGCTTCCTTATGCCACAGTATGTGACCAATGAGGAGATTCGTGCGGAGATCCTTAAGGCTCACAAGGATGACACACTCACCATAGACCTACACAAGGCTTATGACGGCAGCGAGGTGGAGATCGCCTCTTTCCTACAGATCAAGCAGGAGGAGGTCAAGGAGCATACGAACGCTTTTGAGATCAAGATCAACCGTATCCTACGTAACACGCCACATGCTATCGACGAGAAGCTCTTTAAGCTGATGCTCGGGCCAACGACCGAGGTGACCAGCGAGGAGGAGCTCAGAGCTGAGCTAAAGCGGATGCAGGAGGAGCGCAACGCATCGATGGCCAGCGACCTCTTTACCACGGTCGTCTCTAAGTATGTCGTCGAGCAGATCCAGGGTCTGCCCTTCTCTGACAAGCACCTCGCACTCCTACTCAACGAAAAGACAGAGGAGGAGACACAAGAGGAGTATGACGAGCGGATCAACCAGGTTATGCCCTACGTACGCTACCAGTGTATGGTCGCCGACCTCAATAAGCAGCTAGGCGTTGAGGTCACCAACGAGCTAGTTCGCAATATCGTCAGAGAGGGTGTCATGAGACAAGTTCAATCAGCTGGTCTCGGTCAGCTACTCTCCAACGATGAATTCATCGATAGCCTCGTCAATAATGCTATGGAGCAAAACAGCGAGCAGCTCTTTGCCGCTAAGGAGCAAGCCAAGGAGCAGGCTCTCGCAGCGAAGGTTAAGGAGCTAGTCACGCTTGACGAGCAGGAGCCACTCTCTATCGAAGAGCTCTACAAGCTTCACGCTGAGCTACAGAAGGAGATCAACACGCTACTCAAGTTTCATGACGAGGAGTCAGAGAGCGAGGAGGTAGCATCAGAAGAGGCTTAGCCTAGCGCCACAGCCTAACATACAGATAGCGGGATCATCTCACGATGGTGAGGTGGTCCCGCTATCTCTTTGTCCCAAAGACTGTACTCAGAGAGATGCCGTGGAGGGAGGAGCGCGAGCCGTATTCCTAGTAGATAGACTGTGCAAAGGTAATACGCCTCCCCCCAGTGCTCTGCGCTCCAGTGTACTCTGTGTCTGTCTGCAGCTTCCAAGCACGCCATAGAGCACAAAAAGAAGCTGCGCCACAAAACGATCAACATCTGCCCAGTCCCAAGTGGCACCACCCGTCAAACTTAGGTTGAAATGGCGTCTTCATCGAGGATCATTTGCGCTGAATAGTGTATCTTTGTGGAGAGGATTTACGGGTGCTTCGTTGCGCCCGAGAGAGTGGCCTGTAGCTCGCTCGTGCCTCTTTACATCTCACGCTCAGTCTTATGAATCACACTCCCGACACTTCCAATAGTTCCTCGGCAGGGACACGTATGTACGTGCCACTGCACGTTCACTCGCACTACTCTATACTAGATGGTATGGCGCCCGTCGAGAAGCTTCTCGACAAGGCGGTCGCCTGCGGTATGCCAGGCATTGCACTCACCGATCATGGAGCTATGTATGGGATCAAGAACTTTACCAACTATGCCAACGATAAGATCAATGGTGACAAGCTCGCCCAGATCAAGTCGCTCCGCAAGCAGATCAAAGAGCTAGAAGCCGATGCGTCCAGCGCTGATGAGATCGCTCGCATCGAGGGGGAGGTCAAGACGCTCGAGCAGAGTCTCTTCAAGGCGATCGTGGGCTGCGAGGTGTACGTGGCGCGCCGGTCGCTCGAGCTGAAAGACAAAGATGCCAAAGATCCCGACAACCCCACCCGCAGCATAGACCGCAGTGGCTACCACCTGATACTCCTAGCCAAAAACCTCCAGGGCTACCGCAACCTCATCAAGATGGTCTCCATAGCGTGGGAGCATGGCGAGTACTACAAGCCACGTATCGACAAGAAGCTACTAGCAGAGCATCATGAGGGGATTATCGCCTCCAGTGCCTGCCTCGGTGGCGAGATCGCGCAGCATATCCTGCACGGGCGTCTCGATGAGGCACGTCAGACGGCTCTATGGTACAAGGAGACCTTTGGCGAGGACTATTATCTAGAGATCATGCTCCACCCGAATAGCGATCCGACAGGTGGTCAAGAGACCTACCACAAGCAGCTACAGGTGGCTCAGGAGGTGATCAAGATGGGACAGGAACTGGGTATCAAGGTCATTGCGACAAACGACACCCACTTCTTGAACGAGGAAGATGCCGAGGCGCACGATCACCTGATCTGCATGACGACCAATTCGCCCATCTCCGACCCCAATCGTATGCGCTACACCAAGCAGGAGTGGCTCAAGTCGCCCGAGGAGATGACAGCGCTCTTTGCTGACTACCCAGACGTGCTAGAAAACACGCTAGAGATCTGTAACAAGGTGGAGTACTACAGCATCGACCACGCTCCGCTGATGCCTCACTTCGAGCTACCCGAGGGCTTTGCCAGCGAAGATGACTATTTGCGCCACCTCACCTACGAGGGTGCCAAAAAGCGCTACGGTGACCCCGTTCCCCCAGAGGTGCAGGAGCGTATCGATATGGAGCTCGGCGTGATACAGAACATGGGTTTCCCAGGTTACTTCCTCGTCGTGCAGGACTTCATCGCAGCAGCCCGACAGCTGGGCGTGCGCGTGGGACCAGGTCGTGGATCCGCAGCGGGCTCTGCGGTCGCTTACTGCTTGTCGATCACGCAGATTGAGCCGATTAAGTACGGCTTGCTCTTCGAGCGCTTTCTCAACCCCGACCGTATCTCCATGCCCGATATCGACATTGACTTTGACGATAAGAACCGCTGGCGTGTCCTCGAGTGGGTGACCAATAAGTATGGCCGCGATCACGTCTCCAACATCATCACACTCACCACGATGGCTACAAAAGGTGCGATCAAAGGGGTGGCGCGTGTCGAGGAGCTACCGCTAGACCAAGCCAATAGGCTCTGCAAGCTTATACCCGATAGAAATCCTGAGGGGGTCAAGCACCTCACGATCGACTGGATGGTGCAAAACAATCAAGAGTTTCGCGAAGCGTCTGTTAGTCAAGACGAGCAACTAGCCAATACGATCCGCTATGCCCGTCAGCTAGAGGGCACTGCTAGTACTACGGGCGTACATGCCTGCGGTGTCATCATCAGCGGACCGCCCGTCAGTGATGTCGTCCCGCTCTCGACCGCCATCGACCCAGACACCAACGAGCGCAAACTGGTAGCGCAGTATGAGGGTAAGGTGATTGAGCCCACAGGACTGATCAAGATGGACTTCCTCGGTCTGCAGACTCTCAGCATCATCAATGATGCCTTGCAAAACATCAAGATGAGCTACGGCATCGACCTAGACATCGATACGATCCCCGTCGACGACCCCAAGACCTTCGAGCTATACTCACGCGGTGACACCGTCGGCACCTTCCAGTTTGAGAGTCCCGGTATGCGCAAGTACCTGCAGCAGCTAGAGCCTACCGAGTTTAAGGATCTAGTCGCTATGAACGCACTCTACCGCCCAGGGCCTATGGACAATATCCCCACCTTCATCGAGCGCAAGCATGGCCGTCAGGAGATCACCTACGACCTACCCGAGATGGAGCCTTACCTCAAGGACACCTACGGCATCACCGTCTATCAGGAGCAGGTGATGATCCTCTCTCGTGTACTAGGCGACTTCACACGAGGCGACAGCGATAGCCTCCGTAAGGCGATGGGTAAGAAAAAGGAAAAGGAGATGGCGAAGTACCGCATCAAGTTTGTCGAAAACGGTGTCGCCAAGGGACATCCACGTGACACCCTCGAGCGCATCTACGACGGGTGGCAGAAGTTTGCCAGCTACGCCTTCAACAAGAGTCACTCCGTCTGCTACGCATGGGTCGCCTACCAGACCGCTTACCTCAAGGCGCACTACCCTGCACAGTTTATGGCAGCACTGCTGACCTGCAACCAGAGCAAGTCTGACAAGCTCGCTAAGTACCTCGAGGAGGTGCAGCACATGGGGCTGGAGGTCAAGGGGCCAGACATCAACGAGAGCTTCACCGCCTTCTCTGCAAACAAAGAGGGCGTCATACGCTTTGGGCTCGGAGGCATCTCACACGTGGGGCTATCAGTAGCTGAGGCTATCATACAGGAGCGCGAGGAGCATGGCCCCTATCAAGACGTGTACGACTTCTTCCAGCGTACCGACCTGAGCAACTGCTCACGACGAGCACTCGAGGCGCTCATACTGTCAGGTGCCTTCGACAACTTTGGCATCGAGCGAGAGGTTTACTTCGCTCCCATCGCTAAGAGTAGCGTGAGCAACCTTTCCTCAGGCAAGGACGAGACCTTCCTCACAGCACTCATGCAGTATGGCAAGATCCTCGAGAGCGAGCGTACGCAGGTGCAGGCCTCCCTCTTTGGCGATAGCGACCCCAGTGTCAAGCTCCCCAAGCCTCTTCCCCCCAAGGATGTGGAGCCGTGGAGCCATCTAGAGCGACTCACCAAGGAGCAGACCTATATAGGCATGTACCTGAGCGCCCACCCACTAGACCCCTACGCCTTCATCATCGAGAACCTCTGCAACTGCCCCGCCTCCGAGCTAGACAAGTTTGCCGAACTAGGACTCACGCAGCTTACCTGCGCTGGGCTGGTCACTAAGGTGCGTCAAGGCATTAGCAAGAGAAACGAGCCTTACGCCATTATTCAAATTGAAGACACCTCGGGGACTGGCGAGATACCGCTCTTTGGTCAGCATTACGTGAATTTCGGTAACTTTGCACAGGAAGGGCTAGCCATCTTAGTGAAGATGAGCGTCGCACCGAGCAAATACGATCCCAAGCGGCTCTATCGCACCGTGCAGAGCATACAGCTCCTCTCAGACATCACAGAGGATGCCTTCAGGAGCATTCAGCTGACGATCGATCTGAGTCAAGGCGAAGACGCTCCCCCAGTTGGATCATACGAAGAGGGCGCTGACGGTGAGGAGGAGATCCTCGATCGCCCCAACACCCTCGAGGGAGCTATCGAGCTGGGCAATGCGATCAAGGATCACCCAGGCAAGACGGAGCTAGAGATAACCTTCTGCTCCTCTATGGTACCCTACACGACCACTATGTATGCACCCAGCATAGAGCCTGGCAAGTGGCTCCTAGAGATCGTCAAGAAGTACCAGATCCAGTGTACCGTGCAGACAGCTAAGTGATAGTCCCTGACCTTATTATATCGAATACATTTCATACTAACTCTAAATACACAAGAACTATGGCAATGGAAATAACAGATGCAAATATAGCAGGCCTTATGGCTGAGGGCAAACCGATGATCGTAGACTTTTGGGCTACCTGGTGTGGTCCCTGTCAGATGGTTGGCCCGATGATTGACGAGCTCGCTGAGGAGTTCAACGGCAAGATCATCGTTGGCAAGGTCAACGTCGACGAAAACAGCGACCTGCCTAGTCAGTACGGCATCCGCAACATCCCAACGATCCTCTTCTTCAAGGGCGGTGAGATGGTCAGCAAGCTCGTCGGCGCACAGAGCAAAGCTAAGCTACAGGAGGAGGCACAGAAGCTCCTCGACTAGACACCGCGACAGTCGTCATCGGACAGCGTCCGTCGTAGTACAGCAAGACGAGTAACCCGCTGTAGGGACGCTCGGTCTGAGCGTCCGTTGTAGTACAGCAAGACGAATAACCCGCTGTAGGGACGCTCGGTCTGAGCGTCCGTCGTATCAAAGGTTACAGCGTTGTGGTATTAACGGGAACGGACGCTCAGACCGAGCGTCCCTACAAAGGGTTACACATATCGCTAAAATTTCAGACAGCGTCCGACTTATACACAATAGCCACGTGGGAAATGTCAAATCTCCACGTGGCTATTTTTTATTCTCCACGGAGGCGCCAAAAAATTCTTCGGACTTATCATTTCATTCTTCCGAAGTTTCATTTCTCGCCCACGTGGAGAATGTTTTGTTTCTACGTAGAGATTTCGGATTTCCTCGGTAGCGAGCGAAGGTAGTGACTAGAGTAAATCGGAATGAATCGGAGCGATCAGAGAGAATCAGAGCTGCATCACAGCGAGACGTGTAGTCCGTTGTAATCGTCCTCTCTAACCTCTAATTTCTAACCTCTAATTCTCCCCTTGCACGACTCAAAATAAAGTTTTACCTTTGGGCAGGACGTTACCTATTAGAGGATAGTTCTTCAGAAGAAAAGTAACTAACTGTAATTGCCCAGATGGCTCTGACAGCGTATAGTATCAAGAACTGTGGTACTCCCTACGAGTACCATACCACGAGGTCTCAGAGAGATCACCTCGCTACAGATCATCGCAGCGAGTCCAGCCCTCTGCGCCACGCCACTACACACGCCCGCAGAGCCTTCTCAAAGCCTCTCTGTCGTCACGTCTCACTGACGGACAATATGTTACCCCCCGAAAATCGCACGTATAGACACTCTATAAGCGACTACACAGGGGCAACTAATAATCATCCACATCACACGACCCGCAGGCTGACGCCACAAGCGTCCGCCCCGATGATCGTACCCTATTCGCTTGTGAAGAGTCACTCGCTCCTCACAAGCCCTTTGTTGTATCCCTAGACCACCACTCCCCACGCTATGGCACGATAATTCACAAAGCTAGATCAAGTTACCTCCAATAAGAACGATCTTAAAGGGCAAGGACGCAAAGGGTGCAACTTAGGTAGAAGGCATACCGCAACATCATTTCTTTGGCACATTCACAAACCAAGCAGCATAACAAATGAACAAGCTAATTAAACGCTTAGTGCTAAGTCTCTCACTCGTTGGAGGTATGCTCCTGCCAACACCTAAGACGACGGCACAACAGCTCACAAACAGCAACCCGCAGTTCGTTGAGACTTCTCCGCTCCGTACAGGTCGTGCTGATGACCTCGTCAACCTCCTAAGCTCTCAGTACGTTGCCAAGGATATCAACGACCAAGAGTACGACATCGATGCTATACTCAAATCGGGCAAAGCCATCCTGATTGACTTCTCAACCACTTGGTGTAAATATTGTTGGGAGCTACACAATCTTGGGACTTTGGAGAAACTGTATGCCAAGTTTGGGCCCGAGGGAACGAAACAACTTGAAGTTTTTTGGGTTGAAGCTCAGGGTGCGTCTAAGAGTAAGATTCAAGATCCTAACAAGGACTGGACTAAGGACAGCAACGGCAAGCCTGTACCTTATCCCCTCTTTTCTGATTCAAAGATGGCTTCCTCGCTGGGTATTTACCTGACTGCATACCCTATACTAGTCCTCGTCGGGCCAGGCAATAAGTGGATTGAGTGTAGTGATGAACTCTTGACCTCGGATGTCGACTTCAAAAAGTTTGAATCCCTCTTAGGACTTTTTATAACGAAGGAGGACAAGCCTCAGGAGGTGGCCTTCTCTGGTATGACAGATCTCTATCTAGGTGAGTCTGCCACGCTAACCCTGCACTACACCAGTATCGCACCCATCACCTCTATCGAATACAATGCGCCTGAAGGCCTGAGCGTCACCAAGATCACTGACACACAGTGCAAGGTCACCGCACAGCAGGTCGGCGATTATGAGATCTCTGTAAGCGTAACCAACAAAAACGGTACGACAAGAGAGCGTGTCGCTGTATCCGTCTCTGAACCCATATCCAGCTACCCCTTTTTCGCTCCTATGGACCATAAGGACAAGCTCGACAAGGGATGGCGCTCTGTAGACCATGATGGAGACGGCTTCGCCTTTGACTCAGCGCTAGGACGTGGCTACTATGAGCGCGTTAAACTTTCTCCAGCAGAACCCTCTACGGGTGCTGAGGATAGTAACGACTGTCTCGTCTCTTGGGGTACATTCTTCCCCGTGATTATAGACGACCATAATCGCCTACAGGGCTGCGACATCACTCCTCAGAACGAGCTACGCTCAGCCCCTATGCTCATTGAGAGCCATGCGACCCGACCCACCTTCTCTTGCTATATCAAATCCTTCCTATGGGCTGAAAAGGCGGACGGGCTCAAAGTGATGGTCTTCGAGCCAGGCGGCACTCCCGTAGAGCTACTAGCGCCTCAGACCGCCTCCGAGGAGTGGACGCAAATCCAAGCAGATCTCTCGGCTTACAAGGGTAAGACCATCTACCTCTCACTAATACCTGTCGTTAACGGGCCTAGTGGCATCGCTGTAGACCAGCTCCGCGTGACGATGGACGGATCGACAACAGAGGTCGAGACACCTACACACACGCTCCAGACATCGCTCTATCCCAACCCAGCTACCGACCTCATTACCATCCGAACGGTCGTAGGTAGCACTATCGAGCTCTTCGCCAGCGATGGGACAATCGTAGCTACGACTCAAGCGACTAGTGCTGAGACCACCATCTCTGTCGCACAGCTCCCCGCCGGGCGCTACCTAGCCCGCATCACAGCACCTGATGGTGAGACCATACGACGCCCCATCATCATCCGCTAAGCTCTAGCAAGTAGCACGCTCCATTCATACCGAGTAGAGGGTAGAGCGTACGTATGTACAGTAGATTTTCTGCTGAGAAAAGAGATAATACGTGGCACTAATAATTTAACCCTATCAAATAACCAGTTTATGAAACAGATCATCTATCTAATCGCTACACTGACACTCCTCCTCGGAGTCGCTAGCTGTCAGACAGACTGTCCAGATGTCTCCCCAACGAACATCTCGATAGAACCTAAGTCAATCACAATGCACGTAGGGGATACGCAGGCTCTTCAGATCTCCTATGAGCCTAAGGATGTGACCTTCCCCATCTCTTATGAGAGCCAGTCGCCAGAGATCGCCACCGTGACAGAGCAAGGTGTCGTACAGGCTGTCAAGGAGGGGCAGACTAGCATCATCGTACATATCGGAGACAAGCAGGCTTCCTGTCCTGTATCGGTAGTCGCCAAGGAGGCTCCCGTCGAGACTGTCCTAACGATCACAACGCCTGAGATAACAGTCCAAAAGGGCGAAAAAGCAACTATCGGCTACACCGTCACACCACAGGAGACGACCGTCACCTTTGAGTCTGACACCCCTGACGTAGTCACTGTCAGTGAGACGGGCGAGGTGACTGGTCTCCTTATGGGATATGCTACCATCACACTGACAGCCAATGACAAGAGCGCAACTTGTAGAGTCATCGTAGAGGATGACCCTGCAAATATCAAGCAGGAGATGCCTCTCTTGAAGTTCTCTGCTAAGTACAACAAAGAGCTACACATCACAGACCCAGAGGTCCTAGCCTACGAGAAGGCTCTAGGACGTACGGAGCAAGGCATTGACTTCACCAATCATCAGAACTTCCTAGGCTTTGTCAATACCGACCTCACCACCATCACAGGAGTCCTCTACGGACTACGTGCTAAAGGGGTGGCCGACTACATCGTAGGCTATAGCAAGGAGAATCTAGACGAGTGCCCACGCACGAAGGTAATGCTCAACAAGCTCGGCTTTAAGGACTTCAAGGAGACTGTCGTCGCTGTCGATGATCGCCAGGAGAAAGCTCTAGTAGCTGTCTGCGAGAGCGATCCTGAGGTTTCCGTAACTATATACAATGACCCCAATCCTAAGCTCAAGAGCATACTATATGTACAGTTTGCCAAGCAGCTACCACCCGATCCTATCCAGACCAAGCACGCTATCCTGACCGATGTCAAGGACTTCCCCTCTGTGACAGACTTTGCCACACTCGATCCTGAGAAGATTAAGGCTTTCGAGAGCAATCTCGGACTACGCACTTACGATGATCAAAAGTCCTCCAGTAGCACCCTCTACTTCAACACCAAAGAGGATATGATCGCCAAGAGCAACATAGAGTACGTAAGCTACCTGCTACAGCCACCGCTCTTTCCACCCGTCTTCATCAGCTGTCGCCTACTATGTGTGGGTAGTCAAGATGACCTAGAGTCCGAAGAGATGAAGAGCTATCTCAAGGCCAACGGATTTGACCAGAATTACAAAATCACGGAGTACAAAGAGGTCGAGGTCTACAATGCGCAGGGAGATCAATGCGTCGTCGCCATCAGAGACTACGAGAACCCTCCTATCTGCGTCATGACCATCACGCTCCAGAAAGACTTGCAAAACAAGACTAAAGCTAAGCGAGTGGTACGTTCCTACCCAAAGGTTGTACAGTGCATTAGATAAGTAAGAAGTCTCCTCAGCAATAGAGCTGACTCCTTACTATATAGTAGTAGCATAGCAGGAGAGGCACCCCGCACATATGATCGGGATGCCTCTCCTTATTATATACCACTTCGAATGGCGACGTCGCAAACCGCCTCTTCTAATCTCTAACCTCTAATTCTTCTCTCTTGCGCAAAAGGTAAAAGCCTCTGAGACAAAGCCAGCCGCTCCTCAGCGCCCTACTACCCCACACGTTGTGCAGGGACCTCCACCAATGGGCGTCACCATGCCACGCGCTAGAAGCCATTCGACAGCAACTCCTTCCTCCCACTCAACGCCCACACCGCAACCAACCGCACAGACAGAAGTTGTAGCTCAGGCGGACACCCCCCTGACAGAGACTCCTCAAGCGGAGACCCCCAGCGAGCCTATGGATCAGATAAACCAACCAAAGAGCCCAGAAACAGAGCCGAGCGAGATAAAAGAAGCGCAGATCACTTGTCTACAGGACATATTCAAACGCTCCCAGAAGAAAGCATCACTAAAAGAAGAGAACACAGAAGAAGAGACCACTGTGGAAACCGCTACACCGCAACCGACCACAGAAGCAGATACTGCAACCATAGAGGTCTCAGCTCAGACGGAGCCACCGACGAGCAAGAAGAAGAAAAAAGGCAAGAAGCACCGTAAGGCACAGCATAAGGGGCATCATAAGAACCGCACCGCACAGCCTATCGAGATACACATTCACCTGCATCTGCCTTAACGCATCAAGAGCTAATCAAAGCTCTACACCCCATGGAGGAAGCCGAAAATCCAATCGTACAGAGTAGGCTTAACTTAATGCACACAACAATGATGAGCAAATAATTGCTCAATGGAAAGGTCTATCGCAGGGATGGACTACCAATCCCCGAGATCGTGCTGGAGGCTGCCGACAGACTGATCCAGGCTAAGGGTGGGCGATACTTTACGATCGACGCCACCCCTCAGTTTGTGATCGAGGTCAACCCTGGGGAGTCTAGCGATAGACACGGAGAGAACTCGGCGGAGCTCTTCGCCTCGTGGTTCGTCGACGCCTTCTTTACTAACAATACTAACAACTAAAACGAATAATACTATGGATGAAGATAACAAAGGTGCGTTTGTAGGACACTTTTGGTTGAAATATTTGTCGTTACTTTGTAGCCTCCTACCATAGATAGACGATGCAAGGGTAATATAGCGAGCTATAGAGCCACGCACTCTAGTGTATTCAATGTCTGTCTGTAGCTTGTAAATGTTTCAGCAAGGCACAAAGAAGCGCAATACAATAACTAACTCAAATCTGTAGGACACAAAGTCCATAACTCAAATGCTACCGCCCGCAAACAGCAACCATTACACGTTCCCTCCCGTGAAACTTGGGTTGGGCTATAGTTAGAGGGACTCGATATATGTTTTGCATTCGCTTGCCTTTGACATCGGAAAGGCTTCAGCAGAGCGTGCGTAGGTAGGCAAGGTGGGAGACGCCCGTGAGGTCGGTCCCAGTGAGCGGGAGGAGTCCCGAGCGAAGGCGACCAGCATCGTCTAGTGTGGGAGCGTCTGCTGTGGAGAGGAGAGCTTTGGCTCGCTGTGCCGAGAGGGTGCCAAAGCGATATTGGGCGAGGCTTCCTTGAGGGATGCGCTTGCGGTAGAGGTCGAGGGCGTAGTGTCCCATCGTGTAGCGCAGATTGATCTCGACCCACGGGTGCAGGGCGGTACGGTTGCTGACTCCATCGGGGCGGTAGGTGAGCAGATCAATGCCGACCGGACCACGGTAGTAAGGTGCCACCTCACAGGAGAGGTAAGCTCGGTGTTGCGCCAGAGCTTGTGTGAATTCATTGGGATCGGAGAGGCTGTCGGTGAGTCGCTGGAGCGTCTCCTCGGGAGCTTGGCAGAGACTCTCTAGATAGCGTCCCTGGTCGTCCGTCTCGAAGGCGCATAGACCGACGAACTGCACTGCGCCTGCTTCGTCTATATAGTACTCGGCGCCATAGTCCTGTAGCTTGTCGAGTAGAGGCTCTACGAGGAGGGTGCGATGCCGTCGCAAGAGCTTGCGAAGTGTCTCCTCAAGCTGCCAGTCCAGTCGGTTGATGCGCCAGAGTCCTCTCCCCGAACTGCTATAGGGGAGCTTCACCAGACAGGCCCCTTGGGTCAAAAGCTTCGCTAGCTCCTCTATCTGCGTAATCATCGCTACACGATTGCGCCACGGCACGCTGCTGTACTTCGCAAAGAAGTGCGCACTCGCAGCTCTCGTCCAGCAAGGCTTCAGCTCCAGGGGAAGTTCGCTACACGTCTCTCCACCGCTCAGCCCGTACCGCTTCGCCAGACTATGCGCCAAGCTTCGCTCGTGTCCCCAGAGCGTAAGTTCCGAGTCCCCAACATCACCTTTCGCTATATGACTCAGTTCACGATCAGTCAGATAGGGCGAGAGGCTTTCGCTAAAAGGGTGTACCCACCACGAGTCTCCCTCTAGCCACGCTGGGGATGCCCAGAGCGGCAGGCTCCAAAGGGCGGAGCGCATCTGTCTAATGAGTCGTGGCGGGGTGTAGTGTAGCGGGTCGCCAGCCTCTAGAGCGACCTCGTGGCCGATGTTGCAGACGAGGAGCGGCGTGCGCATAGCCTCAGCGATGACGCAGCTACTTACGACCGAAGTCTGCGGGGATCTCGCCCCAAGCGACCGTGTCCCACTTCAACAGTGGTACCCGAAAGGTGTGCGTCTTCAGCCAATTTGTGGCACGTACGATCAGTTCGTAGGTCTTAGCACTACGTGGATCGGTCGAGTCAAGTCGCGTGCGGCAGCGTTCCTGAGCCACCCAGCCGAGCGCCACCTTGCTGTCGGAGTAGATAGGCAGTGGCGGGAGCTTACCCTGCTCCATAAGCGCCAAGGCATGCACGATGGCCAGGTACTCGCCAATGTTGTTCGTACCCCACGGGATCACTGCCCGAAAGAACTCCGCATGGCTAAAGGTGTAGACACCACGATACTCCGTCACGCCTGGATTGGACGAGCAGGCGCCATCGACAGCTATCGAGTGGTTGAGGAAACCTTTTGGTGCCACCTTGTCACCGATGAGTTGATCAGGTGCTTGCTCCACACTGTGCTGCACTTGTAGCTGGTTGCCCTGTGGCTTAGCGACACGATGCTGTTGTCCCAACTTGCGCCCCTCATCGTAGCCTAGCTCGAAGGCTTCCTGCGCTTGCTCTGCCGTGGGGTAGGACTTATACTTAGCCCCTTGGAAGCCCTCGACCTGCATCTTGCAGTCCTGCCAATCATCATAGATGCCTGGCCGATAACCCTCCCATACGACGTACCACTTGCGTTGCTTGGCTGACATAGAGTTCGTCTTTTCTAGTAAAAGCCACCAGCGTACAGATTGGCGAAGTTGACCTCACCCGTCTGCGTCTCAGCGTCCTCAGGAAGCTCTGCCAGTAGTTGCTGCACCCCCTCGTACAGCTCCGTGCGGTCGCACTCCTTGTATAGTCGGGCCGCATAATCGAGGAGCGCTCGGGTCGGCTGGGGGATCATCTCCATAGCCTGCTCCATCTCATCGGCCGCAGCCTCCTTGCCCCGCAGCTCCTCCACGAGATGCGTCAGGTGCATGTAGCCCTCCACGTTGAAAGGATCCGTCTCCACCACCTGTCGGAAAGCCCGCTCAGCACGCTCCTTGTCGCCCTCGTGGTAAGCGATCAAACCTTCGTAGAGGTAGGCTCGCTCCTCCTCGGGGAACTTCTCAGCCGTCTCCAGAGCAACCGCCAAAGCCTCCTCCCAACGCTCTAGTGCTATCAGCACTTTCACCTTGATGAGCCAGTAGAGTGGCATCTCGTCTGTCAGTTGTAGTGCTTGGTCAATGGTTGCAAGTGCTTGCTCAGACTCGCTTAGAGCCAGCTGTGCCTGAGCTTTCATACGGTATAGCTCAGCTTGCTGTGCCGTCTCCAGCTCCGTCGCTAAGGCGCGCTCAGCGTATGCGATCGTCTCGCTGTGCTGGTCCAGCCCGTTCGAGACCTTGGTCGCCTCGTAGAGTGCCACAGGATAGTCAGGGTACGCCTCTAGTATGGTGGCCAGCTCAGCCATCGAGCCCGCTAAGTCGGGCTTGCGCTGCAAAGCCTGCGCTAGGTAAAGGCGACACTCAGGGTCGTCGATCTCCTCCAGCGAAGTGTGCAGAGCGCGTATCGCAAAGTCCACCTCGCCAATCCTAAGCGCACGAAGCGCATCAAACTTCAGCGTGTTCGCCTTGAGCGTATCTGCCCTAGGCTCAGACACCTGTTCGGTCGCTTGCTCCGCTACCTTCGCTACTTCTTGCGTGGCATCAGTCGTCTCCTGCTCGACCTCTTCGGTTGAGACAGGAGACTTTTTATTTGACTTCTTGAAGCGTGAGAATAGTCCCATAGCTATCGTAGCTTAGCGTCCACTAGCGGCAAAGCTCCTCGATACGCTGTGCGACCGCCTCAGCGGTGAAGCCGAGCTTCTCATCGAGTACCGTGTAGGGAGCGGAGAAGCCGAAGCTCTCCAACCCGTGGATATGCTCCATATCTCCGACCAAGCGGAGGAGCGTCACAGGTAGCCCAGCGGTCAGACCGAAGCGCGTGCCCTCTGCGGGAATCACGCTCTCACGATATGTCTCTGGCTGATCGAAGAAGAGCCCTTCGCTCGGTACCGAGACGATGCGCAGCTTGTGCCCCTTGCCCTTAAGTAGCTCAGCAGCCTGTACTAGCGTACTCACCTCACTACCCGAGGCGATGAGCGTCAGGTCGGGCGTCTCGCCCGCAGGCGTCGTATCGGATACTACGTAAGCACCATGCTTCAACTGGCAAGCTCGCTCATAAGTGGGATTAGGTAAGTCTTGGATATTTTGGCGAGAGAAGATGAGAGCCGTCGGCGTGTGGAGGTTTTCCATCGCCATCTGCCAGGCGACCGTAGCCTCATGCACATCGGCAGGGCGTAGCACCTGTAGGGCACGACGACCCGAGTGGTTGTGCAGATGCTCGAGGAGACGTATCTGCGCCTCCTGCTCGACCGGCTCGTGCGTTGGTCCGTCCTCCCCAACCCTAAAGGAGTCGTGCGACCAGATGAAGATAACCGGCTGCTCCATCAGCCCAGCCATACGAACGACAGGCTTCATATAGTCTGAGAAGACAAAGAAGGTACCGCACGCCGCACGCATACCGCCATGCAGGGTGATACCCACGCAGAGTGCTGCCATCGTAAGCTCCGAGACACCCGCCTGGAGGAACTTACCAGAGAAGTCGCCCGCCTCCAGAGCCTTCGTACCCTTGAGATAGCCGTCCGTCTTGTCCGAGTTAGAGAGGTCGGCAGAGGCAACGATCATATTGTCCACCCGCTTCGCCAGTTCACCCAGCACTGTTGCCGAGGCGGCACGAGTAGCCTGATTAGCCTTCTGAGCGATCTCCTGCCAAGCTACATCGTAGGTAGGCTCTGCAGCAAACCAGCGGTCATAGAGCTTAGCCTGATCAGGGTGCTCCTTCTTGTATTGCTCCTGGATCTTGTACTGACCATCCCAGTAGGCGATCAACTCCTCACGACGCTCAGCGTAGAAGGCTGCCACATCCTCATATATGGTAAAAGGATTGTCCGGGTCAGCACCCAGCGCCTCCATTGTCTTAGCATACGAAGCTCCCGCCTTAGAAATCGGTTGCCCATGCGTTGCGATCAAGTTTGCGAGCGGGTTGCCCTCCTCATCGACCGCCTTGTAAGCCATATTGGTGTAGCCAATGATAAGCGTCGGGGCACCCGTCTCCTCGGAAGTCTCGATAGCATCGCGGAGCACCTGACTCAGCGCTGCAGAGTCATTGCCTGGCACCTCAAATACGTTCCAGCCCCACGCATCATACTTAGCCGCAACGTCCTCAGCCGTGATATCCTCGACACGCGTCGAGAGCTGTATGTCGTTGCAGTCGTAGTACATGATCAGGTTGTCCAGCCCTAGGTCGCCTGCGATGCGTCCTGCGCCCTGACTGATCTCCTCTTGGATACCGCCGTCAGAGATAAATGCGTAGATGCGCTGTGGCATAAGTGTGTCACCAAGACGGTTCTGGAGGAACTTCGCTGCAATGGCTGCGCCCACAGCATAGGTGTGTCCTTGTCCCAGCGGACCACTCGTGTTCTCAATCATGCGGCTACGACAAAGCTCCGGGTGTCCAGGCGTAGGACTGCCCCACGAGCGGAAGGCTGCCAGCTCGTCCATCGTAAAGAATCCTGCCAGCGCCAACTGTGCGTAGAGCATCGGCGACATGTGGCCAGGATCCATAAAGAAGCGATCCCGTGCGGGGTGCTCCGGGTGGCGTGGGTCATAGCGCAGTTGCTCGGAGAAGAGGACCTGGATAAAGTCCGCTCCGCCCATAGCACCACCTGGGTGGCCACTCTTAGCGCGCTCGACCATCGAGATCGCGAGGGCGCGGATATTGTCGGCAGCACGCTCAGCGATGCTCATAGGCTGCTCTTGGGTTGATAAAGTCTGATCAGTCATTTCGTTGCTCATAATGCGATAGTGGTTTTTTACTTAAAGGTGAGACCACGTCTCACGGGTAAAACTTACGACTTCAAAGGTGCGAAATCGGTCGTAAGATATTGCTAGTTAGTTAGTAGCGCTTGTGCGGTGGTAGATCGAGCAACAACGGAGCATCAAATGTGTATAAATTGGGGTGCTGGCGGGGTCGCTCGCTCTGTCCACAAAGGTAGTGAATTTGTGGATAAGGATAGCTCCTCGTGGTGGCGTGCTTGGATACGAGAAGCCCCCACGGGCTGGTCGGCTGGTGGGGGCTGTGCGGTGGTGCTGGCGAGGCTATTGCTCGCCTTTCTCTTTGAGGTCTTTCCAGCGGGCGGTCGTGGTAGGGACAGCGGTGTACAACTCTTGGAAGAGGCGGTAGACCTCGTCGTAGTTGCCCTCGTTGTACGCTTTCGTGATGGCGACCTCTGCCTCCTCCATCCTCTTGTTGGGGATGTAGGCAATTATGCGTTGCTCCTTTTCGTCACCTTGCAGGCGGGCGAGGATACGGAAGTCACGGACTTTGAGGAAGTAGTCGCTGAGCGTGCCGTCTGGCTCTATAATCATCTCACCCCACATCTTGATGCGGTTGTTCTCAAAGTCCTTTTGCTCTGGACCGATACCCAGTGCGCTATTCGGCTTGCCAGTTAGTGGATTTGTAAACAGAAAATTGATAGCCTGCTCCACGACTTCTCGTGGGGTTGGTATCGGGTCGTCTGTGGTGGTTGTGTCGGTTGATGCGGTTACTCTCATATTGTCTTTGACGTTGATGTAGAGCATCGCTCCCTTGTCGAGGAGCTTGCTCTCTGTAGGTGTCTGCTTAGGTGTGCAGGCGGTTAGTAGGATAGCTCCCAGTAGGAGCATCGTGTAGGTTACTCTCTTCATAGCTGTATCGTGTTTGTTGTGTGACGCAAATATATACAATCTAGTTGGAACCTCCTACTCCGTTGTCTTGAAAGCTACGTAGGAGAAGCTGTGCTTAATCGATACGTTGCCCGTTGTGACGATGCGGACGGCAAAGCTGTTAGCTTCTATCGCATCGATGCGGGTTGTGAGGCACTGCGTGTAGTTGCCGTTGGATAGTCCGTATACCTGCAGGACGGGGATGTAGTTCTTGTGTCCGATGCTGTGATACACTCGATAGAAGTCTGCATTGTAGGCTCTGTAGGCAAGTGGAGAGTTTGACCCTTGTTGCTTAGCTCTTGCCCCAAACGAGTTGATACTCGACCCCTTCTCGTCAAATGTCGCTCCGCAGAGTGGCACGCCTGGCACGTCCAGCTCGTCAGCCGTGAGCTTGTCTATTTTGGCGCCGCCTTTGATGCGGACGAGGTAGGGGTTTGGGCGCAAAAGATTCCCGTTACCGTCGGGGTTGTAGCGCTGGCGGTAGTCTACGTCTAGATATCTATCGGGCGACCCGAAGAGCCGTAGCCCGCTCTTGGTCAGTGCGCTCTGCTGTGCGCCTGTGTCGTAGCGTCTGCGGACTTTTAGTCCGTTGATTGTGGCGGTGTAGGGTGATTGTGGGTTGATGATTTGTAGTCGCAGGGTGTGTGTCCCTGCTCTGACGACTCGCTCGTAGGTTAGTCCCGTGGCTTCGTAGGGTGTGCGGACGGGCTCGAGGACTAGTATGCCGTTGCGATACTTCTCTCGATTGGTTATGGTGCCTCGCCACTCGGCTAGTGTCTCTCCGTCTAGTGTGAGGCGGGTGAATGTGTTGTCGAATGTGGCTATGTTGATACGGTCGAGGGTTATGGTGAGTCGTGTGCCGTCGTTGTCAGCGGTTATGGTGCGCTGGTACCCTGTGCTGGTGGGTGTGAGGTTAATGGTGCTGGCTGTTACGGGTGTGTCGTCTAGTCGTGCTTGCTTGATGAAGGTCTCTATGAAGGTGGCTTCCTCGGCTCCTATGGATAGGTAGGGGTCGGTGTGCTCGTCCGTGCGAAAGTCTATTTGGTTGCCTGTGAAGTATAGGCTTCCGATGTGTCCCGTGCCGTTGTGGCAGATAGCTACTTGCTCCCGCTCTTGAGGGGTGCCGAAGCCTGTGATGCCTGCTTTGAGGACTGCGCCTAGTGCGTTACTAGCAAGGTAGGCGGATATGTCTGTACCGTTGCCACTGAGTGCTATGAGGCGTTGGAGTGCTAAGCCCTCTAGCGTGTTGCCTGCGCTCCTCAGTACTTGTAGCGAGTTGGTCAGATAGTCGAGGTCTCGTTTTTGGTCAATCGTGAACGACCGCTTGTCGAGGTCGTCAAAGTGTTTGTCGGTGTCTTGCTTGTGCTTGCCGAGCAGGCTGGTGAGCTTGTGTATCTCGCCCGTGTTGGGGTTGAGGAGGGTGTTGGCGAGGTTTGTGAGGTTGGTGTTGACTGTGTTGACGCTCTCCGCCACGTCCTCGGGGGCGGGCGTCCAGTCTGTGGCGATGGTGCCTCGCTCGAGCTTGATATACTTAGCTTCGACCCGCTTGTTGAACTTGATTTTCCCGTCCTTGTCGCTTCTGAATATGTGGTTGTATAGCTGTATTGACGGCAGCTTTCCGCCCTCACGCAAGTCGAATGTCCACGTGTGCTTGTAAAACTCCCCAAAGACTTCCTTGTTTGGTTCGAAATATTTCAACGTCCCTTGCGAGTCTGCTACTCTAATCGCCCACTCGCTCGCTCCCCACTCCGACTTGTCGCAACGTATCAGCATAGACAAGGTGAGTGTGTCGCCTGCCTTTGCCTGTGGGTAGTCTCTGCCTTTGAACAGCCACTTCTCTGCTTTTTTATCTGACTCAAATACAAAGCCGTAGTCGTCTTCTGTCGTGGGATTACTCAGGCTGGCTCGTGTGACGAGATTGCGACCCTCTCGGGGGGTGTCGGTTGATGTGATGCGTGCGGTGTATTGAAGCATGGGGTTTAGATATTAGAGGTTAGAGGGGGAGAGGTGTAGGGACGCTCGGGGGGCGTCTTGCTTTGACGGGGACGGGGGTGTGTCAATAGTCCATTTGTCGTTTGAGAGAGGGAGGAGGCTGGGAATTT
>OKRW01001444.1_pt1 | contig 20320 bp, 15 predicted proteins | sample 1601151 | NCBI WGS metagenome assembly OKRW01 (sample SAMEA3541471, study PRJEB24748) | human gut metagenome | biome: human gut; feature: human-associated habitat; material: faeces | place: China | collected 2012 | reverse complement strand
GGAACTTGTCGGCCATCCAGTCCATGACGCGCTGGTCCCAGTCGTCACCGCCAAGGTGGTTGTCGCCGTTGGTGGCAAGGACCTCGACGACGCCGTCAGCGAGGTCGAGCAGGGAGACATCGAAGGTGCCGCCGCCCAGGTCGAAGACGAGGACCTTCTGGTCCTTGTCCTGCTTGTCCAGGCCATAGGCCAGGGCTGCGGCGGTGGGCTCGTTGACGATGCGCTTGACGTTGAGGCCGGCGATCTTACCGGCGTCCTTGGTGGCCTGGCGCTGGGCGTCGTTGAAGTAGGCCGGGACGGTGATGACGGCGTCGGTGACGGGCTCGCCCAGGTACTTCTCGGCGTCAGCCTTCATCTTGGAGAGAATCATGGCGCTGATCTGCTCGGGGGTGAAGTCCTCGCCGTCAATCTCGACGACGGCACGGTTGCCGGTGCCGGACTTGACGTTGTACGGGACGGTCTTGAGCTCGGAGGTGCACTCGTCGTAACGACGGCCCATGAAGCGCTTGATAGAGAACACGGTGTTGGTGGGATTGGTCACGGCCTGGTTCTTGGCGGCCTTGCCGACGATGCGGTCGCCGTCAGCGCGGAAGCCGACGACGGACGGGGTGGTGCGGTCACCCTCGGCGTTGACGATGATGGTGGGCTCGCCGCCCTCAAGAACTGCCATGGCGGAGTTGGTGGTGCCAAGGTCGATGCCAAGGATCTTGCCCATGATGTGGTCCTTTCCTTCTGCGCTTGCGGGCGGACGGAGCCGCTCCTTGCGCGCTTTTAATCTCTTAACGCTTGAGGTTATGCCCCCTGCGTTCTGATTCTATACATAATCTAAGTCTCTTCACATGAGGTTTTTTGAGGGCATGATTTTAGGGACGGGGACGGCGCCGCAATTGGACCCTAGCCTTGCGCAGAAGTCGCCTTGGTGTGAGTGTTTTCAGCGGCGGCGTGCAGAAGTGGCCTTCGTGTGAGCGCATTTTCCGGTCTTCCAACCGATATCAAATTATCAATGAATATTATCCGGCTGAAACCGCAGCTCGGCGATGTGAGTTTTGCATAGAACCATCCGGCACACCCCCGAGGCGCCAAAGAAGGGCTCACACGAAGGCCACTTTCGCGAAAAGTTGCGCCGCAGGCTCACACCAAGGCGACTTCTGCGCAGCCATCGGACACCCAGCCGCCCGATGGGCACGCCGCCAGCCTGCACGTTATGCCCAAGGCCCCAAAATGTCGCACTTTGCCCTCTCACCTGCGGCTCGCAACCGCCGGGCGCCCTCCGGTTTCCCAAAAAGCAGCCCGCGATTGGTGGAGTGGAGTCCCCGGCTGCCATAGTCTGGGAGTTGCCGGCGCACCCAAACCACCCGCAGCCCCAGAAAGGCACGCCATGAGCTTCCGCGACAACCTCCAGCACCTGCGCGCCACGCGCAACATGACCCAAGAGCAGCTAGCCATGCTGCTAGGCGTTTCTCGCCAGTCCGTAACCAAGTGGGAGGCCGAGAAGAGCTATCCCGAGATGGACAAGCTTATCAAGATTTGCCAGCTCTTTGACTGCACGCTTGACGACCTCATAACTGGCGACCTCACCCAGCGTCCCTCCGAGGAGCCCTCCATACCCAGCGGCCCGGCGGCCGACGTCTGCGGCTACGACGAGCATGCGCGGGACTTTGCGACGCGCATCTCTACCGGCACCGCGCTCTGCGTCCTGTCTGTCGTGCCAACCGTCCTCTTGGGCGGGCAGGCCAACGTCTCGTTTGGCGTTCTGAGCATCTCGAACTCCGACACGCTGGGAATCCTGCTGCTGTTTGCGCTCATTGCCACCGGATGCGCTTTTCTGATTCCGGCCGGCCTCTCGCACGCAGCCTTCAAGCGCGAGCATCCCTACATTGAGGATTTCTACACCGCCGAGGACCGCCACAAGACCAGGGAGCTCCTGAGCGGCTGCGTGACGTTCGGCGTCATCCTTGTACTCGCGGGCGTCGGGCTGATGGCGCTCCTCAGCGAGACTTGGGGAGAAGGACCCGCGTGCGGCGCGTTCCTTGCGCTCGTGGCCATCGCCACCTGGCTCTTTGTGTGGGGCGGCATGACCTACTCGCGCCTAGACATAGACGCCTACAACAACGGGGCCGCCGAGAATCTTTCTGACCAGGAGATCGACGCCCTCTCACTGAGCGAGGAGGAGCGCATCCGCCTGCGCCAGAGCCGCGACCAGGGCAGACGCATCGGCCGCGCCTGCGAGGTCATCATGCTGGTGGCGACCATCATTGGCCTTGCGTGGCTCTTCTTGGGACGCGCCCTCACGCCAGCCGATGCCGACCCCGCAGCCGTCAGCCTCGCAAGCTACTTCTGGCTGAGCTGGGTCTTCGGCGGCATCGCCTGCGCCATTGCGGTCATCGTCCTCAATCCCCGCCCCTAGCGACACACAAATTGGGGACGTGTTCAAATTTGCGCAAAAACGAACACGTCCCCAATTTGTGAGCTACTCGCCGAGGATGCGGTGGGAGAAGACGCCGTCTTCGTAGACGCCAAAGCTGTGGGTGCCGTCCTTGGGAATGCCCACCGAGCCGGGGTTGAAGACGGTGATGCCCGGGTGCCCCTCGACCTCCTGCAGGACCTTCTTGTGCGTGTGTCCATAGACCAGCGCCGAGCCAGCAGGCAGCGCGGGCCACTTGTCCACGCTGTTGTGAAGGCCCGGCCCGTAGACGTGGCCGTGCGTGAAGAAAAGGGTCTTGCTGCCGGCGGCGGGGTCAATCAGCGCGTTGTGGTCAGCCATGCAGGGGAAGCCGAGGACCATCTGGTCGACCTCGGCCTCGCAGTTGCCGCGCACGGCGATGACCTGGTCGGCAATGGAGTTGAGCATCTCGATGACACGCTTGGGCGCGTAGTCGGCCGGCAGGTCGTTGCGCGGGCCGTGGTAGAGAAGGTCTCCCAGCAGGACCACGCGGTCGGGGTTCAGCTCCTCGACCTGGGCCATCAGCCGCTCGCACCACTCCGCGGCACCGTGGATGTCAGACGCAATGACGAGCTTCATGTGGGTATCCTTCCGGCTAAATGAACGCAACCATATAGATTGGATAGTACGTAATTCTTCCTTCACTGCTCACGTTGTCTTCGCACAAAACGATGGCCCTCTCGATTCCATAGTTCTCCGTTGCAAGGACATTTGTCAGAGCACTGTGCCGCTTGTAGCTCTTTCCGGATTTGACCTCAACGGGAACCACCTTGCCAGAGACCTCGGTCACAAAGTCAAGCTCCCCCTGCTTGCGATTTCTAAAGAACCGCGCCCCCCGTCCATGGGCCACCAGCTCCTGGGCAACCGCGTTTTCGTATATGGACCCGTAATTGATGTTCACGTCGTCGGCAAGAATGCTTCTTGCCGCCTCCAAGCCACAGGCGGCCGACAGAAGACCCACGTCATTCATAAAGAGCTTAAAGAAGCTTCTATCTTCAGAAAGACGCAGGGGCGGCTTCGGCTCAGACACGTTCCTCACCGGAATGGTCACGCCCGCATCGACAAGCCAAAGGAAGCCCTCCGAATACCGCTCGTATGTTCCCCTTGGCGCGAGGGCCGAAAAGTTAAACCTCTTTGACTGCGAGTTGAGCTGCGCCGGCACTTGGTCGTAAATCTCCTTTATCGCCAGCCTACGAGACTCAGGCGCATGCTTTGAAATGTCATATCTATAGAGACGAAGCACAGAGTTTTGAAGCTCCCGGACTTGAGCGATGTTTTCGTCTTCGACAAACGCCGACACCGCTTGAGGCATCCCCCCCACCAGAAGATACCAATGGAATAGGGATATCAGCCTTTCATGAACGGCATTGAAGACGGGACGCACCTCCAGGAATGCCGCGCGAGCCTCTTCCCACGCCTCTTTTCCTAGGCCATTCGCCCAGCAAAACTCCTCAAAATCCAAGGGGTACATATCAACGATCTGCAGATAGCCGACCGGCAGCGAGCGGACGTCTCTCAGCTCGACACCCAAAAGAGAGCCAGAGAGGATATAGTCGAACCCCTCGCGCTGAACGAGGTACTTCACAAGGGTCAGAGCTTCCGAGCACTCTTGAACCTCGTCAATAAATATCACGGTCTCACCAGGGACCATTTGCTCACCCGCATAGGCGGAGAGCGTCAGGAACAACTCGCGCGAGCTTCTTGCCAGGTTGAGCGCATCTCGCAGATCGCTCTGGTCAATAAGATCAAAGTGAACAACATGACGGTAGTTCTGCTCCGCAAATTGCCTAATGAGATACGTCTTGCCAACCTGTCGAGCACCCGCGACGAGAAGCGCCTGTGCAGTGTGGTTCTGCTTCCACGAGAGCATTTTGTCCCAGGCTTTACGCTTAAGCATATCTACCTCGCAAAACTGTATTTTGCAAACCAAAAAAACGGCTTTGAAACTGTATTTTGCAAACCTAATTTTTCCATGATTCTTGTATTTTGCAAACCGGAATTTAGGGAGAAAGGCGTATTTTGCAAACTGGAGCCACCAGCGGAGAGCAGCGACGGGCCATCTCGCCCGGGATCTTCTTGCGCACGAAGGGGCCGGCCTCCTCGATGGTCACCAGCTCGGTGAGCTCTCCTGCGCCCCGGGCCAGCACGCGCTGGACGTGTACATGTTGTCAAGCGCCATGGCATGCATGACCTGCGCGTCGTTCAAGCTCTCCCCCATCCCGCGTGACCCCGGGCCGCCGTGCGGCCAATCCTGAATCGTAGTCACCTTACCAGCGGGATTCCTCAGTTGGCAGCTGAATAGGCAAGAGGGCTAGTCCAACCGGTCAGTGCCCAGCAGGGTCTTCTCGCCAAGGCGGAAGAGCTCATCGTCGGCCTCCGCACGGGTGAGGCCGTTCTCTATGCACCAGATCAGAATCGCGTCGCGCCGCTGCTTGCACCACAGCTCCGCGACGTCGGCCAGGCGGAGCAGCCGCTGGGTCTGGCGCAAATCGCAGCGCAGGCCAAACGCCAGCATGATGGCGTGGTTCCCGCGCGGGCGACTCTTGCCGGCAAAGATGTCGTAGACCACGGTGGAGTTGATGCCCGAGTCCCTAGAACTTGTCCACAAGGCCGTTGGCGCGGCCGCGCAGGTCGGCGATGGCCTCCGGGATCTTCTCGAGCTCATAGGGCGTCATCTGGTAGATCCAGTTGAGCCAGTTGCGGTAGAGCAGGTTGGCGTGCGCGCGCCAGGTGAAGAGCGGCTGCTTCTCGGGGTCGTCCTCGGGGAAGTAGTTCTCGGGCACGCGGATGGGCAGACCCTTGTGGAAGTCGCGCCAGAACTCGTCGGCCAGGGTGTCGCGGCCGTACTCAAAGTGGCCGGTCACGTAGACCTCGTGGAAGTCGCGCGTGGCCAGGATGGCCGGGCCGCTGGTGAAGCCCTCGGAGAGCACGTGCAGCTCGGGGTGCTTGGCCAGCTCGGTGGTGTCGATGGCGGCATGACGGGAGTGCGGCATGTAGTGCACCTCGTCAAAGCCGTTGGTGAGGAAGTTGTACTCGTCGCAGAGCTTCTGCTGGAAGACTCCAAAGAGCTTGGCACCCAGCGGGCGCTTGGGAATCCGGTACAGGTGCCACAGGGCGCCGAGCGCGCCCCAGCACAGGTACATGGTGGAGAAGACGTGCGTCTGGCTCCAGTCCACGATCTTGCAGAACTCGTCCCAGTAGTCCACGTCCTCAAAGGCCATGTGCTCCACGGGGGCGCCGGTGATGATGAGGCCGTCGTAATACTTGTCCTGGAAGGACTCGAAGGTGTCGTAGAACTTCACCAGGTGGTCGGCCGAGACGTGCGTGGACTCGTGGCTGGAGACGCGCATGAAGTCGCAGCTCACCTGCAACGGGGACTTTGAGATGAGGCGCAGGATCTGGGTCTCGGTCTCCACCTTCTTGGGCATGAGGTTCAGGATGGCGACGCGAAGCGGGCGGATCTGCTGGGTCTCGGCGACCTCCTCCTCCAGGGCAAAGATGCGCTCCTGGTGCAGAATCTGCTTGGCGGGGAGTCCGTCGGGGATGTTGATGGGCATAGTGCGGGGTACCTTTCCGGGGCCGCGGGCGAGGCAAATGGGGCCACGCCGCCGCCCGATGCGCCGGTCGGTCCTCCGCCGGCATTGAGCTATAGTCTTCCCAGTATAGCGAGCCAAGCATCCGACCTGCCGGGCGTGCCGGCACCGCTGGTGAGAAAAAGGGACTGTCCCTTTTTCCCTTTCGCACGGCGAGAAGCCCTTCTCGCGTGCAGGAGCTGCGGATTTGTTGGATACTTGCAGCTATGACTACTTCATTTGCCGAGCTCGGGCTAAACGAGCAGATCCTGGCCGGGGTCGACGCCCTTGGCTTCTCCATGCCGACGCCGGTGCAGGCCGACGCCATCCCCGAGGTCCTGGCGGGCAGGGACGTCGTTGCCTCCGCCCAGACCGGAACGGGCAAGACCGCCGCGTTTGCCCTGCCCACGCTGCAGCGCATTGCCGGCAAGTCCGGCCGCGGCCCCCACGCGCTGGTGGTGACCCCCACGCGCGAGCTGGCCGCGCAGATCGACGACGTGGTGAAGGTCGTCTGCCAGAAGACCGGGCAGCGCGCCGTCATCGTCATGGGCGGCGCCAAGTTCGACAAGCAGATCGCCGCGCTGGAGAAGGGCTGCGACCTGCTGGTCGCCACCCCCGGCCGCCTGCTTGACCTCATGGAGCACAACCACGTGAGCCTGGCCGGCGTGGAGGTCCTCGTCCTGGACGAGGCCGACCGCATGCTGGACATGGGCTTCTGGCCCTCCGTGCGCCGCATCATGCACGCGCTGCCGGAGCAGCACCAGACGCTGCTCTTCTCGGCCACCATCCCGCCCTCCATCAAGAGCACCATCGACGCCATGCTGCACGAGCCCGCCGTGGTGGAGATCTCCCGCGTGGGCGAGACGGCCGACACCGTGGAGGAGCACCTCTGCCCCGTGACCCAGGCGCAGAAGCCCGAGCTGCTGCGCGCGCTGCTGGACACCGGCGGCGCCTCCGGCCAGCGCCCCGAGCGCGTGCTGGTCTTCTGCCGCACCAAGCACCGCGTGGACGACGTGAGCGCCATGCTCAAGAACGCGCAGGTCAAGGTCGATGTCATGCATGCAGACCGCCCACAGCAGGCCCGCGCCCGCGCATTGGAGCGCTTCCGCGAGGGCAAGGTCCAGGTGCTCGTGGCCACCGACGTCATGAGCCGCGGCATCGACGTGGCGGGCGTGGACGCAGTCGTCAACTTCGACGTGCCCATGGACCCGGAGGACTACGTGCACCGCATCGGCCGCACGGGCCGCGCCGGCGCCACCGGCCACGCCTACACCTTCGTGGCTCCCGACGAGATCAGCCCGCTGAGGGAGATCGAGTACTTCACCAAGAAGCTCGTCCCCGTGTGGGACCTGCCTGGCTTTGCCTACGACGCCGGGCGCATCGTGCCGCAGGAGGGTCGCTCCACCAAGAAGCCCAGCCGCACCATGTTCAGCGGGTCGCGCGCCCGCGGACGCGGCATCAGCGGCGGCCGCTACGGCAGGCACTACTAAAGAGCCCAAAGGAGTCTCATCGTGAAGCAGGCACGCCCGTATCCCCAGGTCGTCGTCACCAGAAAGGCGGCCCGCTCGCTCAAAGCCGGCCACCCGTGGGTCTTTGAGGGTGAGGTCGTGCGCACGGAGCCGGCCGCAGACGGCACGCCCGTCGCAAACGGCGGCGTGGTGGACGTCTTTGAGGAGAACGGCACCTGGCAGGGCGCGGGCCTCATCTCGCAGAACAGCAAGATCCGCGTGCGCATGGTGACGAGAAACGCAAACGACCGCATTGACGAGGCCTTCTGGGCGCGTCGCGTGGCCTGGGCCTGGCAGCACCGCCGCGTGGCCATGGGCGGTCGCGCGCTGCCCGGCTGCGAGCCGGACACCAACTGCTGCCGCGTGGTCTTCTCCGAGGCCGACGGCATGCCCGGCCTCATCGTGGACCGCTACGAGCACGTGCTGGTCACGCAGGTGGGCACCGTTGGCATGGAGCTGCTGCGCCCTGTCATCTACCCGCTGCTGCTCAAGACGCTGCGGGAGGACGGCCAGGACGTCCGCGCCATCTACGAGCGCAACGACTCCCCGTCCCGTGCCAAGGAGGGCCTCGACCAGTACAAGGGCTGGTGGGAGGGCCAGGGCGCCGAGGTGCCCGAGACCCCGCGCATCATGGTGGTGGAGAACGGCCTCAAGTTCGATCTGGACATAGAGAACAGCCAGAAGACCGGCTTCTTCCTCGACCAGAAGTACAACCGCCGCGCCGTGCGCGAGCTGGCCGGCGGCCGCCGCGTGCTGGACTGCTTCTGCCACGTGGGACCCTTCGGCCTCAACGCGGCCGCGGGCGGGGCGGAGTTCGTCCGCTGCGTGGACGTGAGCCAGACGGCCATAGACCTGGCCGCCGACAACGCCCGCCTGAACGGCCTTGAGGCAACCATGGACTTCACCTGCGCAAACGCCCTCGAGTACCTGCCCGAGCTGGCGCGAGACCGCAAGCGCCTCCGCGAGGAGGGCGGCCCCTTCGACCTCATCGTGCTCGACCCGCCGGCCTTCACCAAGAGCCGCGGCACCGTGGAGCACGCCAGCAAGGGCTACCGCGAGATCAACTACGCGGCCATGAGGCTGCTCCCGCGCGGCGGATACCTAGCCACGTGCAGCTGCAGTCACTTCATGACCACCGAGCTGCTCAAGCGTGCAATCGCCGACGCCGCCCACCAGGCTAACGTGCAGCTCAAGCAGATCGAGGAGCGCCAGCAGGCGCCGGACCACCCCATCCTCTGGGGCGTACCCGAGACCCACTATCTGGACTTCCTCACCTTCCAGGTGGTCTAGCGGCACAACGTCAGGCGAGAAGGCCGGTCCTTCTCGCCTGTTTCTTATACGCGACACAAGACGGATAAGCGACAGACGGCGTGATACCATCGGTGAACGGCGGGTTTCTTGCCAAGCGTCACCCCTTCTGCACACCCCAACGCCCTCGGGAGTCGCCATGCTCGAACTGCTGGGAATGTTCGTCCTTGCCCTTCTGCCCATCATCTGGCTCGTCGTTGCCCTGTGCGGCCTGCACATGGAGGCCTACAAGGCCAGCGTCGGCGCCCTGGTGGTGGCCGTTGCCTGCGCCATGCTCGGCTGGCAGATGAGCGCCGTCAACGTGGCCACCGCCGCGCTCGAGGGCTTTGCCATGGCCATCTGGCCCATCGTCATCGTCATCATCGCCGCGGTCTTTACCTACAACCTCACGGTGCACACCGGCGCCATGGAGACCATCAAGCACATGCTGTGCTCCGTCTCGAGCGACAAGCGCGTCCTCACGCTGCTCATCGCCTGGTGCTTTGGCGCCTTCCTGGAGGGCATGGCGGGCTTCGGCACCGCCGTGGCCATTCCGGCCAGTATGCTGGTGGCGCTGGGCATCCAGCCGGTGACGGCCATCCTGGCCTGCCTCATCGCCAATGGCGTGCCCACCATGTTCGGCTCCATCGGCATCCCCACCACCACCCTGACCTCCATCACGGGCATCGACGCCATCCAGCTCTCCACCACCCAGGCGCTGCAGATCTTCCCGTTCGTCATCGCCTGCCCCATCCTCATCGTGATGCTGGTGGGCGGCGGCACCCGCGCCCTCAAGGGCGCCTGGCCCGTCACGCTGGTGGCCGGCCTCTCCTTCGCGCTGCCCGAGATCGCGGCCGCGCACTTCATCGGCCCTGCCCTCACCGACGTGGTGGCCGCCGTGTGCTCCCTGGTGATCACCTTTGCCTTCGCGCTCTCCCAGAAGGGCGCCCAGGTGCCCGAGGAGCACTGCCTGCGCGGCAGCCTCTCCGACGACGGCATCAACGAGACCGTGACTGAGGACGTGCGCGCTTGGAGCCCGTTCATCCTCATCTTTGTGGCGCTGCTCCTGACCAGCAAGCTCTTCCCGTTCATCAACGGGCCGCTCTCCAGCATTGCCAGCACGGTCAACATCTACGCCGGCGACCCCACGGCCACGCTGACCTTCACCTGGATCAACACCCCGGGCGTGCTCATCATGCTCTGCGGCATTGTGGGCGGCGTCATCCAGAAGTGCCCCGCGCCCGAGATGCTCCAGGTCTTCCGCGACACCTGCAAGCAGATGAGCAAGACCGTCGTCACCATGCTTGGCGTTCTGGCCTGCGCAAAGATCATGGGCTACTCCGGAATGATCGCCAGCATAGCCGCGTTCTTCGTGGGCACGCTCGGCGCGGCATACCCCGTGGTGGCCCCGCTGCTGGGCGCCCTGGGCACCTTCGTCACCGGCTCCGGCACCTCCAGCGAGGTGCTCTTTGGCAACGTGCAGCTTCAGGCCGCCAGCTCCATCGGCGCCGACAGCACCTGGCTCGTGGCCGCAAACTCCCTGGGAATCAGCGCCGGCAAGATGCTGAGCCCGCAGAACATCGCCATCGGCTGCGCCGCCTGCGGCCTGGTGGGCAAGGACGGAGAGATCCTGGGCAAGATCGCCAAGTACGCCTTCGGCTTCGCCATCGCCATGGCCGCGCTGGTCTTTGTGGGCTCCCTCGTCCTGGCGTAAGGGCGCCGGCGAGAAGGGCTTCTCGCCGTGCGGTGATGCAGATTGCCGCGGGCGTGAACGCCTGAGGCTTCAGTTCAGCCGTTCAGTGAACGCCTGTCCTCAATTGAGGCGTTCACTGAACGGCTATTTTGCTATGCCAGGCATTCACGGCCGGCAGCAAAAAGGGCGCGCCGGTCGCAGTGACCGACGCGCCCCTCGTTTAAGGCGATAAGCCCAGGCAACAGGCCCGGCCAAAAGCCCCTAGAACTTGACCTGCGGGGCCTGGCGGACGGTCGGGTCCTCCACGGTGAAGCCAGTGCGCGGCTTGTACTTGCTGCCGGCCACGAGCGTGCCCGGGAAGGTCTGGATGGCGTCGTTGTAGTCCAGGACCATGTCGTTGTAGCTCATGCGGGCGTAGCTGATCTTGTTCTCGGTGTCGGTGAGGTCGGCCTGCAGCTGAGAGAAGTTGGCGTTGGCCTTGAGGTCAGGGTAGGCCTCAGAGACGGCCAGAAGCCCGCGCAGCGCCTGAGTCAGCTGGCCGGAGGCCTCCATCTTGGCCTCGGGCGTGGTGGCGGTGGCCACGGCGTTGCGGGCGGCGGTCACGGCCTCGAGGGTGCCGGACTCGTGGGCGGCATAGCCCTTGACGGTCTCGACCAGGTTGGGGATGAGGTCGTTCCTGCGCTGGAGCTGCGCGTCAATGGTCTGCCAGGCGGCGTCGCACTTGTTGTTCTTCTGGACGATGCCGTTATTGATGCTCACCCAGATGAAGAACAGGACTACGACCAGGGCGACAATAACGATTCCGACAATCATGGTGGTCCTCCTTAGGGGCGGCCACGGCCCGTGAGCCCAATGGCCCGGCAACAGGGGCTCTATGGCGGAGGAGGAGGGATTCGAACCCTCGGAACGGGGTTACCGCTCGACGGTTTTCAAGACCGCCGCATTCAACCACTCTGCCACTCCTCCGTGGTTTGAGCGGTACTATCGTACCCCATGGAAGCGCGTTTGAACCCCAAGAGACCCCGAGGAGCCCAACACATGTCCGACGACGAGAAGTACATGCGCCTGGCGCTCGCCGAGGCGGACGCCGCCGCGGCCGAGGGCGAGGTGCCCATCGGCGCCGTGGTGGTCTGCGACGGTCAGGTGGTCGCGCGCGCCCACAACCGCCGCGAGCTGGACCTTGACCCCTCGGCCCACGCGGAGTTCAGCGCAATGGTGGAGGCCTCGCGCGTCCTTGGCCGCTGGCGGCTCTCCGGCTGCACCGTCTATGTCACGCTGGAGCCCTGCCTCATGTGCGCCGGCCTCATGGTCAACGCCCGCATAGACCGCTGCGTCTTTGGCGCCGCAGACCCCAAGGGCGGCGCCCTGGGCACCCTCTACGACGTCAGCCATGACCCGCGGCTCAACCACGAGTTTGAGGTCACGCCCGGCGTCCTTGCCGACGAGGCCGCAAGCCAGCTCCGCACCTTCTTCCGTGCGCGCCGAGAAGCCCGCAAGGCCGCAAAGGCCCAGGCCAGCGCGGAGGCCATCACAGATCCGACGGAGCAGCCGGCCTCCTAGCGCCTAGCGCTCCGGGTTCTTCTCGCCAGCTCCGGCCTGGCGGCTGCGGTGGCGGAGCCAGGTTCGGTGGACCCATCTGATGACGGCAACGGCGCAGACGAGGTCGGCCCAGGCAAGGGCAACGCTCACGTACTGCACGCCCGGGACCTTGACGGGGCGCGTGAGCTGGGCAGAGCCGTCCAGCGCGGCCTCCTGGTTGTAGGCCAGGTTGGTGGCGCGCGCGTTCAGCCACGTGTAGAGCACGTCCTTGGTGGCTCGCCGCAGGTTGGCCGCAAACGTCATGGCGTCCGTAGCTTCCTCCCCGCCCGCCGCCACGGCGGACGAGAGCTCGCTTTGCGTGTAGCCAAACTCAAAGGCTCCGTTGCGGAAGACGCCGTCCATGAAGAGGTCTCCGCCCGCGCGCAGCATCTGGTCGGCGTTCATGTAGGCGTGGTGGTCGGCGTAGTCGGTGATGACGCAGCCGGCAAAGCCCCACTCGCCGCGCAGCACGTCTGTGAGGAGGCCGGCGTTTCCGCCCGCCCAGGTGGCTCCCAGGCGGTTGTACGAGGTCATGATGCCCGTGGCCCCGTTGCGGGCCAGCATGCGGAAGGCAGGCAGGTAGACCTCGCGCAGGGCCTGCTCGGTCATCCACTCGTAGAGGGAGTCGCGGTAGGTGTCCTGGCTGTTTGCCACCAGGTGCTTGACAAAGCAATAGGTGCCGGCCTCCTTGGAGCCCGCCACCACCTGCGCCGCCATGGCACCGGAGACCAGCGGGTCCTCGGAGTAGTACTCGTAGTTGCGGCCTCCCAGCGGCGTGCGGTGGACGTTCACGCTCGGCGCGTACCAGCCGTCCACGCCGATGGTCGCGCACTCAAGACCCACCTGGCGGCCGTACTCGCGCGCCAGCTCCTTGCTCCAGGTCTGCGCCAGAACGGTGGCGCCCGGATAGGCCACGCCGGTGCTCAGCTGGTTGAACGAGCCCACCTGCGAGGGGCCGTCCACCTCCTTGGTGCGCGGCTTGCCAATGCCGTCGATCTTTCCCGTGGAGATGTAGCCGTGGAGCACGATGCGCTCCATGTCGGCAATGGAGACCTGGTCAAGCAGGTCGTCCCAGGCCTCGTCGGAGTAGCTCAGGCCCAGCTGGCGCCCCAGCTCCGTGAGCTCGCCGCCATCGGAGAGCAGGTTGCTCTCGCTGGAGGTGGTCGTCAGCGGGTACTCGGTCTTGACCGAGGCGTCCGGCTCCGCGGAGAGCGCCTCGACAAGGGCCCGCCCGTCGGCGTAGAGGTTGAGCGCCGCGACGTTGTCCGCCATCTCGCGGTCCGCGTCACCACGGCGCGGGAAGGTGCCCGCAAAGTCCGCGCGGCTGAGCCACGTGATGTCCGCACCGGAGTTGGAGCCGTCGATGGAGACGCCGTCCCAGGCGGAGTCACCGGTGAAGCGGTTCTGCACCGCGGCGCCGGTCTTGATGTCGTCGGGGCACTGGATGGTGCGCGGAACCCACAGCATGGTGCTGGCAAACTCGCAGTCGGCAACCGTGTGCGCGTCCCTGCGAAGCTCCACCATGTACTCGCCGCGCTCCAGCTCGTAGCCGGTGAAGCCGTCCCCGTCGGCGTCGTCGAAGTCATAGGAGGCCACGTCGTCCATGGAGAACGAGAGCGAGATCTCCTGGGTCTCGCCGGGCTTGAGCAGGCGGGTCTTCTCGTAGGCCACCAGAACCGCCGCACTCTTCTCGATGCCGCCCTTGTTGTAGGGAGGGGTGCAGTAGAGCTGGACCACGTCGCGACCGGCCACGTCACCGGTGTTGGTGACCTTCACGCGGACGCTGAAGTCGGTCTTGCGGCCCACGGTGGTCCCCTGCCCGGGAGAGCGGCCCGTGACCTCCCACTTGAAGCTGGTGTAGCTCAGGCCGTAGCCAAACGGGTACTGGACCACGCCGTCGTAGCCCTGGCCGTACTGGTTGCTCACGCCGTCCCAGAAGCCCTCGGCGTCGGCCGTCTCGTACCAGCGGTAGCCCACGTAGATGCCCTCGGCGTAGTCGCAGAAGCGCACGGCGTCATAGGGCTCGGAGACGCCCACGTTGGCGTTCATGGTGCCGTCGGCCGGGTAGAGGCCCTGGCCGTTGGTGTAGATACCCTCGCCCATGGCGCCGGAGTTTGCCCAGCTCGCGGCCGTGGAGAGGTCGTATGCGTAGGTGTCGGTCGTGCGACCGGAGGGATTGGTGCGCCCCCAGAGCGCGTCCACCACGGCCCGCGCGCCCTCACCGCCCGTGCAGCCCACCAGGAGCGCGGCGTCAACGCCGGGCGTGGTCTCGAGCTCGCCCAGCTCCATGGCGTTTGTCGAGTTGACCAGGACCACCACGTGCTCGTAGTTCTTGCCCACGTAGCGCAGCAGGTCCTCTTCCTCCTGGGAGAGCTCCAGGTAGCTGCGGGTGACGTCGATGTCTACCACGCCGCCGCGGGCGTCCACCTTGTACTGGGCGCGCGGGCAGTCGATGCTCTCTCCCGCCGTGCGCGAGATGACCACCAGCGCCGTGTCGGAGTACTTCCGCGCGTTGGACAGGAGGTCGTCGGAGTAGCAGCTCTTGTCGTAGATGGAGGGCTCGTACAGGCGGCAGAACTCCGAGGCACGGCTTGAGAGGGCGCCCACGCTCTTGTACGGGCGCTCGCCGCAGAAGCTGCGGTACATGTCCGCAAGCTGCGTGTTGTACGAGACGCCCGCGTCGCTGAGGGCGTCCAGCAGATCCGTGGTCTGGCCGGAAACCTGGCCGGAGCCGGAGCCGGAGGCCACCCACTGCGTGGAGGCCCAGCCAAAGACGTTGACCTGAGCGCAGCCCTCGGGAAGGGGCAGGGCCTCGCCATCGTTCTTGAGAAGGACCAGGCCCTCGCCCTCTATGCGCTGGGCAAGCTGGGCGCCGGCCCGCATGGTGGCGTCCTTCTCCTCCGAGGTGACCTCGATCTTGTCGCCGCCCAGGTAGGACTCAACGGTGTCTCCCATGAGGGCCATGGCCACGTTTGCGGCAACCACGCCGACAACGGCCGCCACGGCCAGCACGCGAGACCCCACGCGCACCACGCGCCGCCCGAGGGCCCGGCGCCGCACACGCTTCTGACCCTCCTGACCAGCGTCCCTCTGGCCCGCGTCCTTCTTGGCGTCCCTCTTGCTCCCGAGCAAACCACGACCTCCTGACAACTACCGTGAAGTAATGATAGTACCCACGTCAGCCCCTCCGACAGCCGCGCGTATTGACTCTGTAAAGGCATGTTGACGTGGGACGGGCGCGGCGTGGCTCGTGTAAAATAGCGGGCGGTCGGCGCACCGTGCGCCGCCGTCAAGCCTGCAAAGAGAAGGGTCCGCATGAAACCTCGACCTGCCAGTCGATGACCCAAGCGGTGTGCTCCCCCGAGGTCACGCCGTGAGGGTGTGATTTTCTGCGTCAACGGGCGTGCCCCGGACGCAAGACGCCAACGACCCGGCCCATGCCGGGAAACCGTTAGGAGCACAGATGATCTATCTCTCCCAGCTCATGGGAAACCCGGTCTACGCCGCAGATGGCGAGAAGATCGGTACTGTCTCTGACCTCGGCATTGCCACGGGCGAGGTCTTCCCGCGCGTCACGAGCCTTGCCTTCAAGGGCCCGGGCCGCACTCCCTTCATGATCTCCTGGCGCAAGTACGTGGACACGTACGACGAGAAGGAAATCCACCTCAAGGTGCCCGCCGTCGAGATTCGCTTCTCGTACCTGCAGCCCGACGAGGTCCTCATTGCCCGGGACATCCTCAACAAGCAGATCGTGGACACCCGCGGCATGCGCGTCGTCCGCGTGAACGACCTCAAGCTCTCCGACACCAGCTCCACCCAGCTGCGCCTGCTCGGCGCCGAGGTGGGCGCGCGCGGCATCCTGCGCTCGCTCTCCCCCGCCCTGGAGCACGTTGCCCTCAAGGTGGCCCGCACCTTCGGCCATCCCATCCCCGAGCGCATCATTGCCTGGAGCTACATGGACCTGGTCGAGCGCGACCTCTCCAACGTCAAGCTCTCCGTCTCGCACAAGACGCTCGACGACATGCACCCGGCCGACATCGCCGACATCATCGAGCGCCTTGACCCGCGCCTTCGCGGCCAGGTCTTTGCGCAGCTTGACGACGAGCAGCGCGCCGGCGCCATGGCCGAGTTCGACGACGACGCCATGGCCGCCGAGCTCATGGGCGGCATCGACGTCGTCATCAACAACGCCTCCCACCCGGGCATGGCCCCCTTCGAGGAGATGACTCCCGAGATTTGGAACTACGGCATCAAGAACGAGCTCGACCTGGTCTACAACGTGTGCAACTGCGCATGGCCGTACCTGAAGGAAGCCGAGGGCGGCGCTTCCATCATCATCACCTCTTCCACCGTCGGCCTCCAGGGCACCAACTCCCCGCAGGCCTGCCACGCCGCCGCCAAGGGCGCATGCCTGTCCCTGGCCCGCCAGCTGGCAGCTGAAGGCGGCCCCTTCGGCATCCGCTGCAACTCCGTCACCCCCGGCCTGGTGTGGACCGAGGCCATGGCCAACATCCCGAAGGAAATGGCATCCGGCCTGGTCGGTGCGCAGACCACCCAGCAGGCTATCGACCCCATGGACATCGCCTACGCTTACCTCTTCCTGGCCTCCGATGAGGCTCGCCAGATCACCGCAGCGAACCTTCCCGTCGACGGTGGCTGCGCCGGCGCTGTGACCGGCGGCATGCAGGGCGAGATCGAAGGCTAATCGGTCCCTGACCGCACGACTGAGGCTAACAAGGCAGGGGCGCGATTCCATGGAAGGGTGCCCCTTGGCCTCGGTTTTGCTTGGAGAAAACGCGATTTACAGAAGAGATTAGGGGGAGGAAATGAGCAAGTTCAAAGGTCCCCAGGGCTTTGGTGAGTGGATGAACATCTGGATGAACATCGCTATGGGCATCATCATCACTCTCGCTATCAACATCGCCGTCTGCATGCAGGTGGGCATGAACGTCATCACGCCGGAGGCCGTTATCGCAAGCTGGGTTTCAAGCTTCGTCATCGGCTACACGGTGGGCAGCATCGGCGACCCGATGGGCTGGGCCCTCAAGATTGCAGGGGCTATCAAGGCGAACGGCTTCGTCACTTGGATTATCCAGGCTATTGTCCTGGGCACATACTTCGGCATGTTCATCCTCTGTGGGAACATGCTCATCAACAACCTGTCCGACGGTATCGGTGCGTTCCTCGGCGGCTTCGCAACCTGGGCTGGCTTTGTTGAGATTGCGGCAATCATCGCCGTATTCGTGATCGTCAAGCCCTTCATGGCGCTTTCGGCTGTGCTTTCCGGCTTCAATCCCGCAAAGGCCGAAAAGGCACAGCAGCACTAACAACCTATCAGCTCGCTTCAATACCCCTGCTTGCTTCAGGGGAAGGCAAACTCATCTTGAATTGGAGCAATCATGAAAAATAAGTTCTATCCGAAGACCTTCGAACGCGGCTACATCGGTAACCTAGAGGTCGAGAACCGAGCGATCCGCATGCCGATGGGCACCGAGCTGGGCAACCCGGACGGCTCTCCCAGCTGGGCCTCCCTCAAGGCGTACGCTGAGGCTGCCGACGGCGGTACCGGCATCGTGTTCATGGACAACGCCGGCGTGACCCAGTTCCACCATGTCGGACTTTCCCTGGCCAGCGACAACTACATCGGCCCCATGTCCGTCCTCGCTAAGACCATCAAGCAGCACGGGGCCATCCCCGGCCTGCAGATCGTCCATCCGGGCCGCGACGCGGCGTTCGTGCGCGGTGACGACCTGATCTCCTCCTCCCGCATCCAGTGGGAGCCCTGGTACGAGAACGGCGGCGCTGTTCCCCGCGAGCTCACCATCGAGGAGATCCACGACTTCGTCGGTTACTTCGGCGACTGCGCACTCCGCGCGCAGACTGCGGGCTTCGAAATCATCGACGTCCACGCGGCATGCGGCGTCCTGCTGAGCAACTTCCTCTCGCCGCGCAACAACACCCGCAACGACATGTACGGCGGAAGCCTGCACAACCGCGCTCGCTTCCTGCTCGAGGTCATCCGCGACATCAAGAAGAAGTGCCCCAGCCTCCCGCTGGCTATCCGACTCTCCGGCATCGATTTCGAGCCGGGCGGCATCACCGTCGAGGAGACCTGCGAGGTCGCCAAGATGTGCGAGGCAGCCGGTGCGGACGCCATCAACATCACCTGGGGTTCCCATGCAGAGGTCATCAACGCGGCCGGCCTGCTCTCCAAGCACGGCGCCAACCACGTCGAGGCAGCGAAGATGATCAAGGACGCTGTTAGCATCCCCACCATGCTGTGCGGCGGCATCTACTCCCCCGAGATCGGCGAGAAGCTGCTCGAGGACGGCGTCTGCGACTTCATCGGCATCGGCAAGCCAGCGCTCGCCGACCCCATGTGGGCCAAGAAGGCGGCTGAGGGGCGTCCTGAGGATATCAGGCCCTGCATCGGTTGCGGCGTCGGCTGCCATGACCGCGGCATGCTCTCCGGCGGCGTCGTCCAGTGCGCCGTCAACGCGGCCCTGTACAAGTTCGACGAGCCCGTCTACCCGCAGGCTGAGGTTCCCAAGAAGGTTATCATCATCGGCGCAGGTCCCGCTGGCTGCGAGGCTGCCATCACCGCGAAGAAGTGCGGCCATGACGTCACCATATACGAGAAGCGCAAGATCGGCGGCGTTCTGAAGGAGGCTACCGTCTCCGACAGCAAGGAGGACCTCGGCTACCTCATCACCTACTACGAGACCCAGCTCAAGAAGGAGGGCATCGAGGTCATCTACGAGGAGGCCACTGCAGACACCGTTGCAGCCGGCGGCTTCGACGTCGCCATCGTCGCCTGCGGCGCCACCGTGCGCAACCTCAACATCGACGGCCAGGACGACCCCTCCGTCGTGTACGCGATGGACTTCCTGGACAACGACTGTAAGAGCGACGCCGACAGGGTCGTCGTTGTCGGCGGCGGCATCGTGGGTGCCGAGACCGCCCTGATCCTCGCGGAGGAGCAGGGCAAGGGCGTCACCATCACTACCCGCTCCCCGGAGTTCTTCGTCCCCGGCGTCATGGGTATCGCCTACATGGTTCGCCTTGGTATGACGGGCGTCACGATCAAGCCCTCCACCCAGCTCGTCGCCGTCAAGGACGGCAAGCCCATGTTCGCCGGTCCCCGCGGCCTGGAGACCCTGGACGTCGACCAGACCATCATCTCCTCTGGCTTCGTCCCGACCTTCAACCAGTTCCGCGCCCAGATCGAGGAGAAGTGCGAGGACGTCAGGGTCATCGGCATCGGCGACTGCAAAGCCTCCCGCATGGTCATGGACGCTGTCCACGAGGGCTACATCGCTGGCTGCAACCTGTAGCCAACACGGCGCTGAAGCCAAGGGCCCACACCCTTGATTTGAGGCGCTTCTGACCAAACGGGCCGGAGGAGCTGGCAAGCAGCTGCGCTGCCTCCGGCCCGTCGACTGAGGGCAGCATGCCAAGCCGGTACGCATGCAGGATATGGACCTCACGGATTGTTGTTCCGGCAAAGCGCGTGTCTTACTGATTGGAGGAACGATGGAGGAACGCGACTTCGACATCATTGTCGTTGGGTCCGGGTGCGCGGGCGCGGTTGCCGCGTACGTGGCCGCTTCCGCGGGCAAGAGCGTGCTCGTGGTCGAGCGCGGGAACAGCGCCGGAACCAAGAACATGACGGGCGGGCGCATCTACGCCCATGCCCTGAAGGAGGTCTTCCCGAACTTTGAGGATGAGGCCCCGATCGAGCGCAAGATTACGCATGAGCGCATAGCCATGATGGACCCCTCGCGCAACATGTCCATCGACTTCACCAGCCCGGAGCTCGCCGTGGAGGGGGCGGACTCCTACAGCGTCCTGCGAGGCCCCTTCGACCAGTGGCTCGCCAGCAAGGCCGAAGAGGCGGGCGCGGAGTACATCTGCGGCATCGTCGTCGAAGAGCTGCTGAAGGACGACTCCGGCCGCGTAACGGGCATCAGGGCCGGCGAGGACGAGATCACCAGCCAGGTCCTGTGCGAGGGGTGCAACACGATCCTCTCCGAGCGCTGCCTAGGCAACCCGCGCCCGAAGCCCTCTCAGATGGCCGTCGGCATCAAAGAGGTCTTCGAGCTTCCCTCCAACGTCATCGAGGATAGGTTCCTCGTTCCCGAGGGGGAGGGCGCGGCCATGCTCTTCGTGGGCGATTGCACCCACGGCAACGTCGGCGGCGGCTTCCTCTAACCCAACAAGACCTCGATCTCCCTGGGCC
>OKRW01001441.1_pt1 | contig 20321 bp, 18 predicted proteins | sample 1601151 | NCBI WGS metagenome assembly OKRW01 (sample SAMEA3541471, study PRJEB24748) | human gut metagenome | biome: human gut; feature: human-associated habitat; material: faeces | place: China | collected 2012 | reverse complement strand
GCGATGAGCTCGCCAGCCTCGGCCATCATGGTGGACTCGTACTCGCTGCCCAGGTAGATGGTGTAGCCCAGGCCGACGATGTTCACGCCCGCTTCGCGCATGGCGAGGATGGCGTCCAAATCGTAGAGCTGGGGCGAGTAGGGATCGTCCTGCGAAGTCTTCACCAAGTTGGTCTTGGAGTTCATCTTCACGAGGTAGTTAATCTCGGGATAATCAGCGGCATACTGGGCGATAAGACCACGTTGACCAGCCAAAACACCGCACACGCCCTGACGGCCGATCTCAAAGAGATGCTCGGGCTCGGCGTCGGCCAGGTCGATGCCCTCGCCGTAGAAGTCCTTGTTCAAATGCTCGATCTTCTGGTCGCATGCGAAGAGCATGAGTCGACCGGTTCCACGCGTGGCCTTCAGGTAATTGTCGATGTATTCCTCGCGGGACTCGGGCATGACGTCTGCGGGAACACGAACCTGATCACGGGTGATTTTCGGCATGTTGATCCTCCTTTTAGGATGCGATATAAGGCGCCGCGGCCGAAACATCGGCAATTCGTCAGGCGACGCACGGAAGATATTCTAGCAAAAGGGAGGCCTGCGCGCCGCGCGCGTCGGCAAGCGATATGCGACGCAGGCAAAAGCAGCCGGTGCCTGCCGTCAGAACCATTCCTTCTTATTGAAGACGTAGATTTGCTCGAATTCCGTCTGCGATTTGGAGAGGTACAGCACGCCTTCGACGATGGAGATGACCACCATGGCAAGACCCGCGAGCCCCAAAGAGAAAATGCTGCCCACGATAGTGACGGCGAGCATGATGAAGCCCGGCGTGTTGTAGCCCAGGTAGAACTTGTGGATGCCGAGACTGCCGAGGAAGATGGCCAAAAGCCCCGCCGCCACATGGTCTTTCGTGTTTGGGGCAGCCTGCGCGTAGGGCTGCTGGTACGGCTGGCCATAGGGCTGGGAGTACGCCTGGTTCGCCTGCCAGGAACCTTGCGACTGCTGGTAGGCTTGACCGCCTGGCTGCTGATAGGCTTGGCCGTTTGCTTGCCAGCAGGTTTGCCCCCAGACGTCGCTCGCCTGTTGGGAGGACTGGCTCCATGCGTCGTGGCCTTGCTGGTAGGCCTGGCTCCAGGCATCGTGGCCCTGCTGATTCGACTGGCCTGCCCCGCCTGGCTGGTCCGCCCCGCCGATTTCGCTTGATCCCTCGGGCTGTCCGTCCAGAGTCTGCTTCTCGCGCGCCACGCGAAGGCGCTCCTGCGCTTCTTTCAACGCCGCTTCGGCGGCGGCAATCTCATCGTTCATGTTGTTGGAATCGCTCATGGGAAAACCTTTCGACCTGCGTCCTCGAACTCATGATAGCCGCAGGTAGGCGCAACCCGCGATTGCGTTACGCGCCCGTTATCGAGCCGGCACCTCGCGGAATACCGGCGTCCACGGGCGTCACGCACTTGCCGCCCGCACCGACGTTATCAATCGTTTTCGCCTTTATCGTGATGGAAGAGGTTCATGATCTTGTCGCGGAAGACAATCGCAACGATTGCGATGACCGCAACGACCGCAAAGATGATGATGCTTTGCGTGATGTTACCGTCCACCAGGCCGTTTGCCGCATAGGTTGAGATGACGATACCCGGGATGCGGCCCACGTTCGACAGAACGAGGAAATCGCGCATGCGCATATTCGTGAGCGGGACCAGGTACGTGAACGTGTCTTTGGGCATCGCGGGAATCAAGAACAAGATGAACACCACAATGGACAGTTTGCCGCTTTCCTCGAAAGCGTTGAATTTGTCGAGGTATTTCGTGGGAACCATATCCCGCACGAACGGCGCGCCCAGACGATGAACGACCGCGAACACGAACGCGCTCGAGATGATGCATCCGAGCAAGATGACCGCGGCGCCGAGCCAGGGGCCGTACATCATGCCCGCTGCCATCTGAACGACCTCACCGGGAATGAACGCCACGACGATCTGCATGAACTGCATAGCCAAAAGGATGAGAAACCCTAGGGGGCCCGCATTGCGCACGTCGTCGATCACGCGGCTGAGCCCGCCCGGCTCGAACACCTCATGGATGTAAGGCCAGATCAGGATGACAACGATGACCATCAATGCGAAAAACGCGATAAGCCCGCCAAACTTGAAGATATCGCCGCGCGTCATCTCGCGACCGCGAACCGTAGTGACCTCCTGCGCTTTCTCGCGCGCGGCCTCGCGACGTTCGTGGGCACGCTCTTTCACCGTCTCGCGGTGCCCGCTTGCGCGCTCGGGCTGAGCCGGCGTCTCCACCTGTGTTCCTTTTCCACCCGACGAGGCTTTCACCTGCGGATTTTTCAGGCTGATGCTTCCATTGCTCACTTCAGAATCGCTTTCTGCATTGCTTTGCACGCGTCTCACCTAGTCGTCCCGACGAGCCTTGTCGAACTCTTCTTTGAACGCCGAGAACATGCCGCCGGCAGCCTTGAGCTGGCTGCCAACTGCGCGCCCGATTCCCTCTGACGCCGAATCCTGAGAGGCCTTCTTCGCCGGCTTCTTCTTCGGAGCCTCATCGGGGACGACCTCGGCTGCATCCTCTTCAACGTCGTCAACGGCAAGGGCTTCCTCGTCGGTTGCGCGGTTCTTCTCGGGCTTGGGGCCGCGCGCCTTGTCGTATTCCTCCTTGAACTCGGAGAACATGCCCGTCGCCTTGCCGATTTGCTTGCCGGTCGCATAAGCTCCCTTGTTCACCGCGTCGCCAGCAGCGTGTGCAGCCTCGTTGACCTTGGGTTTTACCTTATCGACCGCGGTATGCGCCTTGTCCATGGCGACAGCGGTGGCGGCACCCGCCTTCTCGGCAGCGCCCCCTTCGACCGCGATTTCGGCCGCCTCGTCCTTCACCAGAATGGCACCGAGGACGGGGTTCTCGTCCGATCCCTCGTATTCCCCCGCAAGCGCGCAACCGATGCCTCGGCGAAATCCAAGCACGAGATCGCCTGGGACCGAGCGCGTGCCCAAAAGCGCGTTTGCCGTCGCCCCCGTATCGACCAAGAAAGACTCGACCTTGCCTGTCACCAGGCTAAACGTCACCACGCCAACGGTGCCAAGCGTCGCGCCCGACTCGGTGACCACAGGCATTCCGCCCCAGATGACGCAGTCGTCCAGGCGCACGTCGATCGCCTTGCAGGCCGCCTTGTCGCGCGTTTTCGCGTCATCGGCGAGCACGATGCGCCCGTCCTCGAACTCAAAACCGTCAAGCGAGACGAACAGGTCCTTGCGGTGGAACATCCAGAGCAAGTCGGGGCGCTTGACCATGATGCCGATGCACCGGCGCTCCTTGGGATGGTAAACGAACGCGCGCACTTTGCCGATGCGCTTCGACGCGTTCTTCCCTCCCATGACGCGAACGTTGTAGAGTTCCTTGGTTGTGATGAGATTGCTTGCCATTTCGTCCCCGGAAAATCAGAGGGGCGCGCTGTGCGCGGCGGAAACCGCACACGAGCATTGCGCCCCTTTCACATGCGCTCTTGGTGCGAGCGCGTCGTCCTGCTGTTGGTTACGCCTGTTCACCTTCGGAAGCACCCGCAGCCGGCGCCTCGTCCTGAGCGACCTCGACCGGAATCTCTTCGGAGGCCGCTGCCGCAGACTCCTCGGCGTTCTTAGCGACTTGCGCGGCAATGCGGGCGCGGGCTGCCTCGATCTTCTCGCGGAGGTCATCGGTGCCATCGGGAGCAGGCTTCACACCGCTTTTCGCCTCCTGCACGCGGGAAGCGGCTGCACCGTAGATTTCCTGCCCCTTCGAGGCGACGGCAGAAACGACGTTCTGACCCTTGGCGACGGCGTCCTGTGCAAACGACTGAGTGCGCGTAGCAGCCTCAGGACCTGCAACTTCTTCCACAACCTGCTGTGCGGTGGAGGCGGTTTGGGCTCCCAGCTCCTGAGCTTCGCCCCACACGGCATTCGCCTTCTCAGCAACCATGTTGCGAGTCTCGCTGCCCGTGCGCGGTGCGCACAGAAGCGCCGCGACTGCACCGACAAGACCGCCTGCCAGAAAAACTCCGAGTTTGTTGCCCATAACGGCCTCCTTCAAGACGTTTTCTCGATGCGCTCATTATAAGTGCTCACAGGGCAGCACCGCCCAAAATCGCGACCCCTCCACTATTCGGCTGCCGTTTCGTTGATGAGGGGCGGGCTTTGGGTACAAGAAAGGCCCGCGAACGGGCCTTTCTCAATGATTAGCTTGCCAACGGTTCGCCTAGCAGAAGACAGCACCACGCTCTTTCGCGTTGCTGACCAGCTCGTTCAGTACGGCTGACAGGCTCAAGCCGCCCGCCTTGCAAGCCGCGGGGAACAGCGAGGTCTCCGTCATGCCCGGGGACACGTTGGTCTCCATCACGCGCGCCTGCGCGCCGTCCCAGATCAAGTCGATTCGGCCCAAGTCGCGAAGGCCGTACGCGCGATACACCTCCAAGACCGCACGCTCGATCTCCGCGCGAATCGCCTGGGCATCGGCCTCGTTCGAGGACAAAGACTCATTGCGCACCGGCGCGTAGTAGTCGACCAAGCTCGCGTCCATGCGGGCGGCGGTGTCGTAGAGCCCACGCTTGGGAACGATTTCCACCGGAGGCAGCGCATGCGCGTCCCAGCCGGTGCCGATGACGGAAACTGCCAGCTCAATGCCTTCGATCCACTGCTCGATCACCACGTGGTCGTCGTAGGACAGCGCATCGAGGATCGCCTCGCCCAGATGGTCGATATCGTCGACGCGGTGCACGCCCATCGCAGAACCGCCGTGAGCCGGCTTCACCGCCACGGGATAGCCGCCGTGAACGCGCTCCTCCACCAAATCGAGCGCCGTCGCGGCACCCATATCCTTGAAGGCATCTCGCGCGATGCAGATGCCCTGCGGCCACGAGGCGACCGCAGGCTCATCGGTGAGCTCGCGATATGCTTCCATCGTCGCGTGCAGCGAGTCCTTGTTCTGAGCACGACGGCACACGAGCGCATCGGAGCCGACGTAGGGGATGCCCAAAAGCTCGAGCAGACTCTGGATAGAACCGTCCTCGCCGTGCTTGCCGTGAAGCGCGCTATAGCACACGTCGGGGCGCTCGCTGCGCAGCGTGGGCACCAGCTCGCGCGTCGTATCGAGCGGGACGACCTTGTGCCCGGCCTCCTCGAGCGCGGCGCACACGTTCTTGCCGCTAGCCAGCGAAAACTCTCGCTCGAACGAGGTTCCGCCCATCAAAACCGCAACTTTGAGACCCATATTGTTCCCTTTCGATAGCGCCGTTCGCCTACGGCGCGGAATGTCTGCCGCTATTCTTCCGGCACCTTGATGGCGCCCGCGTCGATGAACGCGCGATAAAGCTCCAGGCGCTCCTCGATTACCTTCGCCAGGCGGCGAATCGCCTCCGTGATGTTCTCGGGCGTTTCGTAGCTGAAGTTCAGGCGCATGCAGTTTCTGCCCGTCACGCCGTCGACGTAGAAGCTATCGCCCGGGCAGAACGTCACGCCCGCCTCGAGCGCGTCGGCGAGCATACTGCCCGTGTCCACGTACTTTGGCAGCGTAACCCACAGAAAGAAGCCACCCTCCGGGTGAGTCCACGACGCCTCGGGCGGAAAATATTCCTCGAGCGCGGCGAGCATGGCATCGCGCCTTTCGCCGTAGGTCTTGATGAACTTCTGCAGCGTGCGCTGCCACGGCGTGTCCGTGAAGTAGTGCTCAACCACAACCTGATCAAACGTCGAGCCGCACAGGTCGGCGCCCTGCTTCACCAGGCTGATGCGCGCAAGCACGTCAACAGGCGCGCAGATCCAACCGATGCGAAGGCCCGGCGCGAAGATCTTCGAGATGGTGCCCAGATAGATGACGCGATCGTCCTGCGCCTTCAGCGGGACCATGTGCCCGCCTTCGTAGCGCAAACGGCCGTAGGGGTCGTCCTCGATGATCATGAAGTCGTACTCGTGAGAAAGCTCGATGAGGCGTTTGCGGCGCTCGCCTGTCATAGTGACGCCGCCGGGGTTCTGGAAGTTGGGGATGGTGTAGAGCATCTTCAGGCGCTTGTTGCCCTTGCCGATGCGCTTGAGCTCCTCTTCCAGCAAATCCATGCGCATGCCCTCATCGTCGAAGGGCACGGAGTGAATCTCGGGCTCGTAGGCGTTGAATGCGGAAAGCGCCGTTAAGTAGGTAGGGCCTTCAACCAAGACGATGTCGCCCTTGTCGAGAAACGTCTCGCCGAGCAGGTTCAATGCCTGCTGGGCGCCGGATGTGAGCAGCATCTCCTCGGGCTTCACACGGATGCCGATGTCGCGCATGATGTCGCAAAGCGCCTGACGGGTTTCCAGTCGGCCATTCGTCGAGCCGTACTGCAGGGCAACGGCGCGCTCGTCGGTGATGGCGGCGTGCACCGCCTTCTGGATGGCGCGCTGCGGGAGAAGCGACACGTCGGGCATGCCACCCGAAAGCGAGATGATGTCCGGGCGAACCGCCGCGGCGAAAAGGTCGCGCACGGCGCTCGAGCGCAAATTCCTCACACGGTCGGCGATTTTGTCGCTCGTTTGGTCGAATTTCATGTGTGCCGTAGTCATGATGCTTAGAGTACCACCGCCTCGTTAATCGCGCAGAGGGCATCCTTAAAAGCACGCAGGGCCACCAAATCGTCCGTGAAATTCACTTCCACGCGCGCGAGGCCTCGCTGCTCGTCGAGCCACTGCGTCGTTCCGACGTACGTAAAGCTTTGTGACAGGGTACCGCTTTTCTCGGCCGCCACCTGCAAATCGATGACGAGGTGCTCAAGCAAGTGGGGCAACGGCGTATGATCGATCACTGCGCCGAAAGTGGGGCCCTCGTCGTTCACGCACGCATGGTGCACCAGGTTGGGAAATCGCGCGCAGATTCGCGCGGCGAGCTCGGGCGTCGTTGTGCGGAATCCGGCGGCGACGTCGATGTTCGCCTCGATTCGCCGTGGGCGCACACAGATGCGCGAGGCGCGGATGACTTCCATCACGCGCCCTGGGATGCGACCGACTGGGATGCAGCGCCCTGGGATGCGGCCTGGGATGCGGCCTGGGACGCAGCCGCCCCAGACGCGCCCTCCGACGATAAGTCCTGCGGCGTGCGGGTGAGGACCATGGTCGAATCGCCCGAAAGCTCGGGGCTCGCCTGTTCTCCCTGGATGGCGCGACCGAGGGCGGCAATCGTCCAAGAGATGTCCTCGGAGAGCGAATTTCCCCAGGTAGTTTCCCCATCACGCAAGGCAAGCGTCTGCCTGTCGAGAGAGAAGCGATAGCGCGCCTCGCCTTCCATGTTGCCGAAGGAGAGCGAAAGCGTCTTCGCGCCCTCGTCAATCGTGTAGGAATACGTGACGTCGTCGGCGAGCTTGATGCCGTCTGCCGTGACGTCGACCGTCTTCTGCGTGCCAGCGATGTACCACGTGCCCTGGATATCCTGCGCGTCGTTCGCGAACGTCCAGCGCCAACAGGAGAAGGCGACGACGACGGCCGCCACAACGAGAACCACGGCGCCAGCGACGACAAAAGGCCACTTCCTGCGCTTTTTCGCAGAAGAAGGGCGGGGGGCGTCCTCGCGATCACGCGACGATGCGCCCCCCGTGCGCGCGGACGAGCGAGCGCCCGCGCGTTGTTGATTGCGAGAATCCACGCTCGTTATTCCACCGGCTTGATGACGTCGGTGCCCATGTAGGGAACAAGAACGTCAGGGACCTTGATGGTGCCGTCGGCCTGCTGGTAGTTCTCCATGATGGCGGCCATGGTGCGGCCCGCGGGCAGGCCGGAGCCGTTGAGCGTGTGCAGGTAGCGCGAGCCCTTGAAGTTCGCCGGGTCTCGATACTTGATGTTGGCACGGCGCGCCTGGAAGTCACCGCAGTTCGAGCAGCTGGAAATCTCCTTGTAGCCGTTGTAGCTGGGCAGCCACACCTCGACGTCGTAGGTCTGGCGCGCGGAGAAGCCCAGGTCGCCCGTGCACAGCGAGATGACACGGTACGGAAGGCCGAGCTGCTGGAGCAGGTATTCCGCCTCGGCGGTCATGCTCTCGAGCTGGTTGTCGGAGTCCTCCGGCGTGGCGAACTTCACCATTTCAACCTTGTCGAACTCGTGCTGGCGGATGATACCGCGCGTATCGCGGCCCGCCGAGCCCGCCTCTTCGCGGAAGCACGGGGTGAACGCGGTGTACCAACGCGGCAACGTGTCGGCGTCGAGCACCTCGCCCGCGTGCAGGTTCGTGAGCGTGACCTCGGCGGTCGGGATGAGGAACATGTCGCCCGACACGTGGTAGGCGTCGTCTTCGAACTTGGGCAGCTGGCCGGTGCCCACCATGGTCTCGCGCTTCACGACCACGGGCGGCCACCATTCCTTGAAACCGCGGGAGGTATGCGTGTCGAGGAAGTAGTTGATGAGCGCGCGCTCGAGGCGCGCACCCGCACCGCCGAGCACGGTGAAGCGGCTGCCGGAGATTTTGTTGCCGCGCTCGAAATCGAGGATATCGAGGTCAGTGCCGAGGTCCCAGTGGGGCTTTGGCTCGAAGCCCTCTGCCGCGAAATCGCGCGGGGTGCCCCAGCGACGGCGCTCAGGGTTCTCGGTCTCGTCCTTGCCGACGGGCGTCGCGGCGCAGGGGATGTTGGGCACGTGCAGCATGAGGTCATGCAGCTCGGCATCGATGGCCTCGCGCTTCGCGGAGATCTCGTCGAGTTCCTCGTTGATGGCGCGGACGCGCTCCTTGGCGGTCTCGGCCTCGTCCTTTTTGCCCTCGCGCATCATCTCGCCGATGGACTTCGACGCGGCGTTGCGCTCCTGTTGAAGCGCCTCTTCCTTCACGATGGCGGCGCGGCGGTTCTCGTCAAGGCTTGAGAAGCGCTCCGCATCCCATGAAGCGTTGCGGTTCTTCATCGCCTCGGCGACTGCTTCTTGGTTTTCGCGGACGTACTTGATGTCTAACATGAGACGCGCTCCTTCTTGCCTTCGGGCCGTCGCTGCGCACACCTCGCGCGCAGCCTTGTTTTACACGGTCGAACCAGTATAGCGCAGCGAAAACCCCACGGGGCCACATGCCCAAGCCTTCACGCGAAACGAAGACGTGAGCGGAGCGAAACGTTCGTTGTTTTGCCCAATATGCTGGACAAATTTCCCTACATTTTGTTCAGCATATTGGACAAATCAGCGCCGCCTTACACGCTCTCGTATCTCGAGAGTATTGGAGCAAAAAGCCCAGCGAGGGGCGCCCGCTGCCCAGACCTTCCCCGAACGTGGAATCTTCGCGCGAGGCGTGCGCGGTATACTGGTTCACGTTATGCTTATGCGGTTGCGACAACGAGCCGCAACGCGCCACCTCCGAAGAAGCAACGAGGCCAACATGGATATTACCGAGCTGTACCATTTTCTTTTCGAGACACCTGAAGGTGTCGGATGCCTGGTCGGCATCTGCCTGGTGCTGAGCCTGATCGTCTGCGTGATCATGGAGCGCCGCACGCGCAAACGTTTCGCGGACCGCCCGAAGGGCGAGGACGATTGGTCGATCTTCGACGATGACGACGAGGACGAGGAAAAGGAAGACTAGCAACATGACAAGCGCGAACGACCTGCATCTCTATGAGCGCCGCGACGACTACATCCCGCGCGTCGCCGCCGTCCACGACCTGTGCGGGTACGGGAAATGCTCGCTCGGCGTGGCGATTCCCGTGCTTTCCGCCGCAGGTTGCGACGTGTGCCCCGTGCCGACAGGGCTGTTCTCCAGCCATACCGCCTTCCCCGGCTGGTACATGCACGACACGACGAGCATCATGGAAGATTACACGAACGCATGGAAGGGCATCGGGGTCGAGATCGACGCCGTGTACTCCGGCTTTCTGGGCGCACCCGAGCAAGTCGATCGCATTCGCAATTTGTACGCTACCTACCCGAGCGCGCTGCGCGTGGTCGACCCCGTCATGGCTGACCACGGCAAGGTCTACCCCACCTACACGCCCGAGCTCTGCGACGCGATGGCCGAACTTGCCGCCGGCGCCGACATCCTCACGCCGAACCTCACCGAGGCTGCCATCATCTTGGGCGAGCCCATCGGCGACGACTGGTGCGGCACCGACATCTCCGACGCGGAGGCGGCGCGCATGATCGATGCGCTCGTCGCGAAGGGCGCCAAGCATGTGGTGCTCAAGGGCATCCAGCGCGAGGGCGAGAGCGTCATCCGCAACTTCGTGGGCGGCGTGGACTGCGACATGTTCGAAGCCTCAAACGAGTATTTGCCCTACATGTTGCACGGCACGGGAGACCTGTACTGCTCCTGTCTGATGGCGGCCGTCATGGCTGGCCGCAGCCTGCGCGACGCCGTCGTGTTCGCGGGCGACTTCACGCACGACGCGATGATCGTGTCGGCCAAGCAACCCGATTTCAAGAACCGCGGCGTGAGTTTCGAGCCGCTTCTGGGGAAGGTCGCCCAGCTTTTAGGGTAGAAGCGAGCGGCCTACTGCCTGATTTTGTCGGGAATGCCCAGGGCGGCAAGTACGACGCCCGCAAGTCCGGGCACGATCGAGCCGATGAGCGCCATCGTGCTCGGCGGCGTCCACGACGCAGGGTTTGCCGCCCACGCGGCAGCGCACACGCCGAGCACAAGGACGACGGCGCCTACAAGTGCAGCCGCGACATCAACCTTGCGCGACATTCCCCAGCGGGAAAGCGCGCTCATCGCCGCCGCAGCGATAACCCAGCTCGCGAACACGCACCACGTGCCCGGCTTCAGCAGCATGCCGCCAAGGCGCGCCTGCGTCTGCGCACCGATCCCCGTACTCGAAAGCACCGCCGACGCCACCGCATCGGGGTCGGTGACGGCGTTGCTTCCCGCCGAAACCGCGCCCGACATCGTTGCGTAATCCCAGTACATCGGCGCATTCCAGTCGACCATGCCCGACGTTCCCAAGCTGCCGAGAGCAATCGCGCAAAGACCGGCGAACGCCGCCGTTCCCGCCGCACGGGCGACCGAGACGATCAAACTGCCCGCAACAACCGGTGAGAGCGGCGCGAAACCGACCGCCCCCGAAAGCGGGCCCAAAAGGGCTGCGACTGCAGGCGCATCGGAGCCGCGCGCGACAAACCACCACCAGGCGACGGTGCCGAGGAAGAGAAGGATCCCCGGCGCGTAGGCGCCGTTCGCCGTGAGAGACACCCCCAAGATGGCGAACGCCGAGAGCGCTCCCACATGGGGTTTTATCGCCGCGAGCACACACACCGCCGCAAGCAGGCTCCAAAACACCGGGTTCGAAAACACGCCAGGGCCGAAGGCGGGGAAGTTCACGAGCGCAACCGCGCCCACCAAGGCTGCCGCGGCGACGGACACCACGCGCGCAACCACTGCCATCACGCGGGGCGTCAAGTGCTCTGCGAAGGGGACGCGCGGCGCGGCGGGCGCAGGTTCCCCTTCGCCGTCCTCGTCTTCCCCTTCCCCATCGACTCCGTTGACCAGGTGCGATAGTTCCGCTTTGCCCGCCTTCACATCGCCCAAGTAGGGCATGAGCTCCTCGTCGAATTCCCGCACCGTGGCGTATCGCTCCGCCGGGTCGGGGTCGAGCGCATAGAAGATCACGTCGTCGATGCCCTCTTCCACGTCGTCCCAGCACAGCGAGGGAAGCACGAGCTCGGCGTTTTCAATCGCCGCCGCGGCGCGGGGCAGGTCGCGCGCGAAGAAGGGATTGTCACCCACGAGCATCTCGTAGGTCAGGCTCGCAAGCGCCCATTCATCGCAGCGGGCGTCGAGCGCCTCGGAGCGCATCTGCTCGGGCGGCATGTAGCCGATTGTGCCGCCGCCTGCACGCCCCGTGCCATTGGCATCGGCAAGGGTCGCGAGGCCGAAGTCGGTCACCTTCACCTCGCCCTGACGGTTGATCAGCACGTTTGCGGGCTTGATGTCAAGATGCAGCACGTTGTGGGAATGCGCAACCTCGAGCGCGTGCGCGATGCTCGAGAAGACGTGCGCCACTACATCGAGCGTGAGGTCGCCGTCGTGCTCGCGCAAGAACCGCTCGAGCGTCGTCCCTTCCACGTACTCCATGATGAGGTACGCCATGGAGTCTTTGACCTCGAAGTTGTACACCGTGACGATATTCGCATCGCTGAACTGGGCGATCGCCCGAGCTTCCGCGAGACCGGGGATGTCGGAGGCAAGGGGGTCCTCGGAAGAGTCGAAATCTTCGGGACCTTCATGATTTTCGAAGTCGCCAGGGCCGACGGGGCCACGGTCCGGCCCGAAGCCCGAAGCAAAATCCCCCGGCAAAACCGCGAGCGCGGAGGGCATTGCCACCCCTTGATCTTCGGGAGCGTCTTCCCAGGGGGGAATGTCCTCAAGGCGAACGACCTGCGTCGGCGCCGATGGCGCGGCCTCGCCTTCGACACGCGCATGACGGGCCGCCTTCGGCTGATCGGCGGGCGCGACCTGGTTCGAGGAGCCAGGCGACACCCTCGGCAGCTCGATGCACTTGATGGCGACCTTGCGGCGCATCTGCGTATCCCATGCGACCTGCACCGTCGCGAAGCCACCCGCGCCGGCTTCCGACATCGGGCGATAACGATCGAGTATGAGCTGTTTGCCTGCCATGCGACTCCGAGTCCGTTTAAGCTGAGTTTGCTATCGAGAAGTATAGCCAAGCCGAGCCCGCGCGTCCCCTTCGAAAGCGAGATGCGACAGCGCACCGCCCTGAACGCCAGGACGACACGAATGCACGAACGACCTCGCCGCGTTGGAAACCACCTTGCCCCGTTACGACACCTCACGCCCCAAACGTCCTACATCAGGAGCAGGCAGGCAACCACAAAGGCAATCGAAGCCAGCGCGAATCCTCCGACGATGACCCACGTCGCAGGGCGCGCCCAGTTCATCGTCCAACCTACGCCGAAACGTTTGGGCAGAATCAGGCTCGCATCGTCTTTGTTCCAGTAGAAGATGCCCGCCTTCCAGTGCTCGTCATTGTCGGCGATTATGTCGCCGTTCTCTTCCAAGCGCTTGACCAGGCGCGACCCCGATTGTCCGTAGACAACGGAGACGGCGATCGTCGCACCAACGAAAATCACAGTCACCGCAAAAATAAGCGCCATGGTCACGAACAGCGACAGGACCTCCGCCATCATCAAGACCATTACGAATCCCAGCACCGCCGTAAGCACCGATCCGCCAACGAGAAGCAGGATGCATTCGGCGCGGGCAAAAGCCCCGTAGGCATACGCCGAGATGGCGGGTCGTGCAGGGTCGATGTCTTTCTTCGACCGAATCGTCATCCAGTGGCTAAAAATGAAGCACGCGGCCATGAACGCCTCGAACAACAAGGGAAACGCGATGAGCGCAGGGCCTTTCGGCGTCCACTGGTTCACGTTTCCTGCGAAGTCGAAATGTGTAGGGACCAAATCAGGAGCGGACGGGTAAAGCGCAAGCCCAATGGCAAGCGTGATGAGCGCAATGGGCGCGTACACCACGTTCCATGCGAGAGACGGAGGCGCAGGCGCCTCCTCGAAACCGATAAGCGCAACTGCCTCATCGCGCTCGGCTTTCCAGCCCTCTTCCCTCTTGATGGCCTTGACTCTTTTGCGGTAGTGAAGCATCAAGGCGAACGATACGACCAGGGGCACCGTTGCCGCTGCGACAATTGCCGCAGCGAGGATTGCGTTCGATGAGGCGGCATCGACCGCCGGATCCATCTTCCCAAGGGCGGCGCTCAAAACGAGGGCAAGCGACACCGCGCAGATAAGGGTCACCGCGAGGACCGCCACCGCATAGCGGTTCCGGAATGAGATAAAGCGCTCGTCGGCTTGCGCCGATTCGGGGATGGTCACCGCGAAGCACTCGTTTTTCTTCATGAACCATGGCGTTGCGGCGAGAAGCGCTCCAGAGAGAAAGACAATCGCGATGAGAAACGCCATAAGGATGAGGGAATCAGTCATTGCCGACCTCCTTTGGGGGCAAGTTGCCTTTGCTATTTGAAGGATCTTCGGTCTCGAAGGCATGCGCGACCTGGGATTTCGCGATGGTCATAAAGCTTTCGGGCGTGCCACCTCTCGCGCGGTGTTCGAGCGCCAGGCGGTAGATCCCACTCGCCATTCGCTCGTCGCCTATCGTCTGATGGCTTGGCGCGCCGATGCTTTGCGCGTTTGCGATGAAAGCGCCCTTGCGTCCCCGCATGGCAACGTACCCCTCGTCCCGCAAAACGGCATACGCCTTGTTGACCGTGTGGAGATTGATGCCCAAATCGGCCGCAAGTTGACGAACGCTCGGCAGACTGTCACCCGGCGAGAGTTCGCCGCGAGCGATTCCTTCGATGATTTGATTGCGAATCTGCAGGTAAATGGGGGCTTCGTCCGATTGATCAATCCGAATGACCACAGGTGCCTCCTCGTATATTTGATGAGTTTGACTTTGCCGGCCGAGTCGGTTTCTCGCATTGTCTTTTTGTTCTATTGGTAATATAACAGGTAGAACAACACTATGCAACCAGGAAGATGCGAAGGAGCGGCGTCTCAAACAATCGCGCCCCACTTTCGCCGCACAAGAAGGCCTAGTGGATTTCCGCGGAAGAAGGCAACAATGCGGCAATGCGGTTTCCGAGCGCAATTTCCGCCAGCGCCCCCACCAGCGCCCGCCTTCGTCGCTACACTGCTCGAGACACCGGGCCGCTCGTGAGGCAAATCGCCCGATTCCTGCCCCACAAACCCCTGTCTCACTCTCATCCGCCGGACCCCTTGCCTCATCCATGAGGGTGCCCTGAGAAAGGCGGCGGCGCAACTGGGCGCGCGATCTCGTGGGCGCGCGCCGCCAGGGATGCCGCCTCGGCGCGGCGCGCTCCGCAGCCCTACACGAGAAGCATGCCAACTTGGGATATGCCAGCTTAACTTCTTGCTTGAAATCGCCCCGTCGTGGACAAAGACCGTCGATATGTGAGGAGTTAGTTTTGGGCAACTCGACCTTGAAAAAACCGACCTGGGCAAACGCAGAACTTTACGGAGGCAACCACTCGCATCGCGCTTTTCAGACTCACATATCGACGGTCTTTGTCCACGATATTGGATTTCCGCGAAAAAGGGGTCGCGTCGGTGGCCTCCCGAATGACGATGCATCAACCCATTTTGGAGGGAGGACGAGGGGTGGGCGGCTGGCGGGCTGGCGGGCTTGCGGGCTTGCGGTTGGCTGGCAGGATGGCTGGCGACAAGCTGGCGGCTAGCGGCGAGGGAGCTAACAGCGGGAGGCGACAACCGGGCAGGCGGAAGACAGTCGAACGCGGAAGGCCCCGCCCCACGCCCGACACAGAGCGAACGACAGAGCGCCCGATCCCGCCCTATGCCATGGTGTAGGGCGCGACGGCGCGCACGACGGCATCCTTCACGAGAGAGTGCTTGTCGCCGTCTTCGACCCACACGATGAGGCTCGCACGGTAACCGTACTCCATGGCCTCCGTGAAGAGCACCTGCGGCTCTTGCGACACGCCCCCGCCTGCTTTCTGCGCTGCTTGACCTGCAGCTTTGACAATCTTCGAAGCAACGGAATCAAGGTCTGCGCCACCCGCGGTGACAAGCAGCGGCACGACCACCTTCGTAAGCGGCGGCAGATGCGTGAGCGACGACTTGTTGATAACCGAGTTCGGAACCACTACGCGCTCGCCCGAAAGCGTCTCGAGCGACGTGTGCCGCCACGTCACATCGTGCACGACGCCGCGCTGCCCGCCGACCTCGATGTAGTCACCCGGTTCCACAAGCCCGGTGATGCTCACCTGCACGCCACCGATCAGGTTCGAAAGCGTATCCTGGAAGCCGAGCGAGATGGCGATGCCGCCGATGCCGAGCGCGGTAATCGCCGCAGAAACGTCGATTCCGAAGCAGCTCGACAGCACCACGCTCACGCCGACTGCCCACACGGCGATGCGAGCGATGTTGACAAAGATGCTCGACGAGGGCAGCGGCGAGTTGTCGTGTGAGAGCACGCGGCGCAGCACCTTTGTCACGGCGCGAGCCACAAGCGCCGTGAAAGCGAGCGCAATCGCCACCGTCAGCGCAGTGGAAAGCCACTCGACATGGACGACGCTCTGGATGATGCCATAGAGGTCGGACGTCTGCTCTTCGGGATCCATCTTCTTCCCCTACCGACGCAGGGTTTCCGCGTCGCTCGCAGCGACCTGCGACTTCGTCTGGGCGGCGCATCCTTCCAAGAACAGCGTCACCGTGGTGCCTACCCCCAGCTCGCTTTGCACGTCCATGTAGGAGTTCGGCCCGAAGAACCCGACGATGCGGTCGTGCACGTTCTTCACCGCGATGCCGATTCCCTTAGTCTCCTTGGGATGCATGATGCCCTGACGCGCTTCCTCGGTCATGCCCGTGCCGTTGTCGCTCACGCGCAGGTACACGTCGTCGCCCTCGACCTCGCCGGTCACCGTGATGGTGAGCTTGCCTTCAGACGGCATCGCGTGCTGCACGGCGTTTTCCACCAATGGTTGAACGAGGAACGACGGAACCATCATGTTCTCGCATTCGGGCGCCAAATCGACGTCGAGCTCCACGCGCTCGGCACCGAAGCGCGCCACCTCAAAGGAGAAGTAACGCTGCGTCTGCTCCACCTCGCGCGAGAGGTAGATGAGGCTGTCGGAATTCTCCAGCGTGCGGCGGTAGAACACCGCAAACTCGCGCAAAAGCACGCGAGCCTCGTTGGGACTCGTGCGGATGAGCGAGGCGATCGTGTTGATGGTGTTGAACAGGAAATGCGGGTTGATCTGGTTCTGGAGCGCCTTGAGTTCCATGCTCGTGGCAAGACGCGCCTGCTCTTCGAGCTGCGACGCAGCCATCTGCGTCGAAAGCAGCGTACCGAACCCTTCGGCAATCGACTTCTGAGTCTCGCTGATGCGCTTGGCGGAGCGATAGTAGAACTTCAGCGTGCCCACCACGTCGCCGCGTACCAAAAGAGGGACAACGATGGCCGCCTTGATCGTCGTGGCGTTTTCCGGGAAGCCGATGTCGATGCTGGTGAACAGTACGCGCATGTTGCCGTCGTCGAGCGTGGCCTGCGTGGCATGCGTGCGAATGTTGCCGCCGGCGGGGTTCTCGGCCTCCAGGTATCCGGCGTAACCGAGGATCTGCTTCTTGTCGGTGATGGCCACCGCGATGGCGGCTGTCGAGGGAAGCAGCAGCTGGCAGATTTCCTGCGCGGATTCGCGGTTCAAGCCGTCCTGCATGCTCTCGAGCGTCTTGCTCGCCAGGCGCAACATGGCGTCCGATTGGCGCGCGCGCACCGAATCCGGGTCCATTGACAGACGGATCACCAACACAATCGAGAGCGTGAACATGGTACCCGCGGTAATCATGATGGGAATGCTGTGGGAAGGGGCGAGCGCCGTCCAAAGAAGCGTCACGCCCGAGAGGACCGCTATGATCGCAAGCAGCATCTCGACCGTGAACACGCGGGCGACGCCTTTCTTCGGGGGGATGGTCCCCGGTGCCGCCGCATCGATTGATTTTTCCGCTCCGCTATCCTGCATGGCCGTTTCGCCCATCGTCTCGCTCCCCTATCATCAGTTTGCGCTAAGTATAGACGATTACCCGAAGATGCCGACCTCGTTCAACACAAGCATGACCGCCGCCACAATAAGAAAACACCCGAACAGCAACCGAAGCGTGCACTCGGGCACCTTCGTCACGAGCTTCGCGCCGATAACGGCGCCGGGAATGGTACCGATGACGATGGCGATGCCTGCGAGATAGTTGATGTTGCCGATGATCCCCTGCTCGATCACGCCGGGGATGGCCAAAATCATGACCGCGATGAGCGAAGTGCCCGACGCCTTTCGCATGGGGATGCCGATGATTGAGAGCATGAGCGGCACCATGATGAACCCGCCGCCGACGCCGACATAGCCAGAGGCCAAGCCTGCGACCAGGCCGATTGCGGCACCCTGCAAGAGCTGCTTTCGGGAAAGGGAGGAATCATCGGCGGTAGGAGCCGAAACCGCCGGCTCGCCCGAGGAAGTCAGCGAGGGTGTCGCGCTCGAAGAGTCACTGGTCGCCGAAGAGTCAGCGAGGGTTTCCCCAGTGCCCGAGATTCGGGCGGTCGCGGAGGCGACGCGTGCTTCGGCACGCGAACCTTCGGAAGCGCCCGAAGATCGAGTGCTGGGGGGAGCCGCAGCGTCGGCCCCTTCCGCGGGCTGGCCAGCCCGCGGAATCTTGAAAGCCTTTTTGAACATGTTGATTGCCGAGTAGCCGATGATGAGCGCCGCAACCAGCATCACGAGCCAGTCGGGGGAAAGCTGCGCGAGCCACACCCCTATAGGGGACATGCACGCACCTCCGAGGCCCGCGGCGATGCCGAGCGCGGGAATGCAGGTCTTGCCCTTCACGTGCGAAATCGCGCCCGAAATGGACGTCGGGATGATGGCGAACAGCGAGGTCGCCGTGCTCATGGTGGCGCTCATTCCGAATGCAAGGCGAAAAATCGGCACCATGACCGTGCCACCGCCGATACCGAGCAGCCCCGAGGCGATACCAATCAGCACGCCGACCAAAGCAGGGACAAAAAAATAAACGAGTGCTTCCACCATCATGTCTTTCTACTGCAGATTCACCCCAACAGGGCGTATGCCAAGGCCGCCCCCAACGGACCGCTTTCCTCGCATGCAGTGTATCGCCGAAACGCGCGCCGATTCGCCGCGAAAGGTCGACCGCGCGCATTCGCCATTAATCGGCGAGGTTCAGGCGAATCTCGCTCGTCATGCCCGGGTCGATATTGGAATATTGGGCTGCAAGCTGCTCGGGAACGCCCGCTTGGGGAACTGTAGGAGCCCCCGGTACCTGGGCACCCCCAACGCGGGAATCGCGCTCGACAACTCGGCCGTTCGCATTCGCGTCAGCCACAGCCTCCGCGCGCGACACGGCGCTGCGGACAAGGGCGGTGCTTAAGATCTGATCGCCCTCGATGCGCGACATAAGCTCCGACCACACGAATTGGAACTCGAAGTACTTCGTGCAGTTCCGCTGGGCATATTGCGCCGCCTCGGTGCGCGCCGCCTTCGCCGCCTTGCGATATGCCTTCTTGTCGGGGCGGGCGAGGCTGCGCAGAAACGCCGTGATGCGAATCCGCCGCACGATACTCGGCTCCAAAAACGGCCCCGGGTACGGCTCAAGGGACGAGGGCTTCACCTGCATGAGGTCGATCTGGGTGCGGCTGTACTCCATCTTGCGGTATTCGTAGAGCCAGCGATAGATGTCCTGGCGGAAACGCGTGCCCTCGCTCGCCGATTCGGGAGGAAGGTGATGCAGACTCCATTTGTTGTCGAACCAGATGTCGGAACCGTACATGCGCAGATCAAGCATGTAATCCAAGTCCTCGCCGCGCGGAATCCACGGGTCGAACGACAGGCGCTTGAACGCCTCCTTGTGAAGCGCGAGGCACCCGCCGCACACGTGGTTCGAGCGCGAAAGGCGCGGCGCATTCATGGCCCGCTCGATCCATTTGTTGAACGCGCTTCCCTGCTGCCAGAAGCGGTTGTACCACTTGTTCTGGCTCTTTGACAGATAGGAGCCTTCCGAGTTGTAGTAGAAACCCGTCTTCGCGAGAATGGGAATGCCCTTGCGCGTGAGCTTCCCCAAGCCGTACATCGCACGGCGCAGGAAGTCGGCGTCGGTCACCACCTCGTCGTCGTCGAGGAACACCACAGCGTCGAACCCGAGCGCGCACGCCACGACGAGGCCCAGGTTGCGAACGGCCCCGTACCCCGACAAGCCCACCTCGCGCGTGAGCTTCCCCAGGCCGAGCTGCTCCATGCGCTGCTGCACCAGACCCGCCTCCGCGGCGCCGATGACCGCAATGTGCAGCTCGGGAAAACGCGCAGCGATGGCCTGGGTCTTTTGCGCTGCCTTATGCGCGATAGAAGGCTCCGCCGCGACGAGCACGATAATCTGTCCGATTCCCTCGACCTTGGTGAGCGATTCGAGGCAACGCGGCAGATCGCCCTCCTGGGACAGGGGCGTCGGATGGTCGTACGTGGTGATAATGGAGCCGCCCTCGCGTTGCGAGCGCGTTGAGACAAAGGTGGGAATGACAACAACCGGGTTCATATGCTTCCTTTAAAGTTCGATGAGTCGGCCCCGTTTGGCCTGTTCACAGAAGCGCCCGCGAAATGCAATGGCGAATTTCGCCATCCCGCAAGGGAAAGACCTGCCGCATATCGCCCACAAGCGAACCCCATGAACCGATTCATTATATCGCTACACGCTTCCCATGGCGAAAGCGCGCAAGCCCTTCCACCGAAAGCGGAAAACGACAAGCCCAAGGTTGATTCGCGACCTCAACCGTACACTCGAGTTTCTTTCTCGTACTCAGCCG
>OKRW01001440.1_pt1 | contig 20334 bp, 12 predicted proteins | sample 1601151 | NCBI WGS metagenome assembly OKRW01 (sample SAMEA3541471, study PRJEB24748) | human gut metagenome | biome: human gut; feature: human-associated habitat; material: faeces | place: China | collected 2012 | reverse complement strand
CAATCAAGACAAAGGCTTGGCTTTACTCTTTTCGCCGATAAAGATAGTACAAAAAACGCTGTTTCCAGACTGTTATTTCAGAAAAACAATCTGAAAACAGCGTTTATATCTCCTCTCTCGTTTATGCGAATCAGAAACCCATGTTTTCAACCACTTATTTTACTTTTTCGAACCAAGGCAGGCGTTCCAGAGGAGCTGTCACTTCAATCGTTTTCGGTCCCTTGAACTTCTTACCCGTATCGTCTACCCATACACCTTCTGGCAGCATCACTTTGCGCGTGTGTTCCTTGGTCAGTACCGGGGCAACCAGATATCTGTCACCCAACATGAATTGATCCTTGCAATCAACGAATCCCTGGTGCGGAAACGCATATTCCATATGCCGGATGATCGGCTCACCGGTCTTTGCGGCATGATACGCCTGTTCCAGAATATATGCTCCCATCTTCTCATGCAGACGGGCATAATCACGGCAAATCGCCAGATGCTTTTCATCGAGGATGCGCCAAGGAGCCACCGAGAATTGCATCATCGGCATCAAGGCATGTACCTGGCAGGAACGCACGATCAGCTCTTGATCGAGCTTCGTCTGGTCTACTCCCAGGAAAGAGGCGAACTGGCCTCCGCCGATCATATCCGGACAGGCATAGGCATATCCCAGCAAACCGGCAGCAATCATATCAGGGATCAGCAGGCCGACCGCATTCCAAGAGTAATCTTTATCACCTAGACGCTGAACCAGCGCTTCACCTCCCATCTTCCATCCGGCACGATATTCGTTAAACGGGAAATCCAACCCGATCTTCGCCCAATACCGACACATATCCACTGAAGTAGCCGACTTATCGTAAAACTCCAGTTCCGGATCGTTATAATGACCGATATCACCGGCATCGAACTTGAAACCATCCGCCTCATATTTCTCCTGCATGCCGCGCAATTGTTGTTTCAGATGTTCGGCAGCGGCCGGATTGCTCAGGTCATAGCAGGCACTATAACCGTTCCACCAAGGAATGATGGCCGCTTCATTCGTCCCCCTTTTTTTGATCAGGAATCCTTTCTGCTGAAGCTCACGAAACTCCGGGCTATCCGGACTGACGAACGGGCAAATCCAGAACATGATCTTGAATCCCTGTCTGTGCAGACGATCAATCATTCCTTTCGGATCAGGAAAACGTTCGGGTTTAAAGTCGAAATTGCCATAATATTTCTGCCAGTTGTCATCCACCATGAACACGCCGACCGGAAAATCATTCTCCAATACATGATCCGCATATTTCAGGATATCCTCCTGATTCTGGTTATACATCAGTTCGATCCAGGTATTATACTGCGGCATGGAAAAGAACAACGGATCCGGCAAATCACCGGAAGGTGGGAAATGTTTGGCAGAAGCAGCCATATAAGCATCCTTCAACGTACGGCCCGCCAATACCGGCTCCATCTTCTCATAATCGGAATACAAACGCAACTCTCCATTCTCTACCTGAAAAGAAAACGGCTTGTCACTCCAAATATACCGTCCCTCCGAAGAAAGCAGAAGCGGCACGTTCTGATTGTTCAGGTTCTCGGCAGAGAGGTCGAACAAACGCAAGTCACCTTCAAAAGGCATCTTCGATCCCAAGCCGACTGCACCGCCCCACCATTTCTCTCCTTCGAGAGACGTTATTTTCGATTCGTACTTGCTCGCAGCAAAGCAGGGCAATGCCAAGAGAACCAAGAAAAGGAGACAGATTGATTTACGTGTCATAATATATTCAATGTTGTTATGTTATTTGCCGAATATTTCCACAAATATACGTTTTACTGTCGAAATACAATCTCCTTCCGGTTCGCTCGAATAAACATTTGTTGCTTTCGTCCAGCGTTCCTCGATTGCATAAAAGTCGATAGCCGCCGTTTTTCTGCCATCCAAAAGCCGAGTCTGATAATCGAACCAGGTTTTCCAGCGCATATAATAGAAATCTTTCAGGATACCATTCCATTCGCGATGGGCATAATCGCGCAAGCCGCCTTCGTCGGCCGCCAATCGGTTACCCCAAGTCGTAATCTGTACACGGGCATTCCACTCGTACAATTCCTTTTCTTCAGGAGTATCTCCGAGGCTGCGGGCACGAGCGATCCAGGTTCCAACCTTAAATTCAGGACGCGTTGCCAGCAATTCGTCCTGCAACAGGATCAAACGCAGGAAACGGTCGGAAGCATCCTTATACAACTTTTTGTCGCCAGCGGCAAAAGCGGCCTCAACAACCTTCTCCGTAAGACGTCCTTTCTCGGCGATCGCCTGGCGGACGATATCGACCAAATCATACTCGAAATTATTGTTTCCCTTGAACTCATCGGCTACAGACACCATCATGGCGGCAGCACGAATCACATCGTTCGGATCATAATAGTCTTTCATCTCCGACCAGCTTGAAACCTGATACGGATGTTCGGTAGGACGGGCACAGAATACAGATTCATGAGTTCCCTGCTGCGTATTTGCATCCGGACAGTTATAGATGGAATTGCTCAACAGTATCCAAGCGTCCTGCACCGTGGGATTGCTCTTTCCGTAACGGGCAGCCGTATACTCCCTCAACCACTGATCCTTGTCGAAACGCTGCGGACGCCAAGGCAGTTCCGTCAACAGTTCGAACATGACCGGGTTGTTTTCGCTCCCCTCCATCGTCATGCCGACTCCTTTCAGCGTTTTACCGAACGGACTTTCCTTCGCCTTATAGAACTCGTCGATCACGTGCTTCAGCTTCCCGTGTAATCCAACGTTCCCACCATAGTTCAGCAACATACAATAAATCCAGTCATGCTGTCCGAACCCGTCCTTCCGGCACCAAGTAGATGCAGGATCTCCCCACTGCGGACGGCTTTCCGCGAACAGATCCAACACGATCAGATCTCCCGCCTCCACAGCGCTTCCCTCCTGCACCAGATCCACCACGCGGGTTCCCCTGCCATGCCTGGGCCACCCAGACGGCTTTCGGATTATTCTTCTTCATCGCCTGCATAATGGCCTTTCCTGCAGCATCCAGATCCACACCGGCCACACTTCCGCCTTCGTGGAACGGGTCCATGCTGTAATAGTCTGCTTTGCCGTACAGTTTGTTCATCTCCTTATAATATAAAGAAGCGATCTCTTCGAAACGCGGATCTGTCGGTTGCAAAAATGCAGGACGGCGATACCCGTTCCATAATCCCGGATCAGAAACATTTAAACCTAACTTTTCTTTTGCGTTATGAGGAACCATGCCGGAATATCCGGGGAATACCGGTTCGATTCCGTATTCACGCATCCGCTTCACGATCCGTTTCTGTAAAGCGATCTGCTGCTTATACCAACTATCAGGATTCGGGCCGCCCCAACCTTCCAAGTTGTTCATCAACCACCAAGCCTGGAAGCCGGGACCGGCTACAAACTCGTTGATTTCTTCCTTCGTATAGCCTAACTTGCTCAGCACATTGTACCAAACGCCATCCACCCCGACCATCGCCAACGGCAAGTTAATGCCATGTAACGCCATCCAGTCGATCTCTTTCTCCCAACGCGCCCAATCCCAAAAGGCCATCGTATAGGAGAAGGTACAATAGTTGAAATCATAGCGATATTTCATATCCGTCTCATGACGTTCTTTCTGCTTCACTGCCGGCAATACCTCCGGCAATTCGGCCTGCATGCCATTCCAGGAAAGATGAATTCCGACATGATATTTCAGATACCAGTTCAGCCCGGTCGCGATACTCACATAATTATTACCCCGGATCACGACCTTGTCACCTTTCTGGTCGAGTTCGAAAAAATCGACAGGAGATTTCACCTGTTCAATCATAAATTTACGCGACGCACCTTTGTCGATACGTTCCAGCAACCCTTCGATAGGGGAAGCCGCTTTTACGGCAAGCGCAACCAGCAACATGCCGAGGATATGGATGATTTTCATTTGACAGAGATTTTATTCATTAAGATATTGACGCCATACTTTCCGTCAGGAGACACCCACCACTGCGTATCGCCGTTTGCACAACGGATCGCAAAACGATTGTCATACTGCAAACGGGCGGAGCCGTCGGGAATCCATAGGCCGAGGCTGTACATTCCCTTTGCCAGACCAAGCGGAATCTGCAAGTCGGTAGAAATCGTATGCAGGAGCGGAGTGCAGGAGCTGTCGCCCGTTTCATACGGTTGCCAGTCATTCACATTCGCATCCGTCAAGGCGACATGGCAAACCTTACCGGACTCGTCAATCAAGACCAGATAAACAGGATGTTCATTAAACAAAGTCGAGAAACCGCGGTTTATCAAAGATATTTCGACAGGATTAGCCTGTCCGGCAAGCAAAACCGCCGGAGCCGTCATCTCCTGCAACTCGATACGGTAACCGAGATGGTCCCGGATATAATCGAATACATTCCGTTCCGCTACAGAGCCATCTTTCCTGATGAAATACCCATCCGACACCGGCATATTGTTCTCCCGCAGGAATTCTGTGGAAACAGGAGTTTCCTTCCAGTACATCATCGAATACTTATCTTTCGTATTCTTTTCCTTATAGTTATGAATCACGCTAAGAGAAGTGAAATGTTGCAGGAACAGGCGGCGTGCCGTTTGCAATCCATCAATGATCCACCCGGCTTCAGGATTATCGGGGTCCTCATTCATGCTCCAGGTTCCCCAAGGTAATTCTCCGTCGACCGGAAAACAAGGAGACTCACGCACAATCTGCTCATAAGCAGGCGTACCTTCTGACATTCCGCCATCCCACTGATGCTTTTTGATCACAATAAAGTCGTCATGGAAAGAAATCCGTTTATAATCATTAGAAGCCGTATCCAGCAGGTTCTTATATTCGGGAACCCGTATCTGGACAGCCCGTCCTTCCGGTGTCATCCGGCAGATATGTTGCAAAATAGTCCGTTTCGTATCGTCCGACTTTTCGAGACCATGAAAAGAACTGTGCCATTCTCCCCAAGCACCGATCATGCCAGCCTGTACAACCTGAATCACATCCTTATTCTCTTCAAGGAAAGGCTTGAGCTGTTCCGTATGGCGAATGATGTCTTCCAATGTAGGACCAGTAGCCGCCCGCCCCAAAAACTGGGTTTCATAAGCAAAACGGAGGACCGCTTTCTTGCCTAAGGACCTTAATTTGTCAAAGAAAATACCCATTGTCCGAAAATCCTCTCCTGTCAACTCTTTTCCGACTGCTCCCGTCAAATAGAAGTAGGTCTGAACCAGTGATACGCTATCGGAAGCATAGAGTTCGGACTGTTCTTCCAGATAAGAAGTGATATCAGGATATTCTTCGGGAGCCCAGACATAGTTCTTTTCCGTTACATCCAGTGCCACTTCAAGTCGGAATCCTCTTTCGGGGTTATACAGCCCTTCCATTCCAGCCGGATCATCCGCATAAATACCCCGGAAAGTACGATGCTGCACCCCGGAATCGCAAGAGGTGAAAAATCCAAGCATCAATGCGGAAACCAGCATAAAGGTCGCAATGTTTTTCATATCAATCGTTTTTAGTTGTTGTTATAATCAATGTAGCCTCCTGCCCTTTCAGCAAGCCATCCGGCAGACCGGTAATCTTCCCATTCACGATAACTGTTCCGGCATCCTGAACCAAGCGCAAAGCTTTATCATCCAACGGTTCCCATTCCACAAACTGCTGTGTTACCGTCCCGTCGTTATAATGCACATTTACAAACGAAGGCGTGTATAACAACTCGCGTGTCACATGTCCGTCAATATCGCGCAAGGTAGCTTTTCCTTCGGATACCTGCAAGCGTGCCGGCTCGATAGAAGTGATGCGTAACTCATTTTCCGGTACTGCCTGACAGCCTTCGGGTATCTTCTTGTACATGCGGATATAGTCGATATCGAAACTCTTCGGATACGGGACGGAAGGATCGTAAGTCCCTGTCCAGCCGTTCTTCGCTTTCCGATTGTCATAGAAAGAGATAATCTGAACCAGCGGATAAGTGATCGTCGCCTTATGCGTCATCACCTGTATGCCATCCACATACACAGTCACACCTTCCGGTGTCCAGTCGAAGCCATATACATGAAACTCTTCCGCCAATTTCTTATTAGCGAACCAAGGATGTTCCGTGTGATACTGGATCGTCGAGTCTTTCCAGCTGTGTACGGTAGACCAGATACGATTGACATCAGTCCCCAATATTTCAAAGATATCGATCTCGCAACTTTGGTTCGGATCATCTTCAAACCCGATCAACCACCAGGCACAATGCACCCCGCCCCCAGCTTGCATCTTGGCACGCATTTCATAATAGCCATACTGGTTTATTTGTGTAGCTTCCGTCTTGATCGAATGAAGGGCTTTCCTTTTCGGATCATAGTGATGCATACCGGTGCGGCTGGCACTCATAAAACCTGATATATACATTCCCTTATCAAACTCATTTTTTGAATCCCGGTCGATCGTCAACCGGACCACCCCGTCTTTCATCTCATACGTCGGTGTACAGACAGTCCGGTCTTTCGGCCAAGAAGGCAGATACTCAGGAATCCATTTCGTCCGGTCGATCTCTTTCCCTTCAAACTCATCGTGAAAAATCAAACGGTAACCCTCTTTCTCCAACGGGCTGGCGGGATAATCCTGCGCCTGTATGTTCTGTAAGCCGACCTGCAAAAGGAAACAGGCAAGAAGTGTACTGAATAGATATTTATTGCTCATGATATTTATTTGTTAACGGAGAGAAAAAAGGCCGCAAATGAAGCGGCCCTTTCTCAATTTAAATATAGACTCTAAAAGAATCGGATCAATAACCTGGATTCTGAACGATTTTGCCCTTACCTTCGTTGATTACAGCTTGAGGCAGCGGGAATAAAACAAACTCATCTTTAGTCGTCGTACAACCACGGTCTCTTGCATTCTGGATAAACTGTCCGTGACGGATCAGGTCGGAACGGCGGACACCTTCGAACCAAAGCTCATGCCCTCTTTCATCCAATACTTTCTGCAAGAAATCGTCTACTCCTTTTACATCACCCATTGTATATGGATTCAGCTTGGCACGTACACGAACTTGATTCAACAGATCCAGTGCTTCGGAAGTTACGGCATTTCCCTTACGAACAATTGCTTCAGAAAGCAAAGTCAGGACGTCTGCGTAACGGTAAACAACCAAGTCGATCTGGCTGCCGTCTCCTGTAGATTCGGGGTCTTCACCATATTTTACAGGTACAGCTCCAGAATAAAGGTTACCATGTTTGGCGATATCAGACTCTTCATTAAACAATACACCATCAGTACCTACATATTCGCCAACCAAAACAGACAGACGGTCATCACCTTCCTCAAAAGTACGGTAGAAAGGCCAAGGGACTTTATAACCATCCCATTTCTGGATAGAAGCATTCTTAGTCGGGTAGTTTCCCGGTAAAGCATGGTCATGCCACAACTGAAGATTTGTACCTCTTTCTTCCGTACAAGCAAAGATAATTTCCTTGTTCCCTTCATTTTCAAGCGTAAAGATATCTGCATATCTGTCCATCAATCCATAACCGTATTCGGCTTTCAACAATTCACGGCCGCATTCTTCCGCTTTCGCCCAATTCTTCTCATGCATGTAATACTTCATTAGAATCGTATACGCCAAACCTTTATCAAAGCGTCCGAACTGTGTCGTACGGGTAGGCAAGCCTTTCAATGATTCAGTCAATTCCGTTTCAATGAAATTTGTCATCTCTTCTTGAGTCGCACGCGGCTCAATTACTTCATCCAACGGATTCTTCAAATCTTCCAGTGTCGGAATTGGAATAGGCCCATAGAAATCATACAATAAAAATGCCAGCCAACCACGGCCTAAATGAGTTTCAGCCATCAGTAAAGCCTTCTTCTCGTCACTCATTTCTACATTTGAGATACGATCCAATGTCAATGTCATTGTACCCAAATATTTGGCATAATCCGTATAATTGAGAGTCGTATAAGAATGATTCGGAGTCCAGTTATGAGTTGTCAGCGGAATCCAGCTATCATTCACCCAACAACAAACAGCAATATCGGTTGACATATCACCAATAACCTGGAAACTGTGAGCCGTACTGAATACACCGCTATATTCCGCACTACGGAAAGGAGCATAAACACCTCCCACAACAAGCGCCTCCGCATCCTTTTCATTCGTCGGGAAAAAATCCGGATTGATCGCATCATATCTTTCCGAATCCAAATTAGTACATGAGGCCAATGCGCAACAGCACATTACTGTATATAATAATTTCTTCATGACTTTATCTTTATTTTTAACTGTTTATACTATTAGAATGTAATATCCAAACCGAAGCTGTAAGTACGAACATTCGGGTAAGCCCATTGCAACTGAGATGGAGCACTTTCTGAACTTGAAATGTCAGTTTCCGGGTCAAGACCTGTATACGGAGTGATTGTAAACGGATTGTTCACGTCGAAATACACACGTACGTTAGACAGAATATGTTTGCTGGTCTTAATAGGAATATTATAACCTAAAGTAATGTTACGACAACGGATGAACCAAGTCTTTTCATAATAATAGTCACCGACCCCATAGGCACTTTCAGTCTGGAAATATCCGGGTAACGTACCGTTCGGATTGCTGGAGGACCAAAGATCCGATATTGAAGTAGGCTGATTATAACCACGGCGCAAGTCATTAACGTTATTACTCAACCATTGTTTCTTATAACTTCCGGCAGAAAGCTTATCAAACTGTCCATAGAAATAAACATTGAGATCAAAGTTTTTCCAACGCAAAGTATTATTAAACCCAAATAAATATCCAGGGTCAGCAGATCCGTAAATCACTTTATCTGCATCATCCAACTTACCATCAGGCTTTCCGGTCTTCATCGGAATGCCATGCTTATCAACTTTAATGGAACCATCGGATTCATAAACATATCCGTCAATATCTTTGATCTTCACCTGTCCGGGTAATGCACCGGGCATATGGTCGATCGTTTCACCTACTTGAACCAAACCATCTGACAAATAACCGGAATAGTAACGCATCCATCCGTTATACTCATCATAAGCATTCGGTTTCCATTTCGGATCACGTTCTTTCCACTTGTCACGATAGAGAGAGAATGTCAAGTCTGATGTCCATTCAAAATCCTTATTACGGATATTAGTCGTATTGATCGTCAATTCAAAACCCTGGCTCTGAGTCTTACCCACGTTCGCAATGATTTTATTCACCTCGTTATAAGACAGCAAAGTCTGTTCATTCAACAAATCGGAAACGACTTTATGATAATATTCAGCAGTTACATTGACACGTCCATCCAAGAAACCTAAATCCAAACCAACGTTCCATTCACGGGCTGTTTCCCAAGTCAAAACATTGTTTCCGAGTTGACTCAAATAGACACCATTGATCATGGAATTGCCAAAGATATTATTGTTACCTACTTTATAATAGCTATAAGCTTTATCTCCTACGTTGGAGTTACCTGTTTCACCATAGCTCAAACGTAATTTACCATTAGACAATACATTTCTCAAAGGAGCCAAGAACTCTTCTTCCGTAAACCGCCATCCGGCAGCAACTGAAGGGAAGAATCCCCAACGTTCACCCGAAGCAAAATTTGAAGAACCATCGGCACGCAATGTCGCTGTCAGCAGATAACGGTCTTTAAACGTATAGTTCAAACGACCGAAGAATGAAGCCATACGAGATTTGGTTGCACTCGATCCTACAGTCGGACGTTTTGCATTACCCGCGCCCAAGTTGTTATACAAGAAACCGTCTGTAATGAAGTCATTGCTTTTTCCTGAAAACATTTCGTATGTAAACAACTGATAAGAATGACCAACCAAAGCGTTGAAGTTATGGTCGCCTACCTGTTTCGTATAATTAGCAGTCAATTCCATCAAGTAGTCGGAATTATCACCCTGCGCAATAGAGGCCGCACCATTTTCACGTTGTCCATAAAGCGTTGTCGTTGGCAAATATTGTTTCAGTTTCTGATAGTTACGGTCGATACCGAAATTTGCTTTCAACAATAAGCCATCTATCGGGCGAACTTCAAAAAATGCATTTGCCAATAAACGCTCTTGAGTCGTCTTATCTGTAATGTCCAGCAATGAAACAGGATTCGGCAAGAAAGAAGCATCGGAGTTCATCGAATAATTGCCATTCTCATCCCGAATGGGCAAAGCCGGATTAAACTGAGCCGCAGAAACCAAAATTCCGGCATTCTCATTCTGGCCACTACCTAAAGGCACGTTGTCATATTCATTACGTGTCGCCGTCAAATTAATCCCCATCTTTACATATTTGCTCAACTTCTGGTCCAAATTGGCACGAAGAGAGTATCTTGTCATTCCATTATTTTTAATCACACCATCCTGATTAAAATAGTTTCCAGAAACCAAGTACTTCGTATTATCGTTACCTCCTGTTATAGATAAGTTATGAGAAGTCTGAAAACCTAAACGGGATATTTCATCAAACCAATTCGTATTATTAGCCGGATTGGCAATCTGAGCATCTGTATAAGGCAATGTCAAAGCCGGCAGGGAAGGGTCTGTCGCCTCTTTTCCTCCATAAATGCCAACACCGTTCGTACGCATCCATTGTTCACGAGTATAATCGTTTGTTGCCCGCATAAAACCGGAAGCGTCCAACATCTCGTAAGATTTGGCTATCTGCTGTACAGAAGCCGATCCGGAATACTGTACCTTAGCCGCCCCGCTCTTACCTCGTTTTGTCGTCACGATGATCACACCGTTACCGGCACGAGCACCATAAATAGCTGTCGAACTTGCATCTTTCAGCACTTCAATAGATTCAATATCGTTTGGATTAATAGAAGCCAGGATATTATCTTTATTACCTCCTGAATATTGATTACCACTATCCAATGAACCCGGAGAATTCACAGGAAAACCATCAATAATGATCAACGGGTCATTCCCCGCCTTATCAGAAGAAGCGGCACCGCGAATACGGAAAGTTGATTGTCCACCCGGCTGGGCACTAATCGTGCTGACCTGCAAACCGGCAGCCTTACCAGCCAAAGCATGACTAACTGTAGACACTGTTGCCACAGGAGTGTCATCCATCTTGACAGATGCAACTGCACCTGTCATATCCTTCTTCTTCATCGTACCGTAACCGACAACAACCACTTCTTCCAAAGCCTGTGTATCTTCTTTCAACAGAACGTTGATCACATTCTGGTTCTTCACAACAATGTCCTGAGGGATGTATCCGATAAAGGAAATCTGCAAAGTCGCGTTAGCCGGAACTTCGATGGAAAAGTTTCCATCCATGTCGGTAGTAGTACCGTTAGTCGTACCTTTCTGGATAACGTTTGCACCGGCGACAGGGCCGAATGCATCGCTTACAGTACCGGTCACCTTACGATTCTGCTGCGTGGCGGCGGTAGAAGCCGGAGCTGCCTCGGAAGTCAGGACAATGTGACGATCCTTGATAGTGTATTTCAAACCTGTTTTAGCTGCAATAGCATCCAACACAGTCTGAATATTAGCATTCTTTTCATTGATAGAGATCTTTTCGTTCTTGTTGATCTCTTCCAGATTATAGAAAAACAGGAACTCGGACTGCTTTTCGATCTGTTTCAACACTTTTTCTAAAGTTTCATTCTTAGCTGAAACATTTAGAGTAGCAGTTTGCGCATAGGTGGAAGCAACCACGCTTGACAGACAAACAGCCAACATTAACACGGTTAATTTCATGATTTTTATAGTTCTTTTCAGGTTAAGAGAAACAACTATACGTTGATTATTCATACTTTTGAATGTTTTTAAGATTAAACATGATCCCACGGCAATGGGAGTTTAATTGTTCACACTTTTAGAAGAGAAGATCCGGCAAGATTTTCTCTTCTTTTTGGTTTAAGACTAACTGGTGTTCATATTTCCTACTAAGATTAGCAATTTGTTTTTATTTAGATTTCTGATATTGTCACGTGATGATCATCGATCTTATACCGGACCGGGATTGACAGATGGATAATCTCCATGATGTCTTTGATACTCTGCCCCCGATAGAAAGTCCCGGTAAATGTCCGGCGCTTCAGTGCTTCCGACTTAACAGTGAACTGCACGCCGTAAACATGGCTCAACCGATACAGAATAGCTTCAAGACTTTGTTCGGGGAAATAATAATATCCGGTCGTCCACGAAACAAACCGGTTGGCGTCGACCTGTTGCAGGAGGGCTGATCGCGTTCTTTTGTTATAGACAAACTGTTCGTTCGGCTTTAAGACCGTAGGATGTAACAGGTTCTGCGTGGTCAGCAGGACAGAACCTTCCAGCAGTGTCGTAGTCAGGAGCGAATCGGTCGGATAAGCGGAAACGTTGAACTTCGTCCCGAGTGCTTCGATAGATTGTTCTTTGGTCTTGACAATAAATGGCTTATCTTTATCTTTGGCTACTTCAAAATAGGCTTCCCCTTCCAGTTGCACGATACGTTCGGACTTACCATAACGGGAATCATAAGAGAAAGAAGTCCGGGTTCCGAGACTGACGCGGGTTCCGTCCGGCAAAACAACAACATCCGCTTCAAGCCCGTCTCCACCGACATAACTGGTAATCCGGTCGTCATATTCTCTCGAAGAAAAGATAAACACAGTAGAAGTAATGGCTGCGGCAAACATTGCCGCAGCCGCATAAGTACTTATGCGGGTCAATAAGGAATATCTTTTACGCTGGCGGGACTTTCTCTTATCGAGAAGGCGAAGCCAGCTATCGTGTATTTCAGAAGCACCACGGGAAGGAGCGCAGGCTTCATAAAGTGCTTTGGTCTCGAAAAACAATTTTTTGTTGTCTGCACTTTCATTCACCCAGGCATAAAAATCGTCCAAAGACCGACCTTGCAGCCGTCCTTGCAAATACCCGATGATTAATTCCGAATGTTCGTTTTCCATTTTCACTTAATTATTAGATGTAGATACAAAGTCGACACATGGTTAACTTGGTTCTTACATATACACAACGAACGGGAAAGAAAAAATACTCACAAGAAAAACAATTTTTTTCGTCATAATCCGGGAATTGCCTTCACCATGTGTGTCTCGTCCTAATTTGGGTTGACTGTGTATTAAAAAATCCTGTTATAGGTGGTCTATAAAAGTAAAAAAACAGACAAACCAGTAAATGAGTTGGGGGGACGAAAAGTATCATAGAGTGGCAACTGCCATACTTTTATCGTCAGGCTATAAAGCCATAGAGCTTTTGACCTACGTCGAATACCTTTTTGACTAAGGTCGAAAAGGCTTTTGACACTAGGCAAAAAGGCTTTCGACTTAGGCCAAAAATACAAGGAGCTATAATACAGGTCTTAATTTTTTGTATATTAGGACATTAAAAAGCTTCTATAACTCCTTTATTTTTCACTTAAGAGATTGTTTTGATTCTTTCGTCTCATGAATTAAGATGGCTTTGGTCAGATTCGTCGCTCCAATGAGTGAAAGCAGATCTTTAAGGTGAAGGCAGTCCAGATGCTTGCCTTCACTTTTTTACACATTGATTTTCAACGTATAGCAAGACAGGGTGAAGCCAACGCGCAAATTCTTTATAAAAGAAATATCAGTAGGAACAGATTCGAACAGTTCTTACGCAGATAAAGGAGGGAACGATAAAGCTGGTTCTCGACCGTACGGACAGAGAGATCCAAACGTTCTGCTATTTCGGCCGCTTTCAGACCTTCGAGATAGGACATACGGAAGATTTGCTGGCTTCTTTCAGGCAGTTCGGCAACCTTTTTCATCAGCAGATCGAGCAAATCCTTTCGCATGAAAAGTTCGTCGGATGCCTCAAAGAAGTCAAGCTCTTCCAATTTTAACTGAAGGGCGCGATGATCGATGATCTCCTGCTCCATATTCATGCGGCGGAGACAATCCAGGCAGGCATTCCGGACGGAGACATAAAGCACCCGTTTCAGGTCATTCTCCGGAAGGCGGAACACCTGCTTGTCCCACAACTTCAGGAATACATCGTGGACAATATCTTCGGCAAAGAAACCGGAAACGAACTTCTCCGCAAAGCGCATCAACATCGGGGCATACTCCGTATAAATATGCCGGTATTGATCTATGTCCAAAGATGCATTCCCCATATTTGCAAATATAGAAAAAAAATCTAATTATTCATTAACAAACACTTCATGTACACCCGGTTCATCGAATTTTATCGGTTCGACCTTTCCGGTGACAGCATTCATACATTGAACTACATCGTTTCCAGTAGTCTGGACCTTGACCACCCAGCCGTTCTCTTTCTTGCAGACAGACAAGATATCCGTCGTATTGGAAGCCGGCATGACAGCCAAGCCGTCAGCGCAATGGATGGTTTCAATATGATAACGGCGCACAACAACCGGAAACTTTTTACCTTTATAGATAAAGGTGGCCGGATGCTGGTCTTGGTCGCTCGCCCAATCGGTATTCAACAGATAGATCGTACGGCGGTCCGAATGATCCCAAACCGTGAAACCGACTGAAGGAGCCGCCTCCATCCAGCCTTGGCAGGTTTCCTCACCGGCAGCCTTGGCAGCAATTTCTTTCATGGCTTCCACATAATCAGCTTTCAACATCGTTTCGGCGGGATAGGCTTTCTGGGGGAAATAGATGATTTTTCCCGAACCGCAGACGATCTCCGTCTTAGTGGTCAGTTGCCGGTAATTTTCTCCCAACATCTCACGGATAACCGCATCGTCGGCAGGGAAATGGACCGGCTGGTCGGGCTGCAACTCTTCGTTCAGATGGGCCGCCGTGAGCAAAAGCGTTCCGCCCTTGAATACAAAATCGCGGATACGCAGGAAGTCATTCGCGTCGTAACTGTTCCATCCGAGGAAGATCATCGCCTTATACCGGTCCATCACGTCTTGCGGCGCTTCGACAGGAAGCAAGTCAACCGTACCGTAAGGGGTGGAAGTGAACCAACCTTCCGGCCCGCAGCCATCCACGATATTGTCCGGATAGAAGACATTCAGCAGATCGAAACTCTCGCATGCCTTATTGAACTTCCATTTATCACCCTTCTGCGACCACAGGCTGCCACGACCGAACGACTTCCAGGCGTCGTTACGCCCCTGGATCACGGCAATATTGCTTCTCAAGTCGCCACGGCGGGAATGCGTTTCCACGAAATCGAGCATCTGATGCTGGGCAAACAGATGTTCCTTGCCGGAAACGGAATAACGGTCGTTCATATATTCATCCGTCCACAAGGCCTCTTCCGTATTCATATGGGAAGAACCGTGCATATAAGCAACGGCCAGCGACATATACAGGCGCAGAGAATGTTTCGGATCAGTAAACGGCCCTGAGCCCCATTGCATGGCATGAAGCGTCCCGTAAAGCGGACGGCTGTAGGCGCGGGATGCACCACGCAGGGAAGAGAGTATGATTTCTTCCGGCCCGTACATCTGTTCGGCTCCCAGCCAGTCGTAACCGGCTTGATACAGATAGCGGAACAGCGTGGACGGTCCCGTATGGCGCGTGCTCGGACCTTTGGAATAGCGGAAATTGGCAACGAGCTTGCGGGCGCCGTCGGCCATGTCCGTCACCCCTTCCGGATCATAATGGATAAAGACGCCGTGGTCGGTATAAATCGGACGATGTTTGGCAAAGATTCCACCATAAGGGCGGTTGCGTGCCGCCATATCGGAGAATACTCCCTGGTACTGGAAATGCTGCCAGTAATAGTAGCCGCCGTCATTCTCATGCGCCTGCTTGCCACGGAACATCGGGGTAGCCAATGTTTCCAAAGAAGGATTGATCCGGCTGCCTGCCAGCGTACGTCCTTCGACTTGCCAGGCGTACGGGATCTTCAACTGGTCCAGCAACCGGGTGTAATGGCCGATGACGGCAGGATCAGCTACTCGGAAACCGCTCCACTGGTAGGAAGGACGGAACTGATACCAGTTACCGATCCGGTTGGAAACATACCATTTGAAGAAATAATCATACGGCGTATATTGCTTGTCGATATAGATTTCGTCACCAGACGAAAGGTAGATCTGTTCAGCCTCCTTGTCGATCACCTGGCGGATTTGCGCCTGTTCCGTACGGCTGCCGTCGTCAAACACCAGCGGGATGGCGTGACCAGCCTCGCCTGCACGCATTTCCACGACATGTAGGCCGGGGGTTTCAAACAGGCACTCCTGCTCGGCGGGAGTGGCAGCACCGTTTGCCTTCACTTTGAGGCTGACATTCGGCCTGTTCGTTTCTACCAATATACCGAAAGAGGCGTTTTTGGCAACATATTCAGGAACGGAAACGACTTCAAAATCGCGTGCGGTCTCTTCGATGATCTCCAGGCCGCGCAGTTCATACGGATAAGCAGCGCGATGCGGCTCTTTCCGGAGCGTCAGCTTCATCTCTCCACTGCCATGCAAGGAAGACGGAAGCGGGATATAGAAGTCCGCCACATTGGAAGCGCGGTCGAAGATGTTTCCTTCGAAAAGCGTCTCCCCGTTAAATTCGAGCTTCCACATCGGCCAGCTGCGGGTTGAGAGGTTACAGCCGATCCAGTAGTTGTAGTTGTCCGGTTTTTGGGCAAACTTGGTGAACGGTATGGAGCAAACCGCTTTCTTGTTTTGTATCAGGCGCGGAGCTTCCACCCAACATTCGCCGCTGAAATGCGTCCCGCCGATACGCAGGAAAGCACAAGCCACATTTTCCGGCAATGTGAATGTCTCAGACACCGTCTGATATTTTCCCGTACCTTCCGGGACCGGCATGTAAAGCACGGAATCCGGCTTGTCATAGATATCGTCAGCCGCCCGTCCCGGTTTCCGGTAGAACAATTCGATCTCGACTCCGAAATCACCATTCCCGGAAACAGTCAAACCCTGTTTCTTCACGACCGGCAGCGTTACCGTCAGTTCACCCGGTTTCAGCAACTTACCGGAAATGCGGTAATAGGCATGGCGCTCGAAATTATCGTCTTCGCCTTTGAAATAAAGCGAATAACGGTCCTTTTTACGGATCACCGAATCCAAGTTGTCGTCAATATAAAACTCGGACCGGCGGAACATTTCTTCACCTCTGTTCTGGAAAGGAGCAGGCAGCTTCACCCCTCCGATCACACGCAAAAATTTTCGCGTCGGGATTTCGGACTGTCCGAAGGTAACGGTTTCGGAGATACTCTGATCGGGTTGGAGCAGATGTGTTTTTTCACTTCCTGCGGGAGTAAAGACGACCGTTCTTGTCTCTTTCCAGGAAGATGCAGCGTATGCCTGAAGTACGGCAAAGACGATCAGGCATAGGGAGATACATGTTTTTTTCATATAAACTTAATACAAATGTTTTTCGTTCAAATCACTTTCCAAATGTACGATTTATTTCCGTATTATTATTACTCGCAGTTTTTATGTACTTTTGTAGATATAATTATAAGCACCTAAGACTGAAAAGATGATAGTTGTAAGAGACACGGAGACATTGAAAGGGAAAAGGCTGGTAGCCACTATCGGCTTTTTCGACGGAGTTCATCTGGGACATCGTTTTCTGATTCACGAACTGAAGCAGGTGGCCGAAGCCGCCGGATTGCCTTCCGCCGTCATCACGTTTCCCGAACATCCCCGTGCTGTCCTGCATGCCGACTATCAGCCGAAGTTGCTCAATTCGTTCGAAGAGAAATTGAAACATTTGGCTTCCACCGGGATCAACTATTGTATCGTGCTGGACTTCACCCTCGAACTATCCCGCCTGACGGCAAAAGAGTTTATCACTACCGTATTGGCAGACCGGTTGCATGTGGACACGTTGCTGATCGGCTACGACCACCGTTTCGGACATAACCGCGAGGATGGCTTCGAGCAGTATGTAACCTATGGCGAAACTTGCGACATGCGGGTTATCAAAGCTTCGCAATACAGCGAAGGAGAGGCGGCCGTCAGTTCTTCCGAAATACGGAAACTCCTTGCGGAATGCCGGGTGGAGGAGGCGGCTCATCTGCTGACTTATCCTTACGGGCTGAGGGGAAGTATCGTCAGCGGTTATAAGGTCGGCCGGAAATTAGGTTTCCCGACCGCCAATATCCAAGTGGACGAGCCTTTCAAGATCATTCCGGGCATCGGCGTATATGCCGTTCGGGTATATCTGAACGGACAGCGTTACAAGGGAATGCTGTACATCGGTAACCGCCCGACCCTGGACAACGGGGACAACATCACGCTGGAAGTAAACATCCTCAACTTCTCAGGCGACATCTACAATAACGAAATAACAGTCACGTTCATACAACACGTACGAGGCGACATCAAATTCGACACCCTCGACCAGCTGATCGACCAACTGAAAAAAGACAGGGAGACGGTGGATAGAATATTAACGGAATAAAACATAATCATGTACTACGACGCAATAGACCTATTAAAAGGGATGATTTCACGTCCTTCTTTCAGCAGGGAGGAGGGAGAAACGGCTGATTTTCTCAAGCAGAGCTGGGAAAAAGCAGGGTATAAGGTGAACCGCAAAGGGAATAATCTGTGGCTGATCGCTCCCGGTTTTGATCTGGACAAACCAACTCTGCTGCTCAACTCCCATATCGACACTGTCAAACCGGCTTCGGGCTGGACGAAAGATCCGTTCAATCCGGAGGAGACGGAAGACGAGCGTCTGTACGGCCTTGGCAGCAATGATGCCGGCGCGAGCATAGTCTCTCTTTATGAAGCATTCAGGGTGTTATCAGGGAAGGAACAACCCTACAACCTGATCTTCCTGGCTTCATGCGAAGAAGAAGTTTCCGGCAAGAACGGACTGGAAAGCGCTCTTGCCGACCTTCCCCCCATCGCATTCGCCGTTGTCGGCGAACCGACCGGCATGCAACCTGCCGTAGCTGAAAAGGGGCTGATGGTACTGGACTGTGTCAGCACCGGCAAGGCAGGACACGCCGCCCGGAACGAGGGGATCAATGCGATCACGCTTGCCATGAAAGATATCGAGTGGTTCAACACCTATCAGTTCCCGGGAAAAAGCGATTTCCTCGGACCGGTAAAGATGAGCGTCACGATTATCCATGCCGGGACACAGCACAATGTCGTTCCGGACCGCTGCGAATTCACCGTCGATATCCGGACAAACGAATTCTATCCCAACGAAAAACTGTTCGAACTGATCAAATCGCAGGTCGGCTGCGAAATAAAAGCCCGCAGCTTCCGCCTCAACTCCACCCGTACAGATTTGCAACATCCGTTCGTACGCCGTGCCGTCATGATGGGAAAAGAGCCTTTCGGCTCTCCTACGCTTAGCGACCAAGCCTTGATGCGTTTCCCCTCCGTAAAGATAGGGCCGGGAAACTCGGCACGTTCCCATTCCGCGGACGAATACATCAAGGGACCGGAGATCCGGGAAGCGATCGATACCTATGTAAGGTTACTGAATGGATTACAACTATAGCTTATGTTAAAAAAGATACTGGGGACAATAGGCTCGCGTTATCTGATAGCCTTCCTTAACCTAGCGCTGATCTTCATCAACGCAAAGGTACTGGGAATCGAGGGCGTGGGGATGATCGGGTTGATCGTGGCCTCGGTAAATATAGCGGTAATCGTCAACGGGATTTTATGCGGGAATACGATTGTCTATTTCATGAACCGTTACTCCATGCGGACAATTTTCCTTCCCGCATATCTGTGGACACCTATCGGCTCTTCCCTAGCTTGCGGCTTCATGTATCTTACCGGGCTTTTACCCACCGGCTATCGGCTGGATATCTTCTTGTTGGCGATCTTGAGCTCTACGGTAAACGCCAATGCCCGCTTCTTGTTGGGTAAAGACAATATCAAAGGGTTTAATCTCACGTTTATATTGCAAGGAGGACTGCTATTTTTCGTCTTACTCTATTTCTATTATATATTGAAGCGCCCGGACGTACGGTCGTATGTCTGGGGATTATATGTCACGAACGGCATAGCCTTTATTGCCAGCCTATCGATGCTTGTTCCTTATTTCTTAAAGGAGACATCCCGGTCTTCCGGCAAATCACTCTACGGTCTATTAAAAGAAATGTTTGCCTACGGCCTGTGGGCCGGTGCGGACGGGTTGGCGGAAACCTGTACTACCCGACTCAATTATTTCTTGATACAACGTTTCGCCGGGTTGGGAAGCGTAGGCTTGCTAGATGCTGGGACCAAGATCTCCGAGAGTGTATGGAATATTAGTCGCAGCGTAAGTTTCATCGAATACAGTAGCGTGGCCAAGACCTCAGAGGCAACGGAACAAAAACGTATTACCTTACAGCTTTTCAAATTGACCTTTTGCGCTTTAGCCCTCGTGATGGGATGTATCCTATTGGTACCGGAATGGATATATACGGATTATCTTTTCAGCGCCGAGTTCAAAGGCAT